>Ga0208113_1001405_pt1 | contig 11477 bp, 10 predicted proteins | sample Knorr_S7_td_NADW_FD_185598 | JGI IMG/M metagenome (GOLD analysis project Ga0208113, IMG submission 185598) | Marine microbial communities from Southern Atlantic Ocean transect - Knorr_S7_td_NADW_ad_2505m_LV_A (SPAdes) (version 2) | ecosystem: Environmental > Aquatic > Marine > Oceanic | place...
GGGTAGTAGCAAAGAGCACATGCTAAGCGCCACAATTTACCTGAAAAGCATGGAATACTTTGCACAAATGAACGCTGTTTGGGATGCATGGGTACCACAAAGTCATGCACCTGCTCGCGCTTGTGTTGAAGCAAAAATGGCGCGCGATGCGCTATTAGTTGAGATTTCTGTCGTTGCAGCCGTTAAGTAACGAGCAGCGTATCGCGCAGATGATTGCTCGCTTTAATGAGCAATCAGGTCGCGCTGTTATTGAACTGCCAAGTTGGCATTTTTGCGACAATGAGCAAGATGCCAATGACTGCGCATTATTGGTTTTAAATGGCGTAAAACAAGCAACTACTCCTTCACTTTATTGGTTTAAAGCCAATAATGAAGCTCTTCCTGAAGTTGGTGATTTAGCCATTTTTACTAATTGGCAGGGGCAGCCCCTCGGCATTATTGAAACCGTCTCAGTGACCATCACCGCATTTAATCAAATAAGCGCCGATTACGCTGTATTAGAAGGCGAGGGCGACAAAAGCCTTGAGTACTGGCAGCGTGTACATTGGGATTATTATCAGCGAGAGCTCGCAGGCACAGAGTATCAATGTCATCCCGATATGCCATTGGTGTGTGAGCAGTTTAAGTTAGTTTTCAAGGAGTCAGAATGAGCACGAACCCAGTGGTACTTATTACCGGAGGCGGCCGCGGTATAGGCGCAGCGACAGCCAAGCTGTTTGCTAAACATAGCTACGATGTGTGTATTAATTATAAGTCTGATCACGCAAGTGCGGAGCAGATCGCTGATGAGATTAAAGCGCTTGGCGTGAATGCCTATTTGTTGCAAGCCGATATCGCTGATGAGCAGCAAGTACTCGCCATGTTCGCCAAATTAGATGCTCAGGTTTCGCGGTTAGATGTGTTAGTTAATAACGCAGCGATGATGATGCCGCAAATGCCGTTATTAGAGATGGATGCTAAGCGAATCAACGCTATTTTAAGTTGTAATGTTACAGGTGCATTTTTGTGTGCGCGAGAAGCAATAAAGCGTATGGACAAAGGCAGTATTGTGAATGTTTCATCGGGTGCTTCACGCACAGGCTCGCCAAATGAATATTTAGATTATGCCGCATCCAAAGGAGCGCTTGATACTTTCACGATTGGCCTTGCCAAAGAAGTCGCGAGTAAAGGTATTCGGGTAAACGCGGTAAGGCCAGGCCTTATTTATACCGATATGCACCGTGATGGCGGTGAAACAAACCGAGTTGATAGGTTAAAATCTAAGTTACCGCTAGGGCGAGGTGGTGAAGCTGACGAGGTCGCTTCAGCAATTTATTTTTTGGCAAGTGAGCAAGCCTCATTCACAACGGGCAGTTTTATCGATGTATCTGGTGGCTTATAAAACTAAAGTAAAATACTTAACCAAATACTAAAGCTCACTACACTCAATACTGTTGAAAGCACGACGCTACTTGCCAGTGTCGCTTGGTGTTGCTTAATTTGATTGGCGATTAGATAAGCGTTGACCCCTAAAGGAGAAGCGCTTAAAAGTACTAACACGTTCAGTAATGATTGCTCTAGGTGGAATACGCTGCCTGCAAAAAAGTAGACCCCGCACGGTAACACAACAAGCTTGATGATGGTTGCGATGATTGAGGCTTGTAAGTTGTCGGCCACTTTATAAAACGCAAGGTTCGCCCCTAATACAAAAAGCGCACAGACAATGGCAGGTTTGGCAAGTAGACTCAGGCCATTTGCCAAATCATCAAAAAGTGTAAAGCCAAGTAGGTTAACAGCCAAGCCGCTACTGATACTTAACACGACTGGATTCAGCAGCATGTTTTTAGCAAATGCTTGCCAAGAGAATGTTTGCTGCGACTTCGCACTGAGCAAAAAGGTAAGGGTAAACAAAAGTGCGCTATGAAAAGTAATGATCATAAACACAATGCCAACCATCTGTTGCCCAAGAGCAGCAATAATAATAGGCAAACCTACCAGTACCGTATTTGAGTAACTACTGCCAAGAGCAAATACAGCATGACGTGACGGCGCAGAGTGCTTGCTAATGAGATAGCGGTCAATCACATAGCCCAGGGCGTAAATGGCCAATACTGGGATGTAAAAGCTCAAAAACCCTGCAATAGACACACTATTTTGTAAATCGGCTTGGGCCATATTTAAAAATAGAAAAGCAGGTACACTGATGTAAAAAGTAAACTTACTTAGCCCTGCTATATGCTCTTTCGATAAAAACGTGCTTCGCGAGCTGATGTAACCACTTAAGACGATAAAAATCAGTGGAAAGATAATCGAAAAAATATGCACTTTAGGCCTTATGACAAGAAGACGTTAGCGTCTGAACTCATCACTTTGTGGAAGATTAATTAAAATAAGTACTGCTCCTTTACCACCAAACTCAAGAGGTGCTTGGTGCATCGCAATCACATCAGGGTGTTGCACTAAATATTGCGGTACCTTGTGTTTAAGTATGCGCTCACCAATGCCATGCACAACACAAGCGCAATAGTAATGCTGTTTTTTACACTCATGAATTAAACCAGCTAGCTCATCTTTGGCTAATTCTTTATTTAAGCCATGTAAATCAAGGGTTAACTCAGGTGGGTAATCTCCACGGCGAAGTTGCTTTGCTAAAAAGCTATCGTGACCTGGTTTGACATAACTTACAGTGCCGTGAGTGTCTATGTCTGGTACATATTCATCAGAAAAGAAAAATTCTGCCTGATGTTGCTTTTTTTGCTGGGAAAATTGCTTCGCTTGTGACACTTTAGGCTTATTGGTGAATCGAATAGTGTCTTGTTTAAATGCTTTGGCACCACTGATACTCTGACGAAATAAGTCAATATCGTCAGTGCTAATGTGGTTGTTGGCGTGGGGATCTTTTTTCATGGCGGCAGTCTAAACAAAAAAACGCTAAAAATCGAGTAAAAACCAACTGAAAAGACGGTACAATACGCGTCAGAACAGACTTTGAAAGTTAAGGAACATACATGAACCATTTCCAGATTGAAGACGCAATTTTAGACGAGGCAATTGCAGAACTTTCAACGTTGCATGATTGGTTACGTTGGACAACCAGTCAATTTGCCAGCAGTGGTATTTTCTTTGGGCACGGCACAGATAATGCGTGGGATGAAGCAGTTAGCTTATTGTTACCCGCATTAAGTTTGCCAATCGATGCGCCAAAAGAGCTAATGCATGCGCGTTTAACCAGCACCGAGAAAAACCGTTTAGCTGAACTAATTGCAGAGCGTATTAATGATTGTACGCCAGTACCGTACCTGACCAACACCGCGTGGTTTGCAGGTATGCCGTTTTATGTTGATGAGCGCGTGTTAATTCCACGTTCGCCATTTGCTGAGCTAATTAACAATCGCTTTGCACCTTGGTTAGAAGAACCAAGCTCAGTAACGCGTATTCTTGATTTATGCACTGGCTCTGCATGTATTGCTATTGCACTTGCACAAGCATTTGAAGATGCACAGGTTGATGCGGTTGATATTTCATATGAAGCGCTCGAAGTTGCAGATATTAATATTAGCGATTACATGCTAAATGATCGTGTACTGCCAATTCAATCAGATGTGTTTAGTGGTGTTCCGGGTCAAAAATATGACCTGATCGTAGCTAACCCACCGTATGTTGACGCTGAAGATATGGCTGATTTACCTCGTGAATTCCATCACGAGCCAGAGCTTGGTTTAGCATCGGGTCATGATGGTCTTGATGTTACTCGCACCATCCTAGCTGAAGCCGCAGAGCATCTAACTGATAACGGTTTGTTATTTGTCGAAGTTGGTAACTCTATGGTACATATGGAAGAGCTGTACCCAGGCGCACCATTTGAATGGATTGAATTCGAACAAGGTGGCCTTGGTGTGTTTGTGATCAGCAAACAGCAGCTTGTTAACTATTTCGAAGATTAACAGCAGATTTTAAAAGCCGAGCCTGAGGGCTCGGTCTCAGTAGTCATTAGGAATGAGGAAAATTAATGGCAGGTAATAGCATCGGGCAACTATTTAAAGTGTCCACCTTTGGTGAGAGCCACGGCGTTGCATTAGGCGGCGTTGTTGATGGCACACCAGCAGGTCTTGAAATTAGCGAGGCCGATTTACAAATTGATTTAGACCGTCGTAAGCCGGGGCAAAGTCGTTATACAACACAGCGCCGCGAAAGTGACGAAGTAAAAATTCTTTCTGGTGTTTTCGAAGGTAAAACCACAGGTACTAGCATAGGTTTACTTATTGAAAACACCGATCAACGTTCAAAAGATTACGGCAAAATTGCCGATGTATTTCGCCCCGGTCATGGTGATTATACCTATTGGCATAAGTACGGTATTCGTGATTACCGAGGTGGTGGTCGCTCTTCTGCCCGTGAAACGGCGATTCGTGTAGCGGCGGGTGCAATTGCAAAAAAATACCTAAAACAATTTCATGGTATTGAAGTGCGTGCTTGTTTGAGCCAACTTGGGCCAATTAAAGCAGAAGACTACAACTGGGATGAAGTAGAAAATAATGCATTTTTCTTCCCGGATCCGAGTAAATTAGATGCGCTTGATGAATACATGCGCGACCTAAAAAAACAAGGTGATTCGGTAGGCGCTAAAGTTAAAGTGGTTGCTAAAAATGTACCAGTTGGTCTTGGTGAGCCAGTATTTGATCGCCTAGATGCAGAGCTTGCACACTCATTAATGAGCATTAATGCGGTAAAAGGCGTTGAGATTGGTGATGGCTTTGATGTGGTTGAGCAAAAAGGCTCTGAGCACCGTGATGAGTTAACTCCTGATGGTTTTACCTCAAATCACGCGGGCGGTGTACTTGCAGGTATCTCTACAGGGCAAGACATCATTGCCTCTATCGCACTTAAGCCAACCTCAAGCATTACCATACCGGGTAACAGCATTAATACCAGCAACGAAGCGGTAGAGATGATCACCAAAGGACGTCATGACCCATGTGTAGGTATTCGTGCAATTCCTATTGCTGAGGCGATGATGGCGATTACCCTAATGGATCACTTATTGCGCCAACGTGGTCAAAACCCACATGTAAGCCACGAACATGGACCAATTAAGGGTTCGATTGATTAATTTGGTTTGATTTAGCAAAGAACTATAAACTTAAAACGCGGCTTGATTTGCCGCGTTTTTGATTGAAAATGTGAGCTATATACTATCTAAGAGTGGCGTGCTTTATCTTTATATAAACCAATTCATTAACATGGCAATTAATGCAAAAATTTTTTCATTGCGGGTTTTTTATTGAACTGTTCATTTGCAATAGAATCATCATAATTTAGGGACTAATTTAAAAAAGGATATTTTTATGTCAGAACAATTCAACTTGTGTTTTAGTACACAAAGCCGTGCTGCATTACCCATAGATATTAATAATAAAGAAGCCTATAAGCAGTTTCGAAAAGATAATCCCCATATTTTTGGTTCTTTTATACCTGCAGGTACCCCTTTTATTTTGAGTGAACCAGGTTCAAAAAGTGTTAAGAATTTACGTGCTAATCGCCCAGACCTTGCATGTGCTCTAGACAGTGTTAATAGTTGGTCTCAGTCGACTAAACGCAATATCACTAAAATGGCTAATGATTTCGGTAGCGATAATACATTTGCAATCGCAGAATTATACTAAAGAGAACTTCAGCCTTACCTCAAAGAGATGGCGGATATAATGAGCTATAAGGTTGACTCTATTGCTGCTTCTGGGGCCGCTGCAACTGCTATTAACTCGAAAGAAGCTAGGTTAAGCAATTTTGGTAAAGCGTTATTTAAATATCAGAAGAGCTTAATGGCAATTAGAGCTGCAGCTAAAAATAAAGCGCCTAAGCATGAACTTGTTAAACTAGGTTATAAAGCAAAAGCAGCCCATTTAGAAGTGAGCGAAAGATTTACTCGAGAGCTTAGCGCTATTGCAAATCGAGTGAAGAGCGGCAGTAGGGGGAATATTTGGTCTAACCCTCAACGCGGTATCAATATAGCCAAAAGTGCTCGAAATGCTGCACCTATACAAGTTACATCGCTATCAGGTATTCGTAGCCTGCGTTCTTTAGAAGTTGGTTCATCAGTACTTTGGAATGGCTTAATTGCTTTAGATGCAGCGGTACGAGCCGATAAAATATATGGTGATTATAAATCAGGGGCAGATTGGCACAGAACCTTTGTAGTGGAAACGACAGGCTTTGGAGCAAGCACTGCTGCAGGTCTACACGTTGGGGCAAGGGTTGTGGCATTAGGTGCAGGCATTGCTATAGCTGCAAGTCCTGTTGGCTGGGTTATACTTATTGGTGTAGGGCTGGCAGCAGGTTATGGCGCAGCTAAAGTTGGTGATTATATTGGTCAATCAGCTGCTGGTAAGGCCTATGATACAAGTTCAAATAAGAGTTTCTTTTAATGGAAATGAAAAGTGCTTTTGAAGTGTTAAATGTAATTTTTTTAGTTAGTTTCTTAATTTCAGGGTTACTTTTTACACGGCTCACAATCCGTCGGTTAGATAGAAAAGTGAAAGAGGAAGGAAGCGGAACGCCAAGTTGGGACCGAGGTGGAATGGGTCTCAGAGTTGGTATGTATGCAGGAATATTAGTTCGAGGTAAGAAAGGAAAAACCCCTCTAGCAAATGAAGATATCATTTTACGCCATGCGAGACCTATAGACCGTTTTCTGGCATTTTTCATGGATATCAGCCTAATTGGTATGATTCTTCTAGGGATAACGGGATTGTGTTTGGGATACTTTGACTAGCAATACCCTAAAGTAGCTTAGTGTTTAGAAATTAATGCAATTTAATAAGCGCGATGATTAGTAAAATCATCGCGCTTTTTTATGCCTATTAGAATTTTAATAAGGGGAGTAGACTGTGTTTGCTATCAGTCCACATTGCCAGCTCGCTATGTGGGTAGCGTTTAATAGGCGACAAATCACTGATAGATACACGATTTAAAAAAGCCTGATTATCAGTTAGCACCACCCAGTCTGAGCCTATGTCTGATGGGCTATGGCCTTGATAGCTAAACTTTAACATAGCCTTATTAAAGTGTTGGCTATGTGCCTGTAATACAGGCAGTAAGTCGATATGATTATTTGAAATATGCACAATCAATACGCCATTCTCATTGAGCCTTTGCCAATAAAGTGACATTGCTTCTTGGGTTAGTAAATGCGCAGGAATTACATCACTTGAAAATGCATCAATAATCAAGACATCAAATACTTCGTCCGCATTATTTTTTAGCGCAATACGACCATCCCCTAAGCTGACTGTGAGCTTGGCTTCACTGTTTTCTAAATATGAGAAATAGCGCTTTGCCATCTCGACCACAGCAGGGTTTAACTCAAAAAAGTGAATACTATCCTGTTGGTCTGCAAACCGCGCTAAAACGCCTGCACCCAAACCAATGACGCCAATGTTTAGTGCGCTGTGTTGCTTTAGTATGGCAAGTGATTTAGCGACACCAGTATGCTGATGGTAATAACTTTGCTCAAACTGTTGGTTTGGATTTAGTGGCTCTGAGCCATGAATTGTGGTGCCGTCAATTAAGCGTCTTTCTTTTATTGATTGAGTGTTTATATCTTTTACCGCTAAATAGCCATAAAAGTTGCGGCTAGTGGCAACGTTATATTGGTTAAAGTTTACTGCTAAAAAGCAATAGCATGCTAACCAAGCGATGGAGCTGGTTGCGAGAGTGAATTTGAGCTGTTTTGTCTTTGTTTTAGCTTTTATTTGGTAATAACACACAAAACTAAAAATAACCGCTAATGTAAGTACATACTCGTCAATTTGGACAAATAGCAATGGGGCAATGAGCGTACTGAAAAGCGACCCTAACACACCGCCAAGGGCGATATAAAAATAAAAAATGGTAAATTGCTCGTTTTCTGGGGCTTTGTCTCTCAGCTCACCATGACAGACCATACCGGCGGTTAATAGAATCAGGCTGTAAATTATAAGCTGGGCTAGGGCATTGAATAAGCTGCCAAAATAAAACATTAACAGACCTGCAAAAGCCGAAAATATAAACACATATGCCCACACATGACGCTGATAATTTGCTCTGTTGGCAAACGTATAACTAAAGGTGAGCAAGTAAATTACAAGAGGTAACGACCAAAGTAATGGCATGGGTGGAATATTAGTGCTGATCATATGCGTGGTAGATACCAACATGGCTGAGCTTAAGGCACTTAATAACAGCCATTGACCTTTGCCTTTTAAAAGCGTGACAGGCCTAGTTTGAATAGACGCTCTTGATAAATCGGGTGCTTTTTTTAGTAAAAATATTACTAGAAGTGCTAATAACAAGCAGTAGCTGATAAGTCCAAATAGCCAGTATGTAGTTTGCTGCTCTAAAGAAAATAGTAATTCATAAACGAGCGGGTAGCTCATTAATGCCAGTAAAGAACCCAAGTTTGAGATGGAATACCAATGGTAAGGCACCTGTGCTGAAGCAGTTTGCACATACCATCTTTGTAAAAGCACGCTAGTAGCGCTCAGCAGAATAAATATTGGACCAATTTCTATAAATAAAGTAACAAACACCGCAAGCGTAGGCAGCCAATTTGTGAGATTTGGGGCTGCAAATTTTGTCACAACAATGAATGTGGCAAAGGTGACTAAAACTATATGGGTGACTACCTGCAACTTAATATGAAAGCGACCCATACCATGCGCATAGAAATAGCCAATAAGTAACATGACTTGATAAAACACTAAACTTGCTGACCAGATAGAGGCACCACCACCAAATTGCGGTAGAAGTTGCTTTGAAAGCATCGGCTGAATTTGAAAAATTAAAAAAGCACTGATGAAAATAGTGAGCGTTGATAAATATTTATACATTGTTTTTATTACCTATTTTGAGATAGCAAAAACAATCCAATAGCCAGAGCAAAGTGACAATGGAGTAACCCTTGAGTTTCTCTTAAGAAAACCTTAATCTTTGATTCGTAAATATTTATTGGAGAAGTAAGTGGCGCGTTATCGAATCGGTAAATTTGCAATTGATGAGAGTCGATGTTTAATTTCATCGCAAGATTATGAGCAAATAGTCGAGCCAAAGGTCATGGATGTATTACATACCCTTTATTTAAATAAAGGTGAAGTTGTAAGCCAAGAAGTAATCTTTGCAAAAGTATGGCCTAATGCCACCTACAACCCAAGTTCGGTACAGCGTTGTATCGCATTGCTACGAAAAGCACTCCAAGAAGATGCCAAAAATCCGCAGTATATAATTACACACCCAAAGCGCGGTTATAGCCTTGAAAAAGTAACACAGGGGCAGAGCAAAAAACTAAAAGCGCAAAATCTTGGGTTGCTGTTTTTTTTACTAGTAAGCCTTATCGCTATTGCGTGGCAACTAATCCCTAAACAGCAAGATACTGCTCACTTTACCCAGTTGATGCCACTCACTTCGAGTGAACTAAATGAAGCTAATTTGTCACTTTCACATAGTGGTAAGTACCTTGCTTTTGTTAGAGGTGATAAAGGAAGTCAGCAAATTTGGCTTAAAGAACTTGCGACAGAGCGAGAAGTGAGGCTGACTGAAGATGCTGCAAGCTACTATGCTTTGGGGTGGTCGACCTCCGATAATGCGATTGCATTTGTTAAAAGTACAGAGCAGAAACAACATCTAAACACGATAAGCATTGATTTATCTAAATTTCAGCCATTAGAACAAGCGACGGTGAGTGTATTTGATGGCACCGTTGTAACCAGTCACCACATCGATTGGCATGCTGATAAGCTCTATTACATAGAAAAAGATAAACGACAAAACGATACTCGACTCGTTTCACTTAACTTAGAATCTAAACAAAAGGCACATTTACTAGCTGCCACACAGCAAGATTGGTTACTTGTTAATGCGTTATCGAAAGACGGCCGTAAAGTCGCAATGGGGATTGAAGCGGGGCAAAACAAATACCGTATTGATGTACTCGACCTAGCCAGTAAAAAAATACAAACTATTGCCATTATAGAAAACGGTATTCAAGGGTTAAGTTGGCACCCGAATAATCAAGCACTATTGATTAGCCAACGAAATCAGCTTGTTAATCTGGATCTTGATGGTGAGCAGCAGTTAATTTCATTTAATAATTATCAAATAATCCGTGATGCCCAGTACACGCCAGACGCTGAAGCCATTTTGATGGAGCTAGTGAATGTTGATGTAGATATTGTTAGCCAAACACGTGCTAACCCTGACAATCTGACTAAACTCGTAGATACCTCATCAATCGACTTTCTACCCGTGTTTTCGCCAGACTCAACTAAATTTGTTTTTGAGTCTCATCGTTTTGGATTAAAGCAATTATTTTTATACGATAATGGTAAGCAAACGCGCATTTTTGCTAACCCTGATAACCATGAGTTATTTGGTATTGTTTGGAGCCAAGACGCACGGCAGGTTTACACCGCAAGTAAAGATACATTGTTTAAAATTGATTTAAGCAGTGGCACTTATGAAACAATTCCTCATGGAAATCACTCTTTTTACTTGCGAGAAATGTATCACAATCAAGACGCGATTTTAGTTTCATATCGAGCGGAGGATGGACAGACGTTTCATCCGGCTAAATTCGATTTAACAAGCCTAAAGTTGACACCATTCACAGGCTCAGGGAAACGTTTAAGCTGCTATGGCATGGATTTAGATGAGCAAGACCAGATCTATTTTTCAAATAGCAACGAAGTGTTTCGAGTTAATAGCCGAGGAGATATTGAGACTGTTTGGCAAGCAGCTAACAATGACATCATTGGTATATCTGTAAGTAACCAGCAATTAGCGGTCACTATGGAGCATGCTGATACTATTAATTTCCAGCGTATCGATTTGGCAACTGCCGCAACCGAAAGTTGGCAATTAACTCAACCTAAGCAACATATGCTGATCAACAGTGCCCATGATTTAACAGAGTTTTTATACCTTACAGAGCCTAATAGAACTCGTAAGTTAGTAAAGCTTCTTTAGCTTGATATGGTCCTTATGCCTTAATTATTTCCACAAGCTGTTTAATTTTTTCATGACTTAGCGGGTTGTGGGCATGATTACCGTAAAGCAGGACGATATCAATGACAGGCAGTATCGGAAGTGAGTTATCGCTGATTTCTTCCACACCTGATTGCATGCTGATTCGCGCCATACTACCTATTGCAAGTCCTTGTTTAATCAAGCCATGTAACGCTCCCGCTGAGCCACAACAGGCAATAATATTAAAACGGCGTTCGGCTTTTAAAAGGCCTTCAATACTGGCTTGGTGAAACTTACAGTCTCGTTGAAACAAGGCGATAGGAAGTGGGGTTGAATTGTTAATCTCAAAAGCAGGGCTTTTCACCCACACGCCTTGGCTTGATTGTAATAAGTAGCCTTCTTCACTGTCTGGCGAGCGAGTGGCAATCACCAAATCGAGCATACCTTGGTCTAGTTTGGCTCTAAGCTCAGTACTTGGGGCGCAGCTTATTTGTAAATCCAGT
>Ga0208113_1001407_pt1 | contig 11465 bp, 9 predicted proteins | sample Knorr_S7_td_NADW_FD_185598 | JGI IMG/M metagenome (GOLD analysis project Ga0208113, IMG submission 185598) | Marine microbial communities from Southern Atlantic Ocean transect - Knorr_S7_td_NADW_ad_2505m_LV_A (SPAdes) (version 2) | ecosystem: Environmental > Aquatic > Marine > Oceanic | place...
CCACACAGATGATTGCTTTATATTGTTAAAGAACGTTGCGACGTTGTCGCTAGGGATGCGTATAATACATCCTTAAATTTTCGAGTCAACACTTAATTTTAAACTTTATTTTTAGACCGTTTTAAACCGAAGTTTTACTTAACTCTCTGCCACCTTGTTCAGCGCTTTTCATTGCTGCCCGCCGTGTCAGTGGATGCGCATTATAGGGATGCGAAGAATTAACGCAAGCACTTTTTGTAGAAAACTACTAAAAACTTACCTTTCGCGCAAAAAACAAGCTAAAGGCAGTAAAAAACACAGTTTACTGTACAAAATACAGTCAACTTTTCTCGAGAGGATCTTAAGTATTATCGAAATTAGGTAATACGCAAGTTTTTAAATAAAAAAAGCGCCACTATTTTTAATGGCGCTTTTATCAATCAATAATGGATTAGTACAAGATACTATATAACTTACGGCGATACTTAGGTGCCAAGGCATCGCCATCAGGTAAAGAAGCGATAATTTCTAGATAGCTTGGTTTTGCATCTGCGTAATTAAGATCTTTTTTAAGTACATTAAATAACATCTCTAAAGCTTCTTCTTTACGACCCGCACTATTAAGTGCATTACTTAGTTCTACTTTTATCTCTAAATCATTTGGGTATTTTTCAGCTTTCGTTTGTAGTGCTTTTATTTCAGGTGAATCTGTTGCTGCTAATGCTTGTTCACACTTTGCTTGAATATTTGTGAAATACGCATCTCGTTCATTTTCTGCAACTGAAGCTAACAATGCTTGCGCATCTTCTAATTTATGTATTTGAATACAGATATCAGCTAATACTAATTTTACACGCGTATGGCTTGGATCTAACTCGTAAGCCTGCTTTGCGTAATTAAAGGCATTATTTAAATCTTGATTAATTAACGCTTGTTTAGCTTGCTCTAATAATAACTCGTGCTGTGCTGGTAAATGTTTTGCAAGCGCATCACGAATTTGCTGTTCTGTTTGAGCACCCGGTAACATATCGACAGGCGCAGAATCTTTTAACATCACAAGCGTTGGTAATGCTTGTAAACCAATTTGTTGAGCAAGTTGCCCAGCAAGAGCTTGCTCAATATCACAATCTAATGTTGCTACCAATAAATGCTCACCATATTCATGTGCGATTTTTTCTAAAATAGCAGCTTGCTGATGACACTCAGGGTTTTGCGCAGAGTAAAAAGTAAGTAACACTAATTTTTCAGCGGATGTTTCACCCAAAGCTTGCTGCAAATTTTGCGGGGTAAGATTTATCATATTATTCATTTGATTGATTGCACTATATAAGTATTTAGGTTTTTATATAGTGGCAAACATAACAATTACAAGTCCCACAGGTCGAGGTCATTATGAAATTATCTGCTATTTCTGCAGCTTTATTACTTCTTAGTCCATTCGCACAAGCAACAACACTAGATTTAAACCTTCAACAAACTATGCCTGAGATTGAAAAGCTCTATTTAGACTTGCATCAATCTCCTGAACTGTCGTACCACGAAAAACAAACAGGCCAAAAGATAGCAAAGCAATTAAAGCAACTAGGCTTTACTGTTACTGATAATGTAGGGGGTTACGGCGTTGTTGGGATTTATGAAAATGGTGATGGCCCTACAATTATGATCCGCACTGATACTGACGGATTACCAATTGTTGAACAAACCGGTAAGCCTTACGCTTCTAAAGTAACCGTCACTAATGATACGGGTGCAACTGTTGGCGTAATGCATGGTTGTGGTCATGATATTCACATGAGTTCATTTATTGGCACAGCACAACAGTTAATGACCCACAAAGATCAGTGGCAAGGTACACTAATGATGGTCGCACAACCCGCAGAGGAAGTAGGCGGTGGTGCAAAAGCAATGCTTAAAGAAGGGCTCTTTACTAAGTACCCTACCCCAGACCATGTTATTGGGTTACATGTAAGTGCGAGTGTTCCAGCTGGTAAAGTCAGTATGAAAACTGAATATACGATGGCAAGTGTTGACTCTGTTGATATTACTGTAAAGGGTAAAGGCGGTCACGGTGCCTATCCTCATACAACAATAGACCCTGTTGTGATTGCTTCGCGCATTGTATTAGCACTACAAACAATTACGAGCCGCGAATTGTCACCATTAGAACCGTCAGTTATCACTGTTGGCTCAATTCACGGTGGCTCTAAACACAATGTCATTTCGGATGAAGTAAAACTACAACTTACACTGCGCAGTTATAACCCTGAAGTTCGTTTACAACAAATCGCGGCGATTAAACGAATTTCTAAAGGCATAGCATTAAGTGCTGGCCTTGATGAAAGCTTAGCACCTGAAGTCTATGTACATGAAGACGAATCAATTCCTTCAACTTATAATAATCCAGCTCAAACCAACCTAGTGCGTTCAGCAATTGCTAACGCTATTGGTGAAGAGAATGTACTTGAAACTGAAGCTGTCATGGCAGGTGAAGACTTTGGTCTTTATGGTCGTACAGAGCAGCACGTACCAATTACTTTGTTTTGGTTAGGTGGTGTTGAACCGAGTCAATATGATGCAGCAATGCAATCTGGCGCAACATTACCTTCATTACACTCAAGTAAGTTTGCGCCTGATTACAAGAAGGCGCTCCCTACTGGGATTACAGCAATGAGTAATGCCGCGGTTGCCCTATTCAACAAAAAATAGTTTAGGCTGACTTGGCTCTAGGCTTAGCTTTTCTTTTAAAACGTCGCTTTTGCGGCGTTTTTGGTAATTGGGCGAATACGTGACTGTCGCACTGCTTTGCTTGCTCAACTAAAGCATGCAGCTCTGCTAGTAATGGCGTTAAAAACTGCTGATAACTCATATGTTGCTCAGCTATATTCCCTAACGACGCTTCCCACTTAGCTGTTAAGTCAGGGCTAGCAAGCTGCTCTGGTAATGTACTTATAAGAGCTTTACCTGTTGCGGTAGCTAGAATGTTTTTACCCTGACGCTCTAAAAAGCGGCGTTTGAATAAAAGTTCAAGAATACCTGCCCGTGTAGCCTCAGTGCCTAAGCCATCAGTTTCTTTGAGGATCTTTTTAATTTCAGGGTCTTTCACATAGCGGCTGATACCTGTCATAGCACTCAATAAGGTTGCATCAGTAAAGTGTGCTGGCGGTGTTGTCATTTTATCTACCACTTCACCTTGATTACAATGCAGCTGCTGACCTTTTTCAAGTGGCGGTAAGGTCTGCTCATCTTTTAATTCGGTTTTGCCCATTAATGCTTTGAAGCCTAAGCTAACATCTTGCTTAGCCGCTGCTTTAAAAAGCCCACCCGCAATTTCGACTGTGACTTTGGTTTCGTTAAATACATAGTCTGGATAAAACTGAATTAAATAATGACGGCAGATCAACCGATAGATTTTTTGTTCGTCACTATTTAATGAGGCTGAGCGAAGTTGTTTTTCGGTAGGAACAATGGCGTGGTGAGCTGCAACCTTACTATCATTAAAGCATTTACTCCGCTTACTCATATCGGCTTGCTTGCAAGCTTCACTTGCTTGCCCTTCATTATTCGCAATAGCAGCAATAATTTTAGCTGCATCTTTATGATGCTCTTTTGGTAAATAGCGATTATCTGAACGAGGATACGTAATTAACTTATGACGTTCATATAAACTTTGACAGGTATCGAGCACCTTTTGCGCTGGCATTGAAAATGCTTTTGCCGCATCAATTTGTAAAGCGGATAAATTATAAGGTAGCGGGGCTTGTTGCTTTTTTTGCTTTTGCTCAAGCTCAGCTACTTTAGCTGGCTGATTAGTTATTCGTGATACAACATTTTCAGCAAGCCCTCTATGCAATACTCTACCCTCTTCATCTTGATAAGGTTCGCATGCTTTACTTGGTTGCCACTTAGCAGCAAATGTTTGCTGCTGCTCTGTTTCAAGGTGTGCTAAAACTTCGTAAAAAGGTTTTGCTACAAAATTAGCGATTTCATTATCACGATTAACGACTAAACCTAAGATAGGCGTTTGTACACGTCCAACAGATAACACATTACCAAATCCAGCTTTTTGCCCAGCAAGCGTATAAGCGCGAGTTAAATTCATGCCAAATAACCAATCGGCACGTGAGCGAGCTAAGGCTGATACGCTCAAGGGAATAAAATCGCGATTCGACTTTAAGTTATTCAGTGCTTTTTTCACCGCACTTAAGTTTAAGTCGCTGATTAATAGTCGTTGAATTTGCTGTTTCTTAGCTTGGCTTAATTTGACCTGTTCAATTACCTCATCAACCAATAACTGGCCTTCGCGATCAGGGTCGCCAGCATGAACAATTATGTTTGCCTGCTTAATTAGCTTTTTTAATACAGTAAGTTGTTTGCGTGTTTTTGCTTTAGGTTTTAATTGCCATTGTTCTGGCACGATAGGTAAGTGCTCAAATCGCCACTTTTTAAAACTTGCATCGTAATCATCTGGCTCTGCTTGTTCAAGCAAATGACCAATACACCAAGAAACACAATCACCATTAGCAAGCTCTATATAACCATCCTGTTTTTTTTGTGGTTTAGGCAATGCATCTGCAATGGCTCGCGCCAAGGACGGTTTTTCGGCAATGTAAAGTTTCATAACGCAACACTAAATACTGTTTTTATAAACAGTAGTCTAGCACAGGAATTTTAACTAAGGAATGGCTTACGTCTGTGGGCTACGTCGAGTAAATAGATAAATAAGTGGTAGGTAACAGACGACCACAGTCCCAATATTGATTAGCGGTAGCAGGGTCTTATACATGTAGGTGCTGTATGACAAATCCCACAGATGGCGGTCAACTAAACGGAACAATTGCAAAATGGGCGCCATTATCACAACCAATTGCCCCAGAACACTTTGCCATAGATAGACTTTATCTTTAATTCCCAAGTAAGCAATGATTGCCATCCAAGCAATATCATTAAAAGCCCAAACGACATAGCGCCAAATATAAATGTCATCAAATTCACGTAAGCTGCTATGAATTAAGGTACCGTATAAAAAGAAACATGCAGTTATTACGGAAAAGTGGAATGCCTGCCAATCTTTGCGGAGGTAGAAAACGAAAATAGCTGGGCTCAGAATGAACACCCAGCTATTATTCAAAATTGAGATGGTATATACAAACCAATCAGGCAAAATTAACGAACCTTATTCTGTTTTGCCATCATCGTCGCCACCACCATTACCAGGCATGTAGCTATATTTATCAACTTTTTTCATTTTTATACTCCATTACATGTGTTAATGAAGTTTCACTTTAATTGATTTACGGCCTTACATCAATAGGGTCAGATTCGTGTGCTTTACCTTGCATGATAGAGATTTCAACACGGCGATTTCGTTTACGATCTTCATCGGTTACATTCGGTACAAGGGGCCGTGTTTCAGCATGCCCTACCACGACCATTCGTGACTTATCAAAGCCTGGTGCTTTTTCCATTTCACTGGCGACTGCCACTGCGCGTTTTGAGGATAAATCCCAGTTATTCGTATAAAGCTCATTCGATACTTGGAAATCATCAGTGTGCCCTGACACGGTAATTTCGCCCGGCACATCTTTTAACAGCGTGGCGATATCTCGAATTATCGGTTTAAATTTTGGCTGTAAAAACGCACTGCCAGACGGGAATGAACCATTTTCTCGAATGCGAATAATAATTTGTTGGCCTAATGACTCAAGCTCAATCGCCCCATCCATTATTTGCTGTTCTAGCTGCTGGGCAATTTTCTTCACAAGTTCATTTGTTTGTTCTTGATCAGCCGCAGAAATTGACTGTTCCAAGGCTTGTTGCTGAGCCGTACTTTGTGACTCACCACCACGCTTGTTACCACGTTGCTCTTGACGACCACCGGCAGAGCTTTCGTCGCCGGCCTGAAACTCAAGCATTTGCTGCGTCATTTCTACGGTTTGTTGTTGAATCGTTTCAATCGGAGTGGGTTCAGGCTTACCAGGCGTGAACTCCATGGCAATGACTGAGGTTCCTTTGGGAATATCTTTTACTTCTATTTTATTTTGTACACCGAAAGCAAACTTCATAGAGCCGGCAATTTGCTTGAACTTCAGTACATCCATTTCCGAGAAGGCAAGTAAGAGTACAAAGAAGCACATTAATAGTGACATTAAATCTGCGAAAGTTCCCATCCAAGCAGGTAAGCCAGGTGGTGGGCATTTGCACTCTTGATCAGACATACCCTACTCCTCGGTATCAACTTTACGTTTTGATTCGGCTAAGTAGTTTTTCAAGATACCTTCAATTACTTTCGGGTTTTGACCATCTTGAATACCCAGTACTGCGTCGAGAATTAAGCGTTGGTTAAGCGCTTCCTCGTCTTTACGCAGCTCTAGTTTTACCTGAATAGGAATAGCAACAACGTTTGCTAAGAAAGCACCATAAAGTGTTGTTAAAAGAGCAACCGCCATTGCAGGACCGATTGCTTTTGGGTCATCCATGTTTGATAACATAGCAACCAGACCGATCAGTGTACCGATCATCCCCATTGCTGGAGCAATATCGGCGAGGGACTTAAATAAGCCTGCACCAATTTCATGGCGAGTAGCAGTAAGGGAAATATCTTTTTGCAGTGTAGCTCGTACCACATCAGCATCATGGCCATCCACTAACATATCAACCCCTTTACGCATAAAGCCGTTAGGGATATCGGCTTCTTCTAATGCTAAGAAACCACCTTTACGTGCTGAGTCAGCTAATTCTACTGCTTTTTCGATTAATTCTTCTGGCGATTCAATTTTGAACATAAAGGCTTTTGCAGCGACCTTACCAATGCCCAAAAATTGCCCCATAGTGAAATTCGATAATACGATAAAAATCGAACCACCAAATACAATGACCACCGAAGGCGTGTTGTAAAACATTGCAACTTGGCCGTCACTACTTAACACCATCGACATAGCAATTAAGCCTATGGCACCAAGAATACCTATTATGGTTGCTAAATCCACATACCCCTCCAGAGGAACAATTACACGACACCCATAGGCATCAAATTTTTATTATTAACTGCTTATCGGCAAGCAATTGAAATACTTAAATCATTAAATGAATTAATTTTATTTTAATGTAAGATTTTTAAGCTACAAGTTTAAGCTGTATCTAAAACCGTAAAAATAGCATATTGAAAATGGATTATGCGTAAAAAAACACATCATTCTTTGACCTAGTTTAGCATTCCCCCTAAAATTGGCCTCACTTTCTAACAGCTATCGAGGCCACAATGGCAACAAAGAAACCAGAAAACTTAAGCTTTGAAGAAGCACTGGATGAATTATCTCAAATTGTTGCACAAATGGAGCAAGGTGAACTGTCGCTAGAGCAGTCACTCAAACAGTTTGAACGCGGCATTGCGTTGGCAAATGCTTCATCTGGTAAGTTACAACAAGCCGAACAAAAGGTTGCCATATTAATGGGCAACGATAGCCAAGCGCCTCTTAGCAATTTTGATTCAAACCTGGACTAATTAAGTGCAATTAAAAGAACAACTACAACGCGCTCGAGAAGACGTTGAAGCACATTTAAATCGCTATTTCGAACGACCACTTAATACCGAAAAAACCATCAAAGAAGCCACGCATTATGGTGTTTTAAATGGTGGTAAGCGCTTACGTCCTTACCTTGTTTATGCAACTGGCCGAATGATGGGCGCAGAGAAGGCCGATCTTGATATTCTTGCCGCTGCTATTGAGTGTATTCATAGCTACTCATTAGTCCATGATGACCTACCTGCCATGGATGATGATGACTTAAGACGTGGCCGTCCTACCTGTCATATTGTTTACGGGGAAGCGCAAGCCATACTTGCCGGAGATGCATTACAAACACTGGCATTTGATTTAATCGCCAACCATCAATTTGCAGTTTCAGCTACGCAACAAGTAAAAATGATAGCCTCGTTAAGCAAAGCCTCAGGTATTGAGGGTATGGTAGGTGGACAAGCACTGGATATCGAAGCGACCGATAAACAAATTACTGTTGAACAGCTGGAGCGCATTCACCAGCTAAAAACAGGCGCATTACTTAATTGTGCAATTACACTTGGTGCGTTGTGTGCTAAAAATTGCGATGAACATACCCTCGCGCAATTAAACCTATTTGGCCAAGCAATAGGACTGGCTTTTCAGGTACAAGACGATATCCTTGATGTAGAAGCTGATACTGAAACATTAGGTAAACCACAAGGTTCAGATATTGCAGCTAATAAAGCAACTTACCCTGCTTTATTAGGTATGGCTGGCGCAAAGCAAAAAGCACAAGATTTACTGGCTCAAGCTCATCAAGCTCTTGAGGCTATTGATTACGACACCAACGAGCTGGCGAGCCTTGCTAGCTATATCGTTGAACGTAATTATTAATGCCAAAAAAAGAAAGACAAAATAACTAAAAAATCAGAGCGGCAATGGGCTATAATGCACTCTGGTTAGCGAAGGATGTATAAAAAATCATGACACTTGATAGTAGCAAGTATCCATTATTAAGTTTGGTTGACGAACCAGCACAACTGCGTGATTTAGCGCAAGACAAGTTACCTGCGTTTAGTAAAGAGTTACGCGAATACCTACTTAACTCGGTTTCGCAAAGTAGTGGTCATTTAGCATCAGGTTTAGGCACTGTTGAACTAACCGTCGCGCTGCATTATGTTTATAACACTCCTGAAGATCGTTTAGTATGGGATGTGGGTCATCAAGCATACCCGCATAAAATCTTAACGGGTCGTCGTGACCAAATGCATACTATTCGTCAAAAAGACGGTTTGCACCCTTTCCCATTCCGTGAAGAAAGCCCTTACGACACTTTCAGTGTAGGCCATTCGAGCACCTCAATTTCAGCAGCCTTAGGCATGGCCATTGCCGCTGAAAAAGAAGGTAAAGATCGTAAAACTGTAGCGGTTATTGGCGATGGTGCAATTACGGCGGGTATGGCATTTGAAGCAATGAATCACATGGGTGATGTAAACCCTAACGTGTTAATTATCTTAAACGATAATGAAATGTCGATTTCAGAAAACGTAGGTGCACTAAATAATCACTTTGCTCGTATTTTATCTGGTAGTTTCTACACCAATATTCGTGAAGGCAGTAAAAAGCTGCTTTCAGGTTTACCGCCAGTGAAAGAACTTGCTAGCCGCATGGAAGAACACTTAAAAGGTATGGTCATTCCAGGCACGTTCTTTGAAGAATTAGGCCTAAACTACATCGGCCCAATTGATGGTCATGATGTAAATATGTTGGTTGATACCTTACGTAATATGCGTAACCTTAAAGGCCCGCAGTTACTGCATATTAAAACGCAAAAAGGTAAAGGTTATAAACCAGCTGAAGCGGATCCAATTGGTTACCATGGCGTACCAAAATTTGATCCGAGCATGTCAAAATTACCAAAATCAAAACCAGGCGCTGCCACATTCTCAAATGTGTTTGGTGACTGGTTATGTGATATGGCAGCACAAGACGACAAGCTAATGGCAATTACCCCAGCGATGCGTGAAGGCTCAGGCATGGTACGTTTTTCAAAAGAGTATCCAGCTCAATACTTTGATGTGGCGATTGCAGAGCAACATGCTGTAACGCTTGCTGCTGGCTTTGCATGTGAAGGTTTGAAGCCTGTTGTTGCTATTTATTCAAGCTTTTTACAACGTGCGTACGATCAACTTATCCACGATGTAGCATTACAAAACTTACCTGTTTTATTTGCTATTGACCGTGCTGGTATTGTTGGTGCAGATGGTGAAACTCACCAAGGTGCTTATGACTTAAGCTTTATGCGCTGTATTCCTAATATGGTTATCATGGCACCAAGCGACACGAACGAGTGCCGTCAAATGCTTTATACTGGTTACCAATGCAATCAACCTGTCGCTGTTCGTTACCCGCGTGGTAGTGCAGGCACGTGTGAGGTTGAATCAACCATGAGTGCGATTGAAATTGGTAAAGCGCGTAGTATCAAACAAGGTAGCAAAGTGGCCATCTTGTCGTTCGGTACGCTTTTAGAGAACGCCAAAGTAGCTGCAGAAGCGCTTAACGCAACAGTCATTGATATGCGCTTTATCAAACCGCTTGATACTGATGCTATTAGTGAGTTACTTAATAACCATGATGTGATTGTTACCTTAGAAGACAACGCCATTGCTGGCGGTGCAGGTTCTGCTGTGAATGAATACTTAGCTGCAATTAAAGCAAATGTGACTATCTTGAACTTAGGTATTCCAGATGAATTCATTAAGCATGGTACGCAAGATGAAATGCATGCCGAAATGGGCCTAGATGCAAATGGTATCTTAACTCGCATCAAAGAGTTCATGGCTTAAGCCAAAAACCATTCACAAAAAAGGAGCCTTAAGGCTCCTTTTTTAATACCAATAGAAACGCTAGCGCATCCAAATTTTAATATCGGCTAAGCCATTAGCTTGTAGTGCACTAAGTTGCTGATCAACATTGTTGCTTTGCTCGAACTCAAACGCATCTAATTGCTCATCAAAGGTAATATTTGCAACGCCATCGCCACCGCGCTTCTTAACTTGGTGCAGTGCGATATCGGCAAGGTTAACTGAGGTTTCCCAACCAATAACTTGGCCACCCAATAAAGGTAATGGGTAGAAAGACCAGCCAATCGACGCAGTAATGGTGGTCGATTCTCCATTCGGTAATCTAAATGGGTTTGCTGCAATTGCTTCACATAAATCGGCCACATAATTGTCTATCGCTGTGCGTTTGAAGTCACGTAGTAAGAGTAAAAACTCATCGCCACTCCAGCGTGCAACATAGTCAGAACCTTGAGTACGACTATTCAATAAAGTCGCCATTTGTTGTAAACAGCTATCGCCAGCAAGGGGGCCATACGCATCATTAATGCGACTGAAGTTATCAAAGTTAATTATCAATAGAACGAGCGACTTACCCTGCGCTTGCAATGACTGCGAGTTACGCTGGAAGTGTTCGATATCTTTAGGGAGCTGATCAAATAAGAAGCGGCGACTACGTAACCCTGTAAGCTCATCTGAGTGACTAACTAACTTAAGCTGTGAATTCACTTGGTTAAGCTTATCGTTGGCTTCTCGAAGCTCTACGGTTCGTTCTGTTACTAAGCTTTCAAGCGCTAATTGCTTACGTTTCTCTTGCGCTCTAAATACCCAAAATACAAGGTAGAACAGTAAAATAAAGCTACTGGTGATCAAGAGTCTAAAATAAATAGTCTCATCAAAACGGCGCGGCACTACAAAGCTGTACTCAGTACGACGTGCTTTTTGCCAATCTTCACCACGGCGCTTTGCTTCAAGTTGGAATAAAAACGACCCTGGCGGTAAGTTGGTATAAATTGCCTCACGACGAGTATTGGCATAACGCCAATCACTGTCTAAGCCACTTAAGCGATAGCGGAACTCGATACTTGAAGGGGCATAATAATCAATCGCGGTGTATTTTAACGTTACATCGCGTTCATCAATTTGC
>Ga0208113_1001408_pt1 | contig 11464 bp, 9 predicted proteins | sample Knorr_S7_td_NADW_FD_185598 | JGI IMG/M metagenome (GOLD analysis project Ga0208113, IMG submission 185598) | Marine microbial communities from Southern Atlantic Ocean transect - Knorr_S7_td_NADW_ad_2505m_LV_A (SPAdes) (version 2) | ecosystem: Environmental > Aquatic > Marine > Oceanic | place...
AGCCATGGGATTGGACTTTCTATCGTGTTGATGAAGAATATTTAAATTTAACTGGTCTGGCCACCATTGCTGGTTTGATGTTGACCCGAGTGTATGTTGGCTATTTGACCCGTGTGAAACAGGGCATTTCCCATTTTCTTCCATAATAAATCCTATTTTAAGCGTGTTTATGACAAGTGCCGATAATGGTCATTTCCACATCATCGACTTCAAAATTATATTTTTTCTTAACTGTTTTTTTAATATCAGGTTCTGGTAGTTGTACATCTATGAGATTGCCACACTTCTTGCATTTTAAATGATCATGGGGATCCTGGTTCCAATCGTACCTGGCAATGGAACCATCATAGATGGTTCTAATTATACCTTCATCGTTTAATTGTTTCAAGTTTCTGTACACGGTCCCCAGACTAATATCGGGAATCTGGTTTTTTGATTCACTAAAGATCCAGTCAGCCGTCGGATGTGTGTTAGTACTATAGAGTATTTTTCGGATTGTCTCTCTTTGACGGCTATATCGCATAGTAGATGCTATAAAATATATAATAATGGTTCCTATTATTAATATAAATAATTTTTCAGAAGTTTTATATCTGATGTAAGTTTATAAAGGAATTGAAATAATTATAAGGAGGATTAGTAAAATGGCAGCTTATGTATGTGAACATTGCGGTATGGGTGTTACCGGTTTAAAATGCGCAAAATGTGGTTCAGACCTAGTCCATGACCATATTACAAAGGATGATGGAACCATAGTTGCTGTTGCCAAATGCCCAGATGGTCATGGTAAGATCAAATCGCCTATGTGTTGTGGTCATGATATGAGTTGTGAAATGAGTGGCCAGGAAAATGGGGACGACTGACCTTATCTTTTAACTTCATTCTAAAAAATAAAAAAGCCTTGCCACGCGCTTTTTTATTTTTTTATCTCTGTTTGTAATACCCCACGGGCAATAACGCCGCCCAAAACCAGCATGCCCCCAAAAATTGCCCAAGATCCAAGGGCCTCCCCCAAAATCAAGAAAACCAATATGGGATTCAGGATCGGTTCAATAATTGGATATATTATGGCATCCAGAGCAGAGACATATTTAATGGCAGTTGTATAGAGTACATAGGGTATACCCAGTTGAAAAACACCCAGCACCACTACCAGTAACCATGGCACTGGTTCAAAGGTCGCGCCGGTCACGATGGCAGGCAGACCCACCAATAAGGTTAGAAGGTTTCCCAGAAGAATTGAATTTGCAGGTGATTGATCTTTCTGTTTCCTGAGCAGAAGAGTCAGAGCCGCAAAGCTCATTCCAGAAAAGATAGCGCATATATTTCCTAAGACCCCACTTGTGGTTAATTCATCAAAGAAGAAGAGGGTCAGGCCAGTCAAAAGGACCAGGATGGTGATCCAATCAACCCGAGTTGATTTTTCGCCTAAAAATGCATAACCAAATATGGCGACATAAACAGGTGCGGTATACTGCAACAAAATAGAATTCCCTGCTGTGGTCAATTTGTTTGCAATGACAAACAGTGTCACCACCAGCACATAACAACCTGCGGCCGTGATCTGTATTCTGGACCAGGTAAACTTTGAGTCAGGAATTAAAAGAAATATCGTTAGGGCAGCAATCCCTCCACGAATTCCGGAAATTGCCAGCGGTGGCCAGGGAATACTTTTGATCAGCAGGCCGCCTGTAGACCACATGATCCCGGTCATGACCAGCATGAGAATGGCTCGACTGCGGTTCAAACTAAGTCTCGTGGAAATGGTTTTGATAAATGACTCATAATTGCAAATACCACAACGCAAGTTAAAATGGCAACAAAATCACTTTATAAAACATGTCGTTTCCAGTGTGAAAAAATCGGAGATCTATTTTCATTAAATGATTTAGTTAAATAATCAGAAAAATTACAGGTATGTCTTTTCCGTACAGAGAAAATAAAAAACCCCGGTTTCCCGGGGTTTTTTTATTCTTACACTAAAGGATTATTCTAAAAACCTTTGATGGTTGCAGATTTTTTATACAACTGCCATACAATGTGCCAGCCCAGAGCCACCATAACCATTAGGACCAGCCAGCTCCATTCACCGGGAATCCCAAATTTACCTCCAGACAGGACATCAGCATGATGCTGATTATGCATGGTCCAGACCAAAGGGACAGACATGTAGGTATTGTGCTTAGAGCGCAGCCCTGCGAGGGCAAGAAGATCAGCATCCGGTGCATCGCCATTTTTAATCGCTGTAATGATCTTCTGTTGCGCAGGCCAAATACGGTACCATACATTAAAAGCCATATTAGTCCCAAACAGTGTACCCAAGTGAATATTATAAGCACGGTAACTAAAACCGGCCCAATCTTTCATAAGAAATACAATGGCTGCTAAAGCTACAAAGCTGATCGCAGTTACTACCCGTACATCAGATGCAAGCGGAGACTGGTATAATGCATCATAGGCAAATACAGCGAGAAAGGTTACGGCAACCATGGCAAGAAAAGGCAAACCATATTCCGTGTCAGGATCTTCAAAAGTCAAACCGCCATGATAAAATATTACCAGCAATAATACCACTCCCGTGACCCAGGTATAGGCAGCACCCCATCGGAACCAATAGAGCGTTCGCGGCATTAATTCGGGCACAACCTTTTTCTTGGTATCTCCATCCATGGTCGGAGCAAAGGCTGTATTTACAAAATTGAAAAAGTAAAGCAAACCGATCCACATGATCCCGGCAATAACATGGAGCCACTTAAAAATGGGGTGAATAAGTTCCATAGATTCTCCTTTTGTTAAATTGGTTTTCCGCTATTAAGAAGCGGCGAGTTTAAATGTACTTCAAAGTTGTTTCAAATTAAAGAGGTGAATTTAATTTATTACTTTTTACAGGATTATTGATCTTTGGCTTTACCACCTCGATTAAAGTTCCCTTCCAGCTGGTTGAGTTTCTTGGGAACAATCAAACCTGTCTCGCACAGTATTTTCATATGGCGTGCACTGTCCACATGTTCAAATAGTGAGTTTTCATCTATTCCCTGGTTGAAATGTGAAAAAAAGCATTGGATCTCCAACTATGAAGACAGGAATTGTGTTTTCTTCAGCCCATCCTAGCAATGATTTTTATATTTAACTGTAGTTGAAATTCCTTTGATGCTTTTCGTTCAAACCCTGATCCTTTGCGTTAGGCACCTGATGTATAAATTAAACTCCCCTAAGATCAAATGAGCGTGCCACTCTATCGATCGCAACCATAAAAGATGCAATTCGCATGGGAACTTTTTTTTCAACTTTAATATTATATACCTCTTGAAAAGCCTTGACCATTTTAGTCTCAAGTTTTGTGTCTACATCTTCTAACTCCCATTTAAATTGCTGCAGATTCTGAACCCATTCGAAATAGGAGACCGTTACACCACCGGCATTCGTGAGAATATCTGGTATGACTGGCACACTTTTCTCCCAAAGAGTTTCAGCGGCCTTTGGTGTAACGGGTCCGTTGGCTGCTTCTATGATAAACCTGCAATTCAAAGTATCAACATTTTCTTTATTGATAGCTCCTCCCAGTGCAGCAGGAATCAGAAAATCACATTCCAAAGTTAATAATTCATCATTAGTTATTTTATTACCCTGACCACAGCCATCAATGGTTCTGTTTTTATAATTGTGATCAAACAGACTTGAAATCTCAAGCCCATCCGGTTCATGGATACCGCCAGTGACATCACTCACTCCAACTATTTTACATCCATACTCATCAAGAAATTTGGCTGTAAAGGATCCTACATTGCCAAAACCCTGAATAACAACGGTGGATTTATCCAGAGCGACGTCATTTTTATTGGCAGTTTCTCTCACTGTTATTGCAGTACCCTTTCCCGTGGCATGCTCTCTGCCTTCAGATCCGCCAAGTTCAAGAGGCTTCCCGGTTACGATTGCTGGTGTATAGCCATGGGCCTGACTGTACTCATCCATGAACCATCCCATTACCTGTGCGTTTGTATTGACATCCGGTGCAGGGATATCAATGTTTGGACCTATAACAGGATCGATCGCCCTAAAAAATTTTCTTGATAACCGTTCGAGTTCATGGACACTGAATTTACTGGGATCTATAGCAATTCCACCCTTACCTCCTCCGTAAGGAATATCCAATAGGGCTGTCTTCCAGGTCATTAACGAGGCCAGTGCCCTGACCTCTGCAAGGTCCACGTGATGGTGGTACCTGATTCCACCCTTAAAGGGTCCCCTGGTGTTATTATGCTGAACTCGGAACCCTAATAAACTCATAACCTCGCCATTGTCTCTCCTGAAAGGCACCTCTACTGTGAGTTCTCTATCCGGCATCTCAAGGGCACGGGCTATATTTGGTTTGAGTCCGAGAAGTTCTACAGCACGCTGATAAGCGCCTGTTGCGGCATTAACACTTGATGTTTTTTTAGACATATCTATACTTCCTTTACAAATGGATTAGACTTAACAAAGGTTCCAGTTAATAATTTTTTGGTTCTATAATAAAAAGTGCAATTGAATGTTAATGGAAAATCTGTGGTAAAACAATTATGAAACTGCCCAGAATTTTGACATGATAAAAAGAATAACAATAGACATTATAAACATTTTCCAGCCAGCTTTTAGAAAATCTGATCGTTGAACTAGGCCGCTGCTATGTATGATCATACATGTTGGCGAAGCAACCACTGTCAGATAGGCAAATGCCGATGCGATGGCAGTTGAGAACCCCATTACAATTGGATCACCTCCCATGTTCAATACGATGGGGCCAATTACAGCTACAGTAGCGGAATTACTGAGTAGGTTGGTCAAAACACCAGTTAAAAGAACAGCTATCAACCATCGTAAAATGGAAATATCTTCACTGAGATTTTTCATGATGTCGATCGCCGAATTGGCGAACCAAAGTGCCGCCCCGGTCTCTTTCATCTGGAGGCCAATCGATATAGCCGCGCCAAAAAGCAGGATAACACCCCAGTTGGTATTTCGATTCAGATCAGACCATCGAATTAATCCTAAGACCAGATACAGAAAGACCCCTATCAAAGCTATGATACCCAGGCCCATCTTTTTGCTAAAGAATACCCATCCTAAGAACACGATCAGAAATACAATGATCGCTAATATATTCTGACCGGTCATTGCTCCTCTCCTTGCCACCTGAACTTTTAATTTTCGAACTGCAGAATCGAGGACTTTTTGTTTAGGCCGAAATGTAAACCAGAGGATTGCTACAGCAATCGGTATTTCTACCAATAACATCGGATAGGTGTATCTCATCCACCCCAGATAGGAGATATCTGCCAGCCCAAATTCTTGCCAATAGCCAATCATGATTACATTGCGTCCGCCGCCTGAAGGGGTACCAATGGATCCCATAGCACTGCCGTAGGCAATGGAAAAAAGTATCAATGCTGCCAGGTTTTTTGTCGCATCCCGATCAGTACTGGTGTTATATATAAGAGTCAGCCCTACGGGCATCATCATTGCTGTGACTGTATGCTCGCCTATAAAAGAGGACAGGAATGCTGAAATGCCTACAAAACCAAATGCAATGCGCCATGTTTTATTCCCTGTAAACCTAATGATGCCGAGTGCCAGCCGCGAGTCTAGCCCCTGGCTCACAATAGCCACCGCCATCATCAGTGATCCCATAATAAAGAATACCGCATCATTCATAAAGGATTTTGCCACACCATTTGGATCATCAATTCCCAGTATCACCTGCAGGAATAACATCATCAGCGCCACAGCGGGTAGTGGTACCGGTTCAAAAATGATCAGAATAATTGCCATTATTACAATGATCATCGTCCGGTATGCCTTTATCGGATCCGTCATGGTTTCGCCCTGCATAGATTCCATACTGGAGGGTACGGGTAAAAGCAATAATACAGCACCTACCGCTAATGCAAAAAGCAGCCAACGCTTCTGGGTCAGCCAAAAAATGATATGCTGAAGCAAAAAATCTACTCTTTACTATTTAACTATTAAAATTGGGCATGGATTTGATTCCATGACCTGGAGCGGTTTGCTGCCCATGAAAAATTTAGCGATGGGATTTTTTGTTGATGTTCCCATAACTATGATGTGGTCATTGCCTGCTGTTTCCCGAATAACGACTGCAGGGTCGCCGTGCTTGAAGTGATTTTCATATTCAATTCCCATACGACGCATCATTTTTGCGGCCCGCTTTGCAGCATTGCGGTATCCTTTACCGAATTTATTTGTTTTAGAGACCGTCAACAGGTCTACTTTTATCCCAAAAGCCTGCGCAACCCGAACACCATACTTTACAGCCTGCGGTGTTTTCCTCGAATCATCAACGGGCAACAATAGACCATAGGTCTTGTCCGGGTTATATTTATTCACAATTAAAATGGAACTGTCTATATACTGTATCATATCATGAGCCATCCGGCGCTTCTGGCTTCCACCGATAATCGTTACATCAAATCCACCTCTAGCAACTTCATCACGCAATTCTGAGATAATATCTCCATTGCGCAGTATCAGGTTTACATCTGTAGAAATCGTACCCTGCAGGTAGACATCACACCGATTGCCATCTGTCTGAACTAAGGTGTTTTTTGGAAAACCAGATTCAATGGTCGTAGACGTGATGTAATCATTTTTAGCTAGAAAATTGAAAGCCCATTCCAATACCTCTACACCTGGTCTATCAAAATCCCACTCTTCCATTCGTTCTTGCGCCAACCTCACATGCGGTAAAGAAAAATCACTGATCTTGGGTCCTACATATACGATCGTAACCGCTGCCTGGAATGATTTTGCTATCTGCATTCCTACCCGGAGCGTGGATTCAGAATATTCTTTACTTCCTACAGCAATTAAAAATTTCATGCGAGTGTGAAATTACGAATACCTATTTTTCATTTCTGTCTGGATTGATTCATTTATCCAAATAAAAATTCCTTTTTTGTGGTGTTAGCGGCCTTGCCATCCAAAGCGGTCTCCGTAAACCTTCAGGATGATTTTCTTTCTCCTTGGCCCACATATTCCATTGTTTAAAATGCTCAAAGGATTTATTCGTATCTACAAATACATCTCCGTATTTCTCATCCAAATCTGGAATAGATAGACTAACCTTTTGCAGCCAGCAATGTGCACCAGAGATTGGATCGGGATTTGCAGGATGTGTTATATTTTGATGCACACCACCATCTCTCCACCATATACGGTTGGTATCTGCATCATCTGTTTTCCAAGGCTCGACGCCTTTCAAAACTTCCATCTTCCATTGTCCATTCCCCATATTTTTTATGTCTATCGTATTTGTCATGAACCGGTTGCCTGTATCCTGCTGGCGGCGCCAGCGACCGATATGGTGAGAACAGGCTACCACACCCGGCTTGATCGCCTCTGTTACCCAGACCTTATCCACAAACCAGCCGATTTCCGTACTGACCTTGAGCAAGGTCCCGGTCTTAACACCTAAGCTTTCAGCATCCTTTTTATGTATCCAGATCGGGTTCCGATGGGCAATTTCCGCTAGCCATTTAGAATTTGCTGATCGGGAATGTATGTGCGTAGGAAGACGGAAATTAGGTAGTAACACATATTCGTTTTTTTCTTTGTCCAAATTATCGGGATGTATGTGACTTCTGATTCGATATCCAGGGGTGGCATGTTCCGGATATCCAAAATCAACCATGGTTTGAGAATAGAGTTCTTGACGTCTTGATGGAGTGGGGAAACCGGTGCAATTTTCTCCATTCAAATGAATTCCAACTACAATACCATCCTTTATTATCTGGCCGTTATCAGCCACTCGTGATTCCTTTATTACATCCGAAGATAATTCAAGCTCATTCTTCTTATAAACCGATGATTTTACCAGATAAGCACCATACTTGCGCATATAATTCAATGGAGTTAAACCTTCTTGCTCGGCTGTTTCGGGAAGACCTTCAGTATGTTCAAAAATGTAACGATAGTATTCATCAATATTAATTTTTTCCCCTTTGCGGTAAGGACTCAGGAAATGATCACGGATCCCAAGCTGGTCACCCTTATCGATCCGCCAGGACAACTCTATCCAGAATTCATCCTCTTCCCATACTTCACCTGGATTGACTTCATAGGTATATTTTACATTTTTCCCATCCCGTCGAGCCTTTTCCCGTAATACTGGTTGACGAAAAGCGATCCAGACTCCAGCCTGTGTCTCATAAGAATTAATATCGTGACGCTCAGATGCATGACCCATAGGCAGAACATAATCGGCAAAGAAAGCTGTTTCGTTCCAGGTTGGAGTTAAGGCAATGTGACAGCCAACCTTGCTTGTATCTGATAGCATTTCAATCCACGTGAATCCATCTGGGTATGTCCAGACAGGATTGAAGACCCGGGTAAAATAAACATCCAGTTTACCGCGGTTATCTTTTAACAGATGAGGCAGTATCTCACTCATCTCATAATGCGATAATGTATACTCAGGCGGCCAGCTGAGCTCGTTCCAATTATCGGGACCAGGAGGATCGTCAAAAAAACTTGGTTGGAATTTATGCCAGCCGCTTGGAGCTGTACCTCCTTCTGTACCTACAGACCCGGTCAATACATTCAACAGATGCAGTGTCCTCGCAACCTGCCAGCCTCCCAGGTTACCGATCGAAGCGCCGCGCCATACGTGTGAAGAAAATTTGCTCCCGGCTTCCCCAATGAATCTGGCAACCCGAATAATTTGATCTGCCTCGATCCCAGCTTCTTTCGCTGCGAATTCAGGTGTGTAATCGGACCATTCCTGACTTAAACGCTTTATAAATACATCGAATTCAACAGTATCTTCCGGATAAAGATTTTTTAAGTATTCATCCCAGTTCACCCAGTTTTCCATAAAAGTCCTATCATACATTTTTTCATCCAGTATGATCTTAGCCATGGCCATAAATATCGCTGACTCACTACCTGGATAAGTTGGCATCCATTCATCGGCCATGGAAGCAGTATTAGACAAGCGAGGATCCAAGACAATCAGTTTAGCGCCCTTCATCATTCCTTCAATGATACGCTGAGCGTGAGGATTAAAATAGTGCCCCGTTTCAAGATGGGATGATGCCAATAGAATAACCTTTGCATTTGTATGGTCTGGACTGGGTCGATCAAATTTATGCCACAGTGCATATCCAGTACGGGCTCCGGCAGAACAAATATTTGTATGACTATTATGACCATCAATTCCCCAGGCTTTCAGTACCCTTTCAGCATAGCCTTCGTGGCCTGGCCGACCCACATGATACATCACTCGATCTTTATGCCCGGATTCTAAGCTGTTTCGAATTTTTTCAGAAATCTCATCGAGAGCCTGGTCCCATGAGATCCGTTCCCATTTACCTTCACCGCGTTTCCCAACCCTTTTTAGCGGATAAAATATTCGCTCTGTATCATTGATCTGATTTATAGTAGCCGGACCCTTTGCACAGTTGCGACCCCGGCTTCCAGGATGATGGGGATTCCCTTCAAATTTGCGGACTTGATTCGTATCCTTATCGATGTAAGCCAAAAGACCACAGGCTGATTCACAATTAAAGCAAGTGGTCGGTATAATGGAATAATGGCGTTCTTTTTTTTCCGGCCAGGCCTGGGAATCCAGTTCTATAAAATCATCCCATTCACTAGGATCCGGGTATTTGTACAGCGGTTTTGGTCCTTCCATCATCAATCCTTCAGACCAGTCCGGCCGATGAGATATTTTGGGTATTAATCCAATTGATTCAGAAAATGTCTCTATCCAGGATCGGTTCATGCTGTTCCCTAACTCAAGGACACAACTTGCGGGGCATATACCCTGACATATTCTGTTAGAAAGATACCAATGAGGACTAAGAATCCGGCCAGAATAGTAATTGAGGTGCCGTGATTACCTACAATCATTAAAAGTGGAAGGAGATTACCTATTAAGATACCTGCAGCAAACCAAAGGAAAAAGTAACCTCTTTTCATCATGAAAACTGTCTTGCGATAGTCAATGCTGCGATGTGGAACCAGTGTTTCAATGACAAGCAGGATCAGGTTAAGACTGATCAAGCCAATCAAAAATCCGATTAATTGCTTAACACTGTTTGACCCAAAAATGAGCATTATAACGGTTCCTGCCATAAGAGCATGGATCAACATATGCATCCATAACAAAGGTGACTGCCAATAGTCCCGCCCTTTAGCCTGCTTGAATAAAAACGCTGTATAAATCGCTGATAAAAAAGCAAAGAAAAAGCCCGGGAATTTTATCCAGGAAAGATCCCAACCCAGCCAATGCCCAATAATCAACAGTGTTATAATCCCGCTAAAAGCTGTAATTATATATGCTCCTCGGACCAACCAGGACGTCCAGTTTGGCCGTAAAAGAACATAAAGAAATCGGTCTGGGCGATCTAAATCTGCAACAAGCAAAAGTGCTGTAAATACCAGAAAAACCAGTGAAGTAGACAGTGCTTGTATTTGCACTTTATCAGATATTGTCAACCCCATTATTTCCAGTAAAAATAATATCATAAAGGTTCCAGAAGCGATCGCTTTTGTCCAGATATAGGATGGGACTTGCCATCCCCAGAGCACTCCTTTAGATGGTGCATCATACACTCGCTGTGTATTCTGATCCTGATAATATGATAATTCCTTTTGGACATTATCCACGGCGCGCTGATCAATAGCTGTTCCACTTTTTGCATGGTTTTCCAAGGCCAATTGAAGTAAAAGACTCCCTCGATCCGACTCATTTATTCGTTCATCTGCATATTTTGCGAAATGACCGACACCAGATATTTGTTCACTCCAGACGTAATTATCATTTCGATCAGTGGCAGCAGGAACCAGCATTTCGGAACTGCCATTGACATAATATAGCTGCGGTTTTGTTCCCTTCTCCGGTTTTCTTACGGTCACATTTTCCTTGGCTACCAAATTGGCAATCTTTGATTTTGGATCATCCAAATCACCAGACACAATAGCTTCCACCGGACATACGATTACACAGGCTGGTTCATAGCCGCCATCTATCCTGTGGGCGCAATAATTACACTTAGCTGCCGTATTGGTATTTGGGTCAATATAGAGTGCATCATAGGGACATGCCTGCATACAGCTTTTACAACCGATGCAACGATCACTATCAAAATCAACAATACCATCCTTTCGGGTATATAAGGCGGTCGTGGGGCAAATTTCTACACAGGGTGCATCAGCGCAATGGTTACAGCGGTGGACCGCAAATTCCCTTGTATTATTCGGGAATACTCCTTTTTCAATATATTTCACATGAGTACGGTTCACACCGATAGGAATATCATGCTCACTCTTACAGGCTACGGTACAAGCATGACATCCAATGCACACCCTGTTATCTATAACAAAACCGTATTTCATTCAATCCTTTCAAGAATAGATAATAGCAAATCTAGTAAATTGAAGCATGCATCATATTACATTCTTCCTG
>Ga0208113_1001416_pt1 | contig 11438 bp, 10 predicted proteins | sample Knorr_S7_td_NADW_FD_185598 | JGI IMG/M metagenome (GOLD analysis project Ga0208113, IMG submission 185598) | Marine microbial communities from Southern Atlantic Ocean transect - Knorr_S7_td_NADW_ad_2505m_LV_A (SPAdes) (version 2) | ecosystem: Environmental > Aquatic > Marine > Oceanic | place...
GATGGACCACCTCATCATGCGGTCGTTGGGGATGTCGCTCCAAACGACGTAGTCGCCATCCGAGAAGTAGACCGGTCCCTCCGCCCACGCGGTACCCGTGAAATGCCTTTCCAGTTCCACCCCTTCGGGCAGCATTTGCCGGAAGCGCTCGTCGTAGACCTCAAAGCCCTCCCTTATCTCTTCCTTAGGGCGATACGTGGTCATCGTGACATTCTCCTAGTGCAGGCCGTCCGAGCTAATGGTGGGTGGGATGTATCTCTATGCCCCGTTGTGCTCAACCCCTCTATCGCTCACGCATCGTCTGAGTTGAGCGATTTGATGCCGCCTACCGCCCTACGCTTACCCATCGTGACCTGAAGTTCGGCACGTGGACATTCTTGCTGCGCTGATTCAGTTTGTGTAAGCGTTCACCCCTCGAGTGCCAGGGGGCTTTCACGGTTACCTTTTTTTAGTCACGATACGGATTGTTGTTCCGTCGGAACGTGCGACGGGAGTCCCTCCCTCAGCAAACGGATATGCTCCAGCCCAATTCCACAGCATCCGCCGATTAGCTGCGTACCCATCTGCACCCACTTCCTGGCCTCAGCCAAGAAATCTTTGGGAGGAATGACATCCTCGAACTGCCAGTTGGGCATCACGAACCTGCCAGATTCGGGATAAGCGCCTAAAGGTCCATCCCAGCGTTCTTGCACGGCACGCAACGCAGGCGCCGTGTCCTCGATGTCGGAGTGCATCACAGACACCAACGAGCCTCCGATGGGCAGCAGGGAGTCCAGAGCCTCCGCGAATGTCTCGTCCTTGTTGTGCAACAAAACAACTTGAGAGTCTTCGTTGCGTATTTTACAGGTAAGGCCCACCCAAACCGGAATCCCTATCGACACCGCCGCTTCGATTGCGTATGCGGACTGCTCAACGTCCACCATCATTTCCATGATAAGGAAGTCGGTGCCCGCCTCGGTGAGTATCTCGGCCTGCTCCCTGTAGTTGGCACTCGCTTCTTGAGTGCCGCCCCTGAAAAAAGTCGATATGGAACCGGCTATATAGACCGGGCGGTCGCCTGCTGTGGCTTCGCGCGCTTCTTTTGCGAGCGTGACGGCGCGGGTGTTAAGCTCTCGCACCTGGCCTGCCATCTCCGTGCGTTCTAGTGTATGGCGTGCGGAGGCGAAGGTGTTCGTGATGATAATGTCTGCACCCGCGCGGATGTAGTCCTCATGTGCCTGGCGCACCACTTCCGGATGAGTGTATAGGGCCGCCGCGCTCCACGCCTCGCCGTGCATCGGCACGCCACGACGCTCGAGCTCAGTGCCCGTCGCGCCGTCTAGAATAATGACCTCACCCTGGGCTATGCGCTCCTGAAGTTTTTTCATCCCTACACTTCCTATGAGAGTTATACTTGGAAGGGTAAGGTACTTGTCAGCCCGGTGCAAACGATTGAACAAGCAATGGCGGAGAAGTATCTGTCAACGTTGCCAGACAACGTTCCACAAGGAAGGTCAGCGGGTGACGCTTTTGTTGCCGACAACGAGCCGCAACCGTCATCATTGATTTCATGGCATCACGAGATGAATGGACAGGCGTTGCCACCAAACTACTGACTGAACTCAAAATCCTCTTCGATGACGCCATCGTCAGGCGCAAGGGGCGGCCTGCTGACGGTGCACGTTTGAGTCGCGAACTTGGTATTCCCAGGCAGTGGCGGCGGCGAAAATGACCGGCGAAGAGGACCTCAGTGAACTGGTTGACACACTTAAAAGCTAGCCACTACCCTTGCCTTGTCACGCCCAGCTTGACATTAAAGTCATGTCGCATAAATCAAGTGAAATAATCTTATGACGAAGGAGAGCTCTCTGAATGAAACCGACCAAGATAGAAAAGGTTGAAACAATACTTTGGGATCGCTGGCTCCTCGTCAGAATCTACTGTGAAGATGGCACTGTGGGCATCGGTGAAGCGGGAGTCCACGGATGGCAGCGACCGACCGAGACGTTGGTCAACGTATGCGAGCCGTATCTGCTTGGCAAGGACCCCTCCCTGATCGAGCACCACTATCAGTTCTTGTACCGCAACTCTCACTTCATGGGGTCGATCATAAATGGAGCCTTGTCTGCCATCGACATCGGGCTCTGGGACATAAAGGGCAAACGACTCGACGTCCCGATCTACGAGTTGATGGGCGGCAAGACTCGCGACAAGGTTCGATGCTATATTCACGTTGATGGCGACACGCCCGAAGAGCTGGCAAAGTCAGCCGCCGACGCTGTTGACGCCGGATTTACCGCCGTTCGATTTGGCGCCTTCGGCCCCGAATTTTGGCTCCATGACTCATACGGAGAATGGGCTAACCATGCCGTGGAGCGAGTGGGCGCAGTAAGAGAAGCGGTCGGAAACGCGACCGACATTTGCATCGAGATTCATCGCCAGATGAACCCTGCCGAATCCATCGCTCTGGGACGTAGACTTGAGCAGTTCAACCCGTACTTTTACGAAGACCCGATGCTCCCGGACAGTCCGGCGATAATGGGGGCAATCCAGGACCAGTGCAACCTTCCAATCGCCACGGGCGAACGCTTCTCGACCATATACGAGTACCAGCAGCTGCTGGAGAATAACGCCTGCGCCTACGTCCGGCCGGACTTGTGCCTGTGCGGCGGTCTCTCGGGTTCCAAGAAAGTCGCGGCGCTTGCGGAATCGCATCACGTCAAGGTTATCCCTCATAATCCTCTCAGCCCGGTAAGCACAGCCGCCTGCGTGCAACTCGACGCAGCCATACCGAACTTTGCCCTCCAGGAGTACACGGGGGAATCCGAACCGCCCAAGAGCGAGCTGCTTGTTGATCCGATCAAGCTGGAGAACGGTTACCTTATCGTTCCTGAGGGGCCAGGGCTTGGAATAGAATTGAGCGAAGCGGCGATATCTAAATACCCGTTCCAGGACAAGATTCTCGAAACCCCGATAGCGGCCGACGGATCCGTGGCCGACCGCTAGCCTGCCTCGACTCCCTCGATTATGGGATAAGTGAAAATCACCGCAACAAGGGTAATGCCAAGGATACAAACACGTCCCGAAAAAATCGACAACCACTCTTCGCGGAAAGAGTTATGATCGAAAGTGGTGTGGAGAGGATGAGAGGGGTGGCGTATCGTGCTGGATGAGCAAACGCCGCCGACTTCACCTCAATCTTCGTGCCATCCGGCGTGTCTAAATCGTAAGCGCCCCAGGAGTTGCGCACAGGGCTCTTGGCCCTATTGCCATGGCTACGAGGTATTCGGCCAGCACCCCCCTGTCCGTATTACCCACGAGGTCAGAGAAGGCCCATACCCAGTAATCGAGGATGCTGGCCTCGCTGAGGCCGCTGTCGTCTGCGTTGACGAAATTTTCAGCAGGGTCGATAGGTTGAGGTTCTATGATGCCCGTGTCGTTTACAACCAGTGGATAGGGCATTCTCCAACCTCCATCGTTCTCAACTGAACAGAGCTACTCTACTTGGGATGTAGCAGCCGTCAAAAATTCCAGGTTTCCGTCATCCAGCGAGGTATATTGCAGGTAACGCTTCGGATTAATGGCTTTGCCAGTCCACCTGCTGTTCAAACGCATACGCCACTCGGTACAAGGTGGATTCATCGAAGTGCCGCCCGGTAAGCATCAGGCCCACCGGTAACCCGTTCGACCGTGCACAAGGAATGCTCAGGGAAGGATGGCCAGTGATATCGAAGGGTCCAGTGTTATCAAGCATATTCCAGGAGCGGCCCAACAGGGTGCGCCGGTCGATGTCGGGAATGTAGCTTTGGGCCTTCATAGGGGTCGTGGGCATCGCCAGCACGTCCACCTCGGACAGGTGGCGATCGTATGCCGCCCTCCAGCCCCGTCGCAGGTTCTGGGCTTTGGAGTACAGCCTACCGTGATATCGCTTTATGAGGTAGCTACCCATCAACAGCCCTAGCTTTAGCGTTGGAGGGAGGTCTTCGCCTTGAGCGTGGCGGAACTTTCCCAGGGTCACGCCCAGGCTCTCGTTATACAATCCCTGGGAAAAGTATCCAAGCCCGTTGCTTTGGAAAAGAGCGGTTACTTCCTGCATGGCAATGCTAGACCATATGGGCAGACCTTCCGTGTGCTCTGGGATGGAGATTTCCGTAACTTGAGCGCCCAATTGCGCAAGCTGCTGGACAGCCTGCCTAACCGCGGCGTCCACGTCACTTTCTGAGACCTGGCTACCCAAACCTTCTGTAACTAGCCCGACACGAATCCCGGAGATGTCGGTGTGCAAAGCCTCGGTATAGGACTGACCGGTTACCTCACCCTGGCGAGGATCTAACGGATCCTTTCCTGCAATCACTTCCAGCAGAAGGGCGTTATCGGCCACCGTTCGCGTCATTGGGCCAGTATGGTCGAAAGTGTGCCCGATACCACCTATCCCAGTGTATGGCACAAGACCGTACGTGGGCTTTAGTCCAACTATCCCGCACCAAGAAGCTGGTATTCGAATCGATCCTCCTTGGTCTCCACCTATCGACATATCAATATCGTCGTAGTAAAGGGCCGCAGCCGAGCCAGAAGAAGACCCTCCAGCCAGATGTTCCTGGCTGTGGGGGTTCAAACAAGCGCCATAGGCGCTTGAGTCACCGGACCCGGAGAAGGCGAAATCTTCCATGTTAAGGATGGCGGTGATCTCCGCCCCAGCGTCCAGCATACGAGTAGCGATGGTGGCGTCTATGTCGGGCACATAGCCGTCCATGACTCGTGAACCGAAGGTTATTGGAATCCCTGCAACACAGATGTTGTCCTTCAGGCCAATACGTTTGCCGGCCAACTTGCCGGAAGACGCACCTTTTATGGAACAGCGCCTTACGATCGCATTGTACGGGTCTTCCGTTCGTGGTGGGCGGGCACCGACACTCCGGTTAGGGTACTTGATGAAAGGCAGATCAGATGGCATCTGATCCAGCCGATGGTAGCCCTCGAACAGCGCGGGTAAAACGGATTGAAAATCCTCAACCTCTTTGGCGGTAAGGCCAATATCCAATTCAGAAGCTAGGTTATACAGGTCATCGTCTTCCGGTAGTCTCAATGGCATTAAGCGCTCCTTTCCCAAATAGCTGCTTAACCGAAGCATACTAGGCCACAACAGATGTATCTAATTCCGGTGAGACTCTTAGCCGTTAGGTTCTATCTGAACCCCACATGAGTCTGCCACTGGGGGCAGTATAGCCTAGGGTTCGTAGCCGAGTTCTTTGGCCTTCGCGAAATCTCGCTCTGCCAGTTCGCGCTCACCAAGACTTTGATACGCTACACCTCTGTTGTTGTAGGCAACCGCGTATGTTGGATCAATCCTGATGGCTTCGTCCAAGTCCTCTATCGCTCGGTCGTGCTGACCTAGTTCATCGAATGCATAGGCCCTCTTGAAATACGCACTGGCGTCATCTGGGTCAAGTCTTATATATGCATCGAAGTCCATTATGGCCAGTTCGTACAGACCTAGTTTGCGGTACGCATTGCCCTTGTTGTAATAGGCGTTGACGTGCTGCGGGTCGAGGCGGATGGCCTCGCTGTAGTCCTCGATCGCACGATCGTACTGGTCTAGTTCGCCGTATGCATAGGCCCTGGTGAAATACGCACTGGCGTCATCTGGGTCAAGTCTTATGTAGGCATCGAAGTCCAGTATGGCCTGTTCGTACAGACCTCGTTTGCGGTACGCACGGCCCCTGTTGTAGTAGGCGTTAGCGTACTGAGGGTCGAGACGGATGGCCTCGGTGTAGTCCTCGATCGCTCGGTCGTGCTGGTCTAGTTCATCGAATGCATAGGCCCTGGTGAAATACGCACTGGTGTCATTTGGGTCAAGTCTTATGTATGCATCGAAGTCCAGTATGGCCAGTTCGTACAGACCTAGTTTGCGGTACGCATTGCCCCTGTTGTAGTAGGCGTTAACGTGCTGCGGGTCGAGGCGGATGGCTTCATTGAGGTCTTCTATCGCTTGACTATATCGCTTTTGGTCAAGGTGTTCGGTGCCACTGGTGTAGTATTGGTTGGCAAATTGGTCTGCATATAATCCATGATCACCTAGCAGGCCAGACGCATTCACGATGCTCCAACCGAAAAATCCAAAGATGATGAACCCAACAAATACGAATAAGTAAGACCGTATAAGTTTTAATGAAGAACCAGACTGGGAATCTTTCTCTATTTGTCGGCCAAAACCCAATAATACGCTGCCCGAAATACCTGCTGCAAACGCTGAAAATGGCCACCCAGTCAAATCAACATGAAAGCCCCATGAAACCCCAAAATCTATAAACCCAAATATTATTAGCAGCCACCCTAATATTGGAAATAAAGTAGCCAAGATTCTCATTAATCGTGTCGTTGTTACATTGATATTAATTCCCCTACCCCCCCGTTGCACTTAATCCCCCATGGGACTCCTAGCCGTAATAAGTATCGAAGCCACTACTCCGGAACGCGTACTCCATATAACGAGGAACGCAAAAGGTCCGCCGGGTGCTCAAGACAGCGAACCAGCCAGCCGCGCACAAAACCCGCTAAGCGGCCGCGGACATCCAAGAGAATGGGATCTGGATCAACGGTGCAGTGTGATCGCCTCAGACGAGAACGAGTAGGGGCCAGACCCGCATTCGATTTCGGGGCGTCCTTCAATCTTGATCGACATGCCGTCAGCGGAAACCTCGACCAGCACCACCTGGGAGATGTACTCGTTCCACCCATAGATCGACGTCTGTTCCGTGAGTTCGGAGCAGTAGATCGCGCCGGGCACCACCTCGTCCCACCGTCGATTGACGAACCCTGAGGAAACCGTCGGGATCCGGTATCTACCAGCCGGGACACTCGGTGTGAAGTCCCCGATGTAGAAGATGTGAGTCGAGCCGTCTCTCGAGTCCTGGTAGAGGGAAAGCGATGTGGAGTACCCGTCATTGTCAATGTCCCATTCGCTCTTGGGAGTGACCGTCCCGTCCACCATCGATGGGATGGTGTGCCACACTTCCATCGCGGTGCCGGGAACGTCCTGATTCATGGGTCCGCACCCGCCTGACAGGTTCTGGAAGTATTCGGACCGGAATGGCTCGGCAAAGAACTCGAGCGGGCAAACCGCGTTGCCCGCGCTAGTGCGCCAGGGATACACGGAGTACCCGTATCCCGGCTGTTCACGTAGTTGTTCGGCGGTGAGCCCAGCCAGTAGAAGACTAAAGACGAAGCCGGTCCCAAGCCCACGGGACTTCCAAATGGGTGCACCCGCCGGGAAGACCGGATCCAAATAGACGAACCATCTGCACTCGCCGAGCTCCGATGTCTCCAACGCCTCAGCACCCGATTCGACCGGACAGTCGATCCAATCGACCGGCGACTGCTCTCGAAGCACACCGAGGATCGCTTCGCTCGGCTTATCCATGTGCGCCCAAACGGAGTAGCGGCCTTCGCAGTAGAAGGTGTAGCCGTGCCATTCGACCCATTGCACCCCGTCACTTTCTCTGACCTCTCTACCAATATTCAGCGCGTAGATATCGGTCGGTGCGTAGGTCTGAACCGGTTCGGAGCCTCCGAGGTAGGGGTTTATCTCCGGAGACGGATCGCCCCAATCGCCCCCGGCCGGACGGGTACTCCAATAGACCATGTGATCGTGCGGATTTGGATCCTCGTGCCAGAACGATCCGCGTACGTCGTCGGGATCGGCAAACGGGTGTGAAAACATTGGGACTGAACAGGGCGGTAGCGGGCACCCATCTTGTGCGAGAGTCGGGCTATTCCAGAACCGTTCTTCTGGTTCAGGAAAGCCGCAACCGGCACTCTCCTCGGTTACGAGTTGCCAGGTATCCATCCCTGTGTCAGCTAGCCGACAGGTAGGTCCATTGCACTCTTCGAGGTGTACCCAGGTTTCGTCGGGAATCGGCAGGCCATCGCCTAGGGGAAACTCCCACTCCGTGTCATTGCCCTCAAGGGTCGTCGCATTGGAAGTCCACGTGAGCTGACCCTCTGGGTCGGAGTTGAAGGCCATGCAGGAGATCGTCAGCGCCGTCTCATCAAGCTCGCAGCGGACGGCCAAACCGCCAAGAGCACCCGACGTGGTGGTCGGCGGTGGTGGTGTTGTAGGTAAAGGTGTAGGAGTGGCCGTGGGCGGCACCTCAGTGTGAGTGGGAGCTACTTCCGTGGCCTTCGTTGTTGCTGTTGCCGTAGCTGGAGCCTTAGTTGGACTAGGTTCAGGGGTGGGTAGGTTTGTTGGTTCTGGCTTGGGAGACTCCTTCGTAGGTGACAGCTCAATCTCCACCTTGGCCACTACTTTGGCCTCAGGGGTCAGTGTTTCAGCTGTTTGAGTATCGCCACAAGCTACCAGCATCAACATAGATACTGCGGGCAGAAGGAATGATATTGTAAGCTTGAGATTAATCTTCCTACCCCCCAGTTATACCCAATCCCCCATGGGACTCCTAACCGTTAGGTTCTATCGGTTACAGCTGATCATTTAGAGGATGCTATTGGTCTGTTAGACTAGGCTCCTTCTTCCAATAATGTCACGACAACAGGCAAGATGACTCCTATGTCTTCCATGAATTGATTGAAACTTGGGTCACCAAACATTTCATCAAATACTTCTTTGGAAGGCACCTTGCCTATAACGTATACGGTGTTCGGGGAATCTAATTTCCTATACACCGTAGCAGCGATACCCACTGCTTTGCGGGCGTCCTCGTGGGCATCGAACCCCGCCTTATACGTGTCAAAGTCTTTGACCTCATGTGAAACTATTGCAGTAATTGCCATGCTCAAACCTCTCTATCGTATTCATTGGATTGTGGGCGTATTCTACGGGGCATTGGCACAGAGTACTACAGAAGTTACTGGGACATTCCAGCCTGAACACCACACAGGTGTATCTATCGGTTACAGCTAATCACCTAGAGGAAGCTAAAGGGCTACTGGACGAATAGCGAGGATGCTATTAAGGCTTATAAGGCTGTCGTGATGTAGGGTGGGGGGGTATATCTCTATGCCCTTAGATGTGCAAGTCACCTGAGGAACTCAAACTGCGACCCACCCCACTTGCCTGTAAATCAGCCTTTAGAACATCTTCTTGGATCCGTACTGAACCAAGCCATTAGCTTTCAGATCTCAAAAAGAGAGCCCCTGTGGCAATGGTCACTACGATGGATCCTAGCAAAGGAATTATCAACAAGTCAGAGGCATAGTCACTAGTCGTGACCACCGTCCCAATAACCCCAACTAAAACTATCAAAGCAGCAAGGATTGTGGGCAGATTTTTTTGCACGAAAATACTAATGCCAATTACACTTAATCCAAGAAACCAAATGGCTGCAGCCCCAGCTCCTATGGCTTGTGACGCCGTGAATAACGTCTCTGCACTGGCTTGGCCATCACCAGCAGCTTCAGCGGTGCCAATCAGCAGGGTGAACTCTGCTATGCCAATTGTTATGCCTATGACGTAGAGAAGAAGCCCTAATCGTGCATAATGGGCTCCCGAACCTCCTGCCATCGAGTGATTAAGTCCTGCTAGTCCCGCTGCCCCACCGAGCATTCCAAGAACGACGATGGATAGGGCTGTCTTCACCAATCCAGGATTCTTACCCAATACGGCGACTGTGCCTGCCGTATTTGACCAATCGTCTACTGCACCGCTTCCAATGAAACCAATATACCCTGCCAGTAGGACAATTGGCCCGATTATCAATAATAGTCCCGTCAACATACGTGTACTCATCAATGGCCTCCGTTTATCTTTTATCATCCTCACCGAAGTCGATACCTAACGATATAGATATACCCATAGGTAAAGACAAGCGGTTCTTGGTTCTCTATAAACCTTAATTAAAAAAGAGGATATGCCCATTCAAAGCTAATCATTTAGAGGAAGCTCTTGGGCTGTTGGGTGGATATCGAGGATGTTATTGGGGGTTATAAGGCTGTTGTGAGGTAAGCTACTCTCTGCTCGTCCTTCTATCTTTCATTCTTATGATTACTCGCTCTAAACCACTGAGCTAACCGTCTATTTGGAGGAGCCCATCGGGCTATCGGAATGAGCTACTTGCCTACGATGATATTTGCCACTTCGTATATTTTGGGTTCTGACAAGGGAACTCCTAGTTCCTCAAAAATCGGCATGAGCTGTTCAGCGAACTTCCCTAGATTCTCTTCTGAATCCCATATATCCAAGACTGTAATAGTTCCGTCAGTTTCCCTGTATGCAAAATGGTACTCTCGACCTGTCGGGTTACCAAACCCCTTGTCTTCCAGAGTTTTTACGACGTGGTTATAAGCTTCTTCTGGGGGCCCGTCTGTAAAATGAGTAGCTATTGACATGTAAACCTCCGTAAATCTGTTATATGCAGATGCAATTTCGTTCAGGCATGTTAACAAAAGGGGCTTCGCCCTTCACCCCCACCACTAAGCAAGCGTACCGCCCCACACACATTTGAATTGTGGCGGCTGACCACTTAGAGGAGGCTATTGGGCTGTTGGATGAATAGTGAGGATGCAATTAAGGCTTATCAGGCTGTTGTGAGGTAGGGGCAGGATATATCTTTATGCCCCCCCAGTTGTACTAATCGCCCATGGGATTCCTAGCCGTTAGTTAGGTTCTACTCCGCAAAACCCTGCCTCTAAGGGCGGTATAGCCTAGGGATTGTATCCGAGTTCCTTGGCATTGTGGAAGTCGCGTTCTGCTAGTTCCTGCTCGCCAAGTGTTGGTGTCTGAGTTATCAGTTCACTCTGCTCTTCTCATAGTGAATATTCCCAAGATAACTAAAACTAGGCTAACAATCATCCATAAAGGCCCCACAATGTTCTCATTGTTTGATACCTGCTCTGCACTCAAGACAGCCAAAAAAGCAAAGAATACCAACGATGCAACTGACAATAAACCTGATAGCCATTTAGGGAAAAGGTTGGTTCGTAAATATCCTATTCCAGTTATGAATATTCCAAGATACATTGAAGACCAAGCTGTAGCCGCAATCGCTTTTCCAATTGAGTCAGATTCAGCACCTAATTCCGCACCGTTTATAGCATCTGAAACAATCCCCGCACTCAAACCAACAACTATTATTAGTAACCCGGCGTCGATGAAAGTATTTCTTTCAACATTCCTTGTCATCATAAAAGCTAGTGGGATAGTAAGCAATAAATAAGCTGCAATTTTTTCTGTATGTCCCTTATCTAGAATTCCTGTTTCTCCTAGACCAAGATAAACAGCTATTGGACCGAGACCAGCGATTATAAACAATATTCCATTAATCATTTTATCTGTCATAATTTACCTCCCTAAAATTATCTTCTATCATCTTCACCGAAGTCGATGCCCAAGCATATAGATATACCGAGATGTAGGCTTTTGTTATGAGAAATAAGATTGGTTTTCATGTGCCAAGGCAGATGCACCAGAAAAACCAATCTGCCTCCACATCTCGTACACAATAATC
>Ga0208113_1001417_pt1 | contig 11431 bp, 8 predicted proteins | sample Knorr_S7_td_NADW_FD_185598 | JGI IMG/M metagenome (GOLD analysis project Ga0208113, IMG submission 185598) | Marine microbial communities from Southern Atlantic Ocean transect - Knorr_S7_td_NADW_ad_2505m_LV_A (SPAdes) (version 2) | ecosystem: Environmental > Aquatic > Marine > Oceanic | place...
CTGCAAGCCGGTGTCGAACCACTTGTTATTGCAGTCCCACCCAATCAAGATCCTGATGATTGGGTAAGAAATGAAGGAATCGGGCCTTTTCAGGAAGCTATGGGTGCTGGCATTCGCTTGTTGTTGTTTCACCTCGAAAAAAAGGACGCACAAAATTTATCCGGTGCGGATCGTTCTCAATTAGTAAAGGATATCCTTGGTGAAATTGCGCGGATCAGCGATGGTATTATCCGGGATGATCTCCTAAAATCATTGGCTCAGGAGCTGCGGGTTGACGAGGTCGAGATCATTCGATTATTCAAACAGCAGTCACGCAGAAAGGGAGGATCAACCCCATCCTCAAAACAAACTGCGATGAATAAACCAATGTTTACATCCGCTTTTCAGAAAGCGCAGCTGGAAATCATCCGTACTTTGGCATTTCACTTTGATGAAGTATTTCCGGTCGTAAAGTCAGCGCTGGATTTTGAATTATTCGATGAACCTATCCTAAAAAAACTCGGCGGTTTATTGATCAAAGAAAAAACAGGTGTAGAACTATCTGCAGTGATAGATGAATTTGATGATCGCCAAGAACGAGAATTGGTATCGGAGATATTGTTTGATGAGGTCAGCCCCGATGATCCGGTACTCATTATCCAAGAATGTTTAGCAACTATCAAAGGTAAGTTGATCAAGGACCAGATCAAAGCTGCAAGGCTGAAAATGCGCGAGCTGGAGTCTTTGGGTCACGACACAGAAGCAATAATTTTGGAAGTAGCGGAATTACAAAAACAGCTTCAGGAATTGACGATGCCGCTGGATCGTAAATAAAGCAGATGAGGACGGTCTTATTATCGGCACTCTTATTAGTGAACCTTGCCGGACAAACAGTCAAATGGGATAACCATGCGCGGTATACTGCAATTACAATCTCATGTGATACTGATAGTGTTCCTGTTTATGTAGATGGGTATTACGTTGGCAAAACACCTCTTCCACATGCCTTGACAGTTACGCCGGGCTGGCACACTGTCAGTATTTTCCCACCGGATGATGGTATCCCTGAGCAAAAAGGACCTTCAACGAGGACAATGAAGGATATTATCAGGCTGGGTAAACAGGATGTCATGGTAGAAGAAGGCAATGTAGAACTCGTTGTAATGAGTTATCGGGCGATCGATGCAGAGATTGAGGAATACCAGCGCCAGACACTGAGCGGCAGTTGGCTCAGGGCGGGAATGATCCTCACTTTACTGTTACTTATCACCTGGGGACTTTAAGTTTATAGTATATTGAAAATAGTCCTCTTTTCTCGCTACCTGTATCCTATAATACCTTTTTTCCTGCTGGGCCAATCTATTGACACCACTATTGTCAAGTATTTCCCCACGGATCTGACCCGTTCCATTCTTTTGAAAGACGGCGTTGATTCCTCGAAGCTCAGAAAGCGAGCTTACTTCAAGGCAACTTACGATGGTGGCGGGGACCTGATTAAAGTGGAATATGTGCCCGCTTTCCGGGATCGGGGGTTGCCTGTGGATACTGTCCAGACCAGGGAATTGTATTACACTGACTGGAACGATTATAAAAGGGAATTGAGCAATGCGATCACGGAATGGGAAGCAGGTCGCGTCCCCCATTATAAAGCTACCTTTGGCCGCAGTGGACGGTTAACCTATGTGGACAGATACACAGGCCTTGGTGAAAAGTTATATACCTATAAATTACGCTGGAATCGGGAAGGTACAAGGTCTGCGTACAGAGTGACCTTTCATGTGAAAATGCCGATTACGCAACTGGATAGTATTCTTTTTGCGCCTCCAGCAAGTGAAATGCGGCCAGACTGGGTGGCTGATTTCAGGAGTATCGAAGATGGACGCCCAAAATCTGTGCGGGTATATGATGAGATTGGATATGAGTATTACAATTACAAGTTTTATTATAAAGATCTGCAGGATACAATAAATCAAACTGAGCGGATAACCGCCCGTTATTTTCAGGCTGATACCACATACCTGGGCAGTCACGATATTTATCTGGCAAAAAGTAAATATCTTACCCAATTGGACTATTTTTCTCCGAGTGGTACCTTGATCACACGGGATGTATTTTGGCTGGATCTCATTCTGGACGATGTGCTTGTCACCACTGCCAATGAGGAAGGTGAAATAATCGGTCGCCATATTGTACCCAAAGCAAAAGCACTATGGCGCCAATATCGCTTAGGAGGTATATATGGTGAAGAGGAAGAAGTAACCACTGTCAAAGAAAGAAAGGTTGGTAAAGACAGAGTTATCGTGGAAGAGGAAGAAAAAGACTTGGTCATGATGAACATAGATTTGTATGGTTCATTGCCAATGTTTAATGGTCTGGGCGGTAATATGGAGACAGTGCTGTGGGGTCCCGGCTACCTGATCGGCGCAAAAATGCCCTGGGCATTAAAGTTTAGGCAATCTCAGATCAATTTCTTATTTGAGTATATGTACGGAACCCTCCCAAATGGTGGTCCCTATGACCTGGATCTCAATGGGTTTAATGCCTTGGCCAGCTATCCACTGATTGTGAATTTTGTACAGGGACTTAATATAATTGGCGGGTTGGGCATGTTTCTTTCGTCTTCCTTTCCAAAAAATGTGAATGCTTTGGCCCTAATTGGCGGTGCGGAATTTCGTTTGGTAAGCACTGCTTTTTCCAACTCACGAATTAAAACTGTTTTTGGTGTACGAGGGATGCATTTACGTGCCGATCCAAGGGACGAGGAAGCGACCATGAACTTTCTCATGTTTCATGTCGGTTTTATTTATGCACTGTAACAGAAAATAAAAAAGCCCCGGTAGCGGGGCTTTTTTATTAGCACTAGCTTTGCTTATTTAGTTTTAGAACCGAAATGTTAAACCAACGTTGAAGTATCTGGGATGACCTAAGAAAACTTCAGCGTTATCAGCATCGTGGGTTGATGAACCACCCCAAGAATTGTATTGGCTATTATCAACTGCATCTTGAACAAAAATCGCATCCAAAGCATTAAATACATGAACGAAAGCCTGCATGGTAACAGTAGAACCGCCTAAATCAAAAGTAGATGGTATATCAAAGTAGGCATGTATATCCAGCTTGGAGTAGGAAGGAGCTTCCCAAACCTGGTATCTATCGCCTGATCCATCTTCCATTTCGCGGTCGCCGGGACTCCAATCAGCGAAGTTCCGGTTGTACCAATTAAATAGCGCTTGAACTTTCATTCCAGGCATTGGTGTTACGGTGCCTCCAAGCACTAGACCTTGCTGCGGCATATCACCAACATATAGCCCATCAAGAGCATATTCATAAGTTGTTGTTACTGTGCCTTCTTCTCCATAGGCTTTGTAATTACCAGAGGCATCTCCATCAAACATCCAGTTACCTATTGATGCAGCACCATCCAACCTGAACATATCAGTTAACTGTGCTGATGCTTCCACTTCAATACCAGAGTGTTTCTGATTTACACCACTAAGGAAAATTATATCGGTATCACCACTTGAACCTTGTCCTGTAGTAACTGCTTTTACCAGGTTTCTATCATTCCAGCTGGTATTATAGTAATTAATCTTACCAGCCATGGTACCGTCATCAGAGCGGAGATTGAGGCCTACTTCAAAACTAACAAACACTTCGTTTTGTGGATTGGTGGATATTGTGCCATCGCCATCATCAATCACATTATCCAAGATCGGCACTTTTTGAACATTACCAAAGTTGCCAAATACCTTGGCCTGTTCACCAACCTTACCCAAGACAGGAATTGCGCCCAAGAAGGACATTGCACTACCCAAGTCATACATCACACCAGCCTTGAGTTGCGTTGCTGAAATTGGATCAGCTTCAAATAATGGGTCTCCCACCAGGAAATGATTATTGTGGGTGTAAGTAATTGTAGAAAAACCAAACATGCCATAAGCAGAAATCGCATCTTTGGTGTAATTACCTTGGCCAAAAAATCCGATCCAGTCCACTGTGTTGGTGTTGTGATAAGCAATAATATCACCTAACCCAACTTTTTTACCATCTGGACTATTATCATCTGCATAATCCATATAATAATCGCCGCCCATCAGATCACGAACTTCACGGGCGTGCTCAATTTCCGCCGTGCGCCAATCTACACCAGCTTCTAGTTTGATTTCATCGCTCATATTATAATTAAACTTTGATATAAGGCCAATTGTCCATTGACGATTGATGCTGTTTCTCAAAATACCCACTGACTGATTATTGCCAGAGCCATGGGTACGCGGCAAGACTCTTTTATCCACGTACACTGTATCAGCGTCGCCCGAATTCATTTCAACAAGCGCATCCCAATCGCGTGTCCATGGACTACGACCATAATAGAACTTGTAATCCTCTAACCCCGTAACTCCATCAGCATCCATTGTAGGGATTCTACCATAAGTGCCAGTACCGCCACCAGAACCACCAGACCAGTATAGAATTGACGATAACCTCATTTGATCATTAATAGTTAAGAAATGGTTTAGGTTAATTAAAGGTTTATGGAAGAAATTCTCCCGTTCATTAAGGTAATTGGGGTCATGGCGATCCACAGTGTTTGCACCGTACATATACCAGTATTGTTGACCCTTATATGATGAGCTAATTGGTGACCAATTCTGATTAAAGAAACGGCCAGCTTCCTTGAACTTTCCATCACTTGCAATAGCATCTGTGTCATATGCCCTATATCCAGTTATTGATTTTGCAAATTCATGGTCATATGCACCAATATTCTGTTTATACAAATTTTGTCCATGGCGTTGGGGTGCCCCGATTGCGTATAATTCAAATCGGTTGGTTGAATTTAATGCATAGCTTGCGCCAAAGTAATAGGCCCAGGCATCCGTCCATGTTTTATCTATTACACCGTCACCTATCTTTCGCACTATGGTTCCGCTAAAGGCCATGTTATCATTGATTAAACCGGTATTGTAACTGATAGAGGTCTTCAAAAATCCACCCGCACCAAGTTCCTGTTTAATCAAACCTCCACTTTCCATTGCTGTGGGGTCAGTGATGATATTCATAGATCCTCCAATAGAGGGTGCTGCCAGATTAACAGCACTAAGACCTCTTTGCATCTGGATAGATTGAGTTGCATCACCCACACCATCCCAGTTGGACCAGTAGACCCAACCATTTTCCATGTCATTTTGCGGGACACCATTGATCATGATGGCAACATTGCGCTGGTTAAAACCCCGAACATTAATGCGCGCATCTCCAGCACCACCACCTTGCGCGGTCGCATAGACGCTAGGCGTAGTATTCAATGCCATGGGAATATCTTGTGAACCAAGACGAAATTCCATATCTGCTTTGCTTACATTTGTAAAGGCAACAGGGGTGTTTTCTCCCGCACGCGATGCCAATACTTCCAGGCCAGACATTTGCAGTACAACAGTGGCTAAAGAGAAATTCACCACAGCGGTACCGGCACCAATAGTAACTGATTCGCTAGAAGATTTGTAGCCGATCACTGAGGCCGTTACAGTATAGGATCCAGCGGGTACATTCTCGATCAGGTACGAACCGTTGGCATCAGCGGCTGCGCCTAAATCTGTGCCTTCAACAACAACATTTGCCCCGACCAATGCTGCGCCGCTACTGACGTCAGTGACCATACCAGCTAGAGCAGCAACCTCTCCCCACACAGCTTCTTCAAGAACAGCAGCTTCCTCTACCACAGCATCATCTTGTGCAAAAATTGCTAGTGGCAGGCTTAGAACGAATGTCAATAGAAAAAGTCGTTTTTTCATTGTATGACTCCCTTATGGTTTTATTATTTTATTAATGCAATTATTTAGATAGAAGAATATCAAACCGTAACAACGTATTTACTTGTGCAAAATTTCATAATAACTGTCTAGATGAACAAGTAATAATAACTATTTTAATTTAACCATATTGTCAATGAATTATTACGGAAAAAATTATTAGATCGGCGTGATACATCTAGCCGAATTATTTTTTGGTGAATTCACCAAAGTAGAAACGGGATACACAGCCAGTTCATCCTGGTAGGGAAGGATATGATCCATCGCAACTGCCGGGGTATGATCGCGTGTATTTACCCAGATATCTATCGCCGGGTGGGTTAATATCACCGGCATACGGGTATGGATATGGGCAAATTCTGGTTTGGGAGTAGTGGTAATTACTGTATATGTTTTCATCAATTCACCATTGGCAGATCGCCATTCGTCCCACAACCCGGCCATGGGCAATATTTTTTTCTCAGGGTCGTGAAAATAATGGGGTGTTTTGATAGTGCCTATATTCTGCCATTCGAAATAGCCATCTGTGATTACTATACATCGTTTGCTGCTCACAAGATTTTTAAAGGATGGTTTTTCTAATAACGTTTCTCCACGGGCGTTGATCATCTTTGTGCCGATAGATTTATCTTTTGCCCAAGAAGGTATCAGCCCCCAGCGCATATGCTCTATCTTACGATTGTTATTATAGACTAATACTGGTGAATTTTGCGTCGGCGCAATATTATAACTGGGACTGTATTCATCTTTCTGTTCCCATTCATCAATAAGCAGTTCCTCAATTATTGACTGGGCATCCTTGGTAAGTGTCTTTCTACCACACATGGGTTTAGTTTGATTGTACTAACAATTAATGATACAGAAACCCAGGGTTCTCAAATCTCTTCTCCAAACAGTTTTTCAACATCTATAGTTCTATCTTCATTGTAGAATATCCATTTTCCGAATCGTTTTCCTTCCACATAGTCACCTTCAATCTGTTTCCAGCCTTTTTCGTACCATTGTGTACTCTTGCCGTGGCGCACACCATTTTTAAATGCCTCCTGTTTGAATTTTTTTCCGCTATCGTAATACCAATTATATATGCCATGAAGTTTACCATTTCTGAACTGTCCCTCCGCATAGCGGAGGCCTTGTTTATTCCAGTAAGTCCATTTTCCATTCCACAACCCATTTCTATAGGTGCCTTCTTTTTGTTTTTGACCATTTTTATACCAGTAGGTTCGCTTTGTAATTATAATTTTATTATTTGATTCTTTAACAATGGTAATGATTTTAGGCATACCATTATCATGGGTCTCTTCAACAAATTCACGAGTTTGAGGAAAAATAAGAGTTGAAAGGAATATTAGTAGAACAGGGACTTGTTTCATGTTCAAGCTTTGGTTCACGGGTCCTTAATTTACGCGTAAATTAAAAACTTCACCAAAGAACGAAAAACCCCTGAATTGTTAATACCGTTTCTTCTGGCAGCTGGGACAAAAATGGGTACCGCGGCCGGCCACCCGTTTCTTTTTTATTTCTGTTGCACAGATCGCACATGGTTGTCCGTCTTTCCCAAAGACATGTAACTGACTTGAAAATTTTCCTGACTTTCCATTGAGATAACTAAAATTGACCACGGTTGTGCCACGGGCAGTTATGGATAATTCTAAAGTGTTTCTGATCGAATCCCGTAGAGTACTAATATTTTTTTTCGGTATTTTGTTGGACTTTGTTTCCGGGTGTATTCCGCTCTGCCACAAACATTCATCTACATATATATTACCCAGTCCGGCGATGAGACGCTGATCCAGCAATAAAGCTTTTATCATTCGCTTTTTACAGTGCAGGTTCTCTATTAGCCAAGCAGCGGTGAAAGCATCACCAAGCGGTTCAATACCAAGTTTTTCATCCAGAAAATCCTGTGATGGGTAATAATAAAACCGGCCGAATTTTCTTGTATCTTCGAAAACTAACTGTTGCCCATTATCCAATCTTATAATGGCCGAGATATGCTTTTCATCAGTTTTACCATTTGAAAAATACAGTTTGCCAGTCATCCGTAAATGAATTGCCAATATTTCTTCTGCAAAGCTTATAACAATAAATTTTGCCCTACGGTGGACGTTGGTAATATTTCTTTGAACTATATTATTTATAAAATCTTGTTTTGAAAAGTTGAACAATACTTTGGGCCAGCGCACATCAATATTTGTGAATTTCTGCCCTACGAGTTGATCTCGAATGGATAAAACTACTGTTTCAACTTCGGGGAGTTCAGGCACGGTTTAATTGAACCAGTAAGATATTTTGGCTACCAGTGCGTTGTTCTTGGTCCGGAAATTATCCGGGTAAGAATTATTAGTATAAACAATAAATAGATCGGATACTGGCGCAAAACGCCACTGGAAGCGCAAATTCACATTAACGTTGTCAGCCTGATCGTTGTATTGAACAAAAGTAGTGAAGAATAATTTGTTCGTAAAGGTTAGATCCAGCCGCGGACCAATCAAAAGAAAGGCCACATCTTCAAACGGATCGGGCAGATCAATCTTATCATAGGTCGTGGATATTGATAAGTTTACATAAGGTTGTACCCGATAATTAATTGTACCATTAAGAGATAACTTATTTCCATTATAATAACCCCCGTACCGAATATTGGAATTAAAATTGAGTGTTTTTCGGGCATCAGATACATAATCCAGCGAAAGTTCATTCCAATTGTATTCGCTGCCTGCCGCAAGTGTATCACCACTGGTATTCGTGGGATCAAATGGTGCCAGTAATTTTACAAAACCACGTTCCAATTCTGCTGACAACTTGCTCCGGTCCAGCCAATTGATCATGTATTTTAATTCAAATTCTCGATCTGTTGTATTGAAGGTCTCATCCAAAACATTATAAAATTTGAATGCTGGTCCATGGTTAAGAATATTTCCCTCTTCGGGGTAAAATTTAAATTCTAGATCTGAACCAAAGCGGTGGAAACCGATCCGTTTTACAAAACCTACATCGGCCTGGAAATCTGAGCCAACAAAAGAATAGCCCATATGGGCCGATACTGTGCCGGTATTATATTTGATTGAAGTCGCTGCTGCAAACGCGTTATCTCCAGCATTCTTGTATATTGCCTGGTGAAAAAATGCTTTCCCCGTCCAAAGGTTATCCACACTGGCCAGGTTAAAATCAATACCGCTAACCTGGTTGTAGGAATTGTCGCTGCCATCTGAATTATCTTGCAGGCCGGATTTCTTATTTGCCAGGAATACGCTTAAACTAGAACGCGTTAGTATCTTCCGCTGTAGTGTAGCCACAGTAAAATTACTGGCGGGGGTTTCTCCATTCGCATCGGTTTGCATACTCATGATCCCCAGGCGGTAATTCGACCCCAGCTTACCACTTAGGCGTGCACCGCCTATAACCGGACTGGCCAGTCCAATCCGCCGGGAAAAGAATGGCCTTATATTTTTGCTGCCCAGGCTGGCGAAAAGATCACTATTCTCCAGAAAAAACTGCCGCTTTTCTGGAAAGAATAATTCAAAGCGATCCAGATTTGTTCTCTGCCGATCTACCTCTACCTGCGAAAAATCTGGGTTAATGGTTAGGTCCAGATTCAGTGAAGTGGATAATGTTACCTTCGCATCCAGGCCGGCAGCAGCATCGCTATTCGCTGGATCGCCTGCTTCAATATCTTCTGACCCTTGGCCGGAAAGAAAAGGAATTATTGAAAAGCGGGTTCCCAGTTCCGGAGGTGGTTTAGCCCACTGCAGTGTACCAGTGAAGGCCAGGGTAGAGGATTTGAACTGTCGCGGTACAGGTGCCCAAGCGGACTTTTCATTTTGGAGCAATGAAAAACGACTGAAATTAATGCCCCATTCCTTGACTCCATCCTGGTAACGAATACTACGAAATGGAATTGCAAATTCTGCAACCCAGTGATCATCATGTTCTTTTACAGCGGAATACCATTTGCAGTCCCAGTCCAGCGAAACGTCGCCGCCATCTGCCTGTATGCCATCCCATTGCGCTCCGGCGGCAGAGACCCCAAATGCAAAGCCGTTGGTCTGATCATTGTAGGTGTCCATGAAAATGATGAAGTTATCATTTTTTGAAAAACTGAAATCTCGCCGCAACGATTCTACGGGACGTTTGCCAAGGACTGTATCGTAGCAGATAATTATTGCATAAAGGTAATCTTCGTTGTAAGTCAGCTGTACTTCTGTCCTCGCAGTGGCCAGGCCAGTGTCAATGGGTGTTATTCTGAAAAAGTCTTTGGCTGTAGCAGCGTTTTCCCAAACTGCTTCATTACGTTCACCATCAATTACGATTTCTTCATCTGTTGCGGTAATACCAATCCGGAAAGTGGCGCGGTTAACAGGTTCCGACTGGGCTTGCAACAAAGAAAATCCTATTAATATATACAATCTTTTCATCAGACATTTATTTCGTTAGCAATCTTTTCTCAAACCCAAACTTAATTAAAAAAATGTATACTGAAAGAATAGAGTGCAAGATTTTATTGCTAATGTTGTTCAAAATGTCTGCAGCCAATATATTGTGATCATGATAATCGTAGTTATGGGTGTATCGGGGTCCGGAAAAACCACAGTAGGTAAGGCATTGGCATCCGCGTTGGAAATCCCTTTTTATGATGCGGATGATTTTCACCCGCAAGCAAATATTGAGAAAATGAAGCAGGGGATTTCGCTGCAGGACGTAGACCGAGAATCCTGGCTGGACACATTGACTAATAATCTGGCAAAATGGGAAACGGCCGCAGGTGCTGTGCTGGCCTGTTCTGCGCTGAAAGAAACGTACAGAACAGTTCTTCAATCAGGCGTAGAAAATGATGTTACCTGGGTATATCTTTACGGTCGCTCAAAACTAATCAAAGAACGGATGGCTGGAAGAAAGGGACATTATTTCAAACCAGATTTAGTAGATTCACAATTCACGGATCTGGAACCCCCACAATACGGCTGGCATTTTAACATTTCGTCATCATCAGATCATATTGTGAAGAGTATTTTAGATAAGTTAAGGCATACGGACTAATTATGGATTATCAACTACTAATGGCTGTTCTTATCAGTATCGCTTTACTGTTGTTATTGATTCTGCAATTCAAAATACAGGCGTTTTTGGCACTGCTGATTGCCAGTATGGTCGCAGGTATCTTGGCCGGAATGCCCCCTACAACAATAATTGACAGTATGAAAAAGGGTATGGGTGATACTCTTGGATTTGTAGCAACTGTTGTGGGCCTTGGTGCCTTATTCGGTGCGTTGCTGGAGCATACCGGCGGTGCCCGCTCCCTGGCGGATTATATGCTGGAAAAAATGAGTTTGGAAAGGGCACCATGGGCAATGGTTGGAACAGGACTTATCGTTTCTATTCCTGTGTTTTTTGATGTGGCCTTCATTATCCTGGTCCCGATCATTTATGCCCTGCAGAGACAAACTGGCAAATCATTGTTATTTTTTGGCATGCCTTTACTGGCTGGACTGGCTGTTGCCCACGGGTTCATCCCGCCAACACCGGGACCTGTTGCCGTGGCGCACATACTGGGCGCTGATCTAGGTTATGTAATTCTCTTCGGCCTTGTGATTGGTATACCTACCGCTGTGATCAGCGGGCCGATTTTTGGCTCATAC
>Ga0208113_1001418_pt1 | contig 11427 bp, 10 predicted proteins | sample Knorr_S7_td_NADW_FD_185598 | JGI IMG/M metagenome (GOLD analysis project Ga0208113, IMG submission 185598) | Marine microbial communities from Southern Atlantic Ocean transect - Knorr_S7_td_NADW_ad_2505m_LV_A (SPAdes) (version 2) | ecosystem: Environmental > Aquatic > Marine > Oceanic | place...
TCAAACGAGGGGTCGAGTATGTTCTGATCCTCTTCCACGATCAGGGCAGACACTTCTTCGAATTGCTTGTTCAACTCGATTGAAGTATCGTCGGCTACAACTTCCACCCGGAGCGTCGCATTGACGCCTTCGACCAGCCTCGCCGGTATCTTGTAGTCGCCAACCGCACGGATCGGTGCCGGAATTTGAATCCCTTTGCGGTCGATATCGCGCCCGGTCATGATGGCAAGCTGGGCGGCGATCATCGTGTTGGTCACCGAACCGTAGAGCCGACCCGTCGGACCAGTGCGAACTTCGATTCGCACTTTCTCTTCTTTGAGGGCATCGGCAACTTCCTGCCATTCGCTGGCTTCCTGGAGTCGGCGATTGTCGGCCTGCTGACGCAATTTGGCTGCCCGTCGCAGCTCGTGCTCGGTTGCCTGAACGCCAAGGCCCTGCGGGATCAGGTAGTTCCTCGCGAAGCCGTTTTTGACTTCCTTCACGTCACCGGCCCGGGCCGTGGGACGTACATCCTGCAGAAATAGAATTTTCAATTGTTCATCACCTCGTGAATCCGGCGGTAGGTTTTGCGCTGAACAACAGCGAACCGGCATGCCGATCCAGTCCCGTTTTCGAAGAAGCGCCAATTACGACGATGCTCCGAACCACGCGACTGCCGCCACACTCACTTGCTAGTAACTGGGTTTGCAGTTGGCCGATGCGAAGAATTCGGAGCGGAAACACGCCCGGTTAATCACAGTCCAACAAAATACCCAGACAAATAAAGGTACATCAAGACAGCACACCGAGCCATAGGCTGCGGGCATCCGACCCGAACCAGCTTACTTGCCCGGTTGACTCAGCGGGCGGCTTCTCCGCTGCACATCGTCTTCTGAAGTGCCGTGGGCACATGTTCCAGGCAATTATCTGCCAGGACAAATCGCTCAGTCCATCGGGTCCACAGGCTCGGAATCCGAGAATCCGTCCTCCGGGTCTCCCGAATCAGCTATGAATAGGTTCAGTGCAGCAGCCGCTGCGTCCGCGTTGTCTTTTGCCGGAAAATCACCGCAGTCTTCAGGTTCAATCAACATGGAATGCGGAAGCGATTCGTGCAACGAAACGGCGTCGCTGTGGGTCTGAAGTTTGCTCTGGCGACCGCGCAATATCAGCGTTGAGATCGCGTGCATCGTGCCGATCAGTTCGGTTGGGACCCTGCCGTTGCAGATGGCAAGGGCTGTAACGGCCCCTGGCGCAGAATTCACGGCTTCACTGACCCACCCGGCCGCGTCGTCACCCTGAGACAGCAACAAGACTGGCTCACCAATCTCCCAGATCAGCATCACCAGCTCGAATGCCGATGACACTTCGGCCAGTAACGGGGCTCGGGAAGCCACGATAAGAGAAGAGAATTCGCTCCAGTCATCGGCCGTAGTTCCGGGAGCCACGATGACGACAGGCTGTGCAGCATCGGAACCCGGCCACGCGTCGACGCTCACGACCTTGCCCGATTGCAATGTGACCGAGATGTTTTGGAATTCGCCCATCGTCAATGCATTCTCTGTTTTGAACCGAGTTCGCCAGCACGCCAGTACTGCGATGCCCACGAAGGCGTCCACACCTTCCGCGGTCCAATTTAACCGGCGACCGCAAAGGTTTGCTTCATTCTAGCCGCAGGTATCTGATTCACCGCGAATGGTACCCTGCGCTGCCAATACGGAACCACCAATTACTGTTCATTACCACCGAAACAGGCGCGAAACACACCGTTCAGGCGGTATATTGGCCTTCGCAGAGGATTTCAACCTCAACAGTGGCAATATTTGGGCCGGGAATCTCTAATGGCCCAGACAGTGCGTAAATAAAAAAGGATCTGATGTGACTACCGAAAACTGGGGAGCGATCTACAAGGAAATGGGCGCAAAGCCGGTGATCAACGCCACCGGCAGTGTCACTCTGCTGGGCGGGTCTACACCGGTCGCAGAGGTCAAGGCAGCGATGGATGCTGCCGATTCGGCCTTCATTCCGCTGATCGAGTTGGAGCAGGTCGCCGGTGACAGAATCGCCGAGATGCTCGGTGTTCCAGCTGCCTACATTACCTCGGGAGCAGGGTCGGCCCTGACCCTGATGACCGCAGCGTTCATGGCCGGGATCGACGACGACAAGATTCAACAGCTCCCGGACACGATGGGCATGCCGAACGAAATCTTGATCCAGAACCGACAGCGCTACTGGTACGACCGTTGCCTGGAGCTGGCCGGAGCCAAACTGGTCGAGTTCGGCGACGAAAATGGTACGACTGAGGACGATCTGCGGAACGCAATATCCGACCGTACTGCAGGTGTTCACTACGTCGTCTACGAACAAAACCCGACCGATCCGAACGTACTGACTCTCGAACAGGTCATCGAAATTACCCATGCCGCCGGCAAACTCGTTTCCGTCGACGCGGCAGGGCAGATATACCCGCTCGAAAACTTCGGCAAATACGTAAAAATGGGCGCCGATTTCCAGTGCATCGCGGCCAAGTACATGGGCGCACCCCACTCAACCGGTTTCGCCCTCGGTACGAAAGAGGTAATCGATGCCATCAGCCGTCACTCGTTCATCGGTTACGAGGCACGGAGAATCCGGAGCATCGGACGACCACACAAGATCGATCGGCAGGAAATCATGGGAGTCGTCGCAGCCGTCAGGCGGTGGATGACCCTGAACCATGAAGAACGCCTCGATTACGCCGAAGCCCAGTCACAGGCGATTATCAAGCCGTTGCAGGGCATTCCGGGAGTTGCGGCAGTACTCAACACGAACATCAAGGCCCATCAGCCGTTCGGGGTATTCATCAGCGTCGATCCCGATGTCGTCGGGTTCACCAATGACGATCTGGTCGACAAGCTTCGAGACGGCGATCCTTCGATCTGGACTCGAGTACAGGAAGGCCAGATAGTACTTCATGTATTCGGCCTCGGTGAAGGTGAGGCCGAACTCGTCGGCGACGCAATAGCGGCAGCCGTGAAAGGCTAACCCGCGTTCGCTGCAACGAGATCGACGAAGCGCCCGGTCGGCAGGTCGGGCGCTTTTTTCGCGGATTTCCGTTCGTCATAGCGAGCGCTTGGGCCTGCCATTCGAGCCGGGTATAAGGTTTCGATAACAGAAATCGCGTACGGGTAGATCACCCGCGCGACTTGAACGACGATTTGCCGATCACCTTTTCAACAGTTCGGCCCACAGAGCAAGGAGCGCATTAGATGGCAGTAGGAACCGTGGGAATCATGAGTCCGGGTGATATGGGCAGCGGGGTCGGCGGTGCGCTGAAGAAAAACGGACTCACCGTGCTTACGGCGCTCGATGGTCGAAGCGAAGAATCAAGCAAGCGTGCGTCCGATCAGTCGATCGAAGACGTCGGATCGCTCGACGAACTTGTGAAAGCCAGCGATCTGATCCTGTCGATTCTCGTGCCATCCGAGGCTCTCTCGTTCGCCCGGGAAGTTGCTGAATCGATGGTACGGATCAATAAGAAGATCGCCGTCGCCGACTGCAACGCAGTTTCGCCAGCCACCGGCAAGCAGATCGGCGAAATCATCACGGCTGCCGGCGGTCAGTTCATCGATGCCGGGATAATCGGTGGATCACCCAGATCCGGCGCTGTGCCCCGCATCTACGCTTCGGGCGAACACGCATCCATCCTGGGAGAACTCGATGGAAAAGGCATTAAAGTCCCGGTTCTCAATGGGCCCGTAGGCCACGCTTCGGGCTTGAAGATGTGCTACGCCGCGATCACCAAGGGCACCGCCGCCCTCTACGCATCGACCCTGATGACGGCGAAATCACTCGGTCTGTTTGAAGACCTGATCCATGAACTCGAGGGCAGCCAGGCATCGACCCTCGCCGCAATGGACGGCGTGAACTCGATCTCGGCGAAAGCTTTCCGCTGGATCGGCGAAATGGAAGAAATCGCAGCAACTTTCGAGGACGCCGGGTCTACGCCAATGATCCACATGGGCGCCGCCGAAACGTTTCAGCGGATCGCCGATTCAGCGATCGGTCACGAGAGAGTCGACTCGATCGACAGGAGCCGAACTCTTGAGCAAACGGTCGAACAACTGGTGAAGAAACCCGGGTAGCCCGGGTGCCGGGGCATCCGCCGAAATCTAAGCGACCGGTGTCAGTCGGCCTTTTCTACCGCGATCTGCGCCTTTAGCCGCTCGGCGATCGCCGCATATTCAGCGGCCACTTCATCCGATTCGAGAGCCGCGGGCCGCTTCGAGTTGGTGTACGCTGCCCGCATCTCAGTCGTACCCAGAAACGGGAGCTCCATCTCTTCGGCCAACGCCTGCCCGCCGCCGGCGCCAAACACACCTCCCGACAGGTTTTCAACCACTCCGAACACCTTCAGGTTCATCTTCTTGATCATATTGATCGAGCGCTTAGCGTCCAGGACAGCAAGCTCTTGCGGTGTCGTAACAATCACGAAGCCGTCCAGATTAAGGGTCTGCATCACCGTCAGCGGCGCATCGGACGTCCCCGGCGGCAGATCGACGATCATGTAGTCGGGGTCGCCCCACTCGGTCGTCTGCAGGAACTGGTTGATGGCGTTGTGAATCATCGGGCCGCGCCAGACGATCGCCTCATCTTCGTTTTCCTGGAAGAAGGACATCGACATCACTTTCACGCCGAAACGCGATGGCGGGATCAACTTCTTGCCGTTCTGTACCGGGCCTTCAGTTATTCGCAGCACCCTTGTGACGTTGGGGCAGTCGATATCGCAGTCGAACAGGGCAACGTCATTCTCCTGCGCGGCAAGTATCACGGCCAGATTCGTCGCTACGGTCGTCTTGCCAACCCCGCCTTTTCCCGAGTAAACGCCGATCCGGGTGCCGATCCCCTCAAGCGATTCGGTTACGCGGCGGCGCTCCTGGAAATTCTGGCGGACCTGTGCGAGCCGGGCCTCTTCCTGCGGAGTTAATTTTCGGGGTGACGTCATGTTTGAAACGCGCGACCGGGATTGTCCCCGAGCGTTGGGAAGGAACTGTAAAGACGCAGGTGGGTTAGTCGATGCCAAGCAGGCGCTTGCCATCTTCGGTGATCATGTCGGGGGTCCAGGGTGGGTCGAACACCACATCGACCTGAACATCCTCGACATCGTCGATCTCGGCGATGCGCCACTCAGCCTGCTGGGCAATGTAAGGGCCCATGCCACAACCGGGGGCGGTGAGGGTCATTTCAACGTGAACGTCGCCATCAGCGACCTCGACTGTGTATATAAGACCCAGGTCCACGACGTTTACCGGAATTTCCGGATCGTAAACGTCTTTCAGGGCCTCCATCACAGAGTCCTGTCCGAGCACTTGAGTGTCGGCCATCATCATCTCCGTATACCCGGAAAATACTGGTGTACTGCCCGGTAACTGCTAATCGAAACGATGTCGATTCGTGAGTAAATTCAAAGCCACAATTAGTTTACCAGAGAGGTAAGGAATTGCGGCTCCCATCCCGCCTCAAATCCACAGATACGAGGATGAGAGGCTGTGGGGGCATCTCCGGCGGTCGTGCCGCAATTTGCGATCCGACTAGGATTCTTTCCCTTTCGGTCCGTCGCGCCGCACTTTTTCGACAGTCTTGAACGCATCACGCAAATCGGACAGCCTGGCCTTCTCGTTTTTACTCACAAAACTCACACACAACAAAACCGCTTCACAGCGTGAATTCGCCACACCAGCGTTCACCAGCGTATCGAGCACGCGTCTTTCCGCGATGCGCAGCCGGGTCGTTGCCGGTGCCGTTACGTGGGTGAACAGGTAGGTGTCTTCGCCTGCCTGGATTCCCCCCATACCTTCCGCTCAAAGGGCTCCTGCGCCTCTTCTGCAACCGACATCCTCGATTGCCTGGTGCCGCTTCGGAACCGGCGCGCAATGCGCTTGATGGCGATTTCATTGTCGGCGTCGTCGTCCGGAAGTTCCTCTTCTGCGGTCGAGACACTGACGACCGCCAGTATTTCGTCGTCGTCCACATGGGCGTCAAACCACTTCTGGATAGTTGCTGTATCTGTACTCACGAGTCCACCTGCGCGCCTGCGCCGATTTACCGATTTAAAATTACTTGATTACTTAATAACACCTTTAAGTCGAGAAGAAGGCAACGCTGTGCATTCAAAGCGGCAATCCAGATTTCCCGACCCCTGCGGAGGGACCTCAGATGAGACAGGTGAACACGCGCACACCCCGCGCCAAACTCAGTCCGCGCCGACCAGCTTTTCGGGCACACCGTCTCCCCGGGTCGGGGTCAACTCGACAACACGGTCCGGCTCGGGGTCGACCGAACCCGAATCGCCGAGGTCGACCAGCACCTTGCGCAGATCGACCACCTGGTCCCGCAGTAGTGCAGCCTTCTCGAACTCCAGCTCTCTCGCAGCCTTTTTCATCTGTTTTTCAAGGTCCTTTACCAGCCGGACCAGGTCGTTCTTGGGCAGCGAAGCGGGTGTCACATAAGGCGTCTTCGTCTCGGCGACCCGCTGGGTCCGTGTCGTGATGTCCCTCACTTCTTTAACGATCGAGGTCGGGGTTATCGAATTCGCATCGTTGTGGGCCGACTGAATCTCACGACGGCGATTTGTTTCGTCGATGGCGAATTTCATCGAGTCAGTGATCCTGTCGGCGTACATCACCACCTTGCCCTCGACATGCCGCGCGGCACGGCCGACGGTCTGGATCAGCGATGTGCTCGACCGCAGGTAGCCCTCTTTGTCCGCGTCCAGAATCGCCACCAGCGATACCTCGGGCAGGTCGAGACCTTCACGCAGCAGGTTGATTCCCACCACCACGTCGTACACGCCCAGACGCAGGTCCCGGAGTATCTCCACCCGCTCCAGTGTCAGAATTTCCGAGTGCAGATAGTGGACCCGCACGCCCAGTTCCCGCAGGTAGTCCGAAAGCTCCTCGGCCATCCGCTTGGTCAGCGTGGTCACCAACACCCGCTCGTTCTTGGCGGTCGTCGCCTTGATCCGCTCCAGCAGGTCGTCGATCTGGCCTTCGCTGGGGCTCACGATAATCTCGGGGTCGATCAGCCCAGTCGGGCGAATGATCTGTTCAGTGCGCCGTTCTTCGTGCTCTTCTTCGTAGCCGCCCGGAGTGGCCGAAACGTACACAATCTGGTTGACACGCTCTTCGAACTCTTCAAACGCAAGCGGACGGTTGTCGATCGCCGACGGCAGCCTGAACCCGAAATCTACCAGCGTGGTCTTTCGCGAAAGGTCGCCTTTGTACATCGCCCGGATCTGCGGGAGCGTAATGTGCGATTCGTCGATAAAGACCAGAAAATCGTCCGGGAAGTAGTCCAGTAACGTCCACGGTGCCGAGCCAGCAGGACGCCTCCCGAGCGGTCGTGAGTAGTTTTCGACTCCCGGGCACGAGCCGGTCTCCCGAAGCATCTCAAGGTCGAAGTTGGTCCGCTGCTCTAGGCGCTGTGCCTCAAGCAGCTTGCCAAGCGACCTCAGCTCGTCGAGCCTCTCACCCAGCTCTTCTTCGATGTCCTTCAGGGCTTCCTTAAGTTCGTCCTCAGGCGTGACGAAGTGCTTTCCGGGGAAGATGTCGATATGGTCGAGTTCGGCCAGCACCTCGCCGGTCAGCGGATCGAGCTCGATGATCCTTTCGACCTCGTCGCCAAAGAACTGGACCCGCACCGCCAGCTCTTCATAAGCCGGCATGATCTCCAGCGTATCGCCACGCAAACGGAAGCGGCCACGGACCATCTCCATGTCGTTCCGCTCGTAGTACATGTCGATCAATTTTCGAACAACCCTGCGCAGCCCCGGCTCTTCGCCCTTGCGCAAACTGAGCACCACCGACCGGTACTCCTCCGGCGACCCCAGACCGTAAATGCAGGACACGCTTGCCACGATCAACGTGTCACGGCGGGTCAGCAGGGCGCGCGTAGCGGCGTGCCTGAGCCGGTCGATCTCCTCGTTTACGTCCGACTCCTTCTCGATATAAGTGTCGGACTGCGGGATGTACGCCTCAGGCTGGTAGTAGTCGTAATAGCTCACGAAATACTGCACCGAGTTGTGCGGGAAGAAATCCTGGAATTCAGAAGAAAGCTGGGCGGCAAGGGTCTTGTTATGGGCGATCACGAGGGTAGGACGCTGCACCTCCTCGACGATCTTGGCCATCGTGTAGGTCTTGCCCGAACCGGTCACGCCCAGCAGAGTCTGGTGATGAAGGTCTTCTCTAAGGCCACTTGAAATAGCGCGGATCGCCGCGGGCTGGTCGCCGGTTGGCGTAAAGCCCGCCTCAATTTCAAACTTCCCTTCGGTACTGACCATGCTCGAATTCTACCCGCGTGCGGGATTAGATTCAGGACTCGGTGTCACCTGAAGGCAGTGGCGACTGCGCACGACGTCCGGTCATTTCGGGGTAAGTTCGACCCGCCCGCGTTTGAAATCACAACGGATTACACCACTTCCCAGCCGTCCGGAAGTTCCGGTAATCCCATATCCAGTAACTCAAGCCAAAATGATCGCTATGGCGAACTCGCCCGCGAAGACGAAGTGCCGCCATGCGTCGAGCTACGAATAACCGTTGCACCGTAGCGTTCAGCAAGAGCGTGATCGACGAATGATGGAACCTGTGCACATATAGGCCGTCGCACTGCCGGTTCAAAATTCTACCGACGGTCTGTAACTCTGCAAGGCATCTTCGGAGCCTACTTGGTGTGCATAAAGGCGGGTCATTTCTAGCGTAGAGTGACCAACAAGAGATTGGACGTGAAACAGATTCAAACACTTTCTAATTGCTTCATAAGCAAACAGCCGTCTGAAGGAGTGGCATTGCATCGAATCCCTGTTCTCCGACCCAAAGAGACAAGCAGTGATGAGATCCCAGATGTTGAGCAACGAACGAATTCGACGGATCCGATCGTTCTATTGCCAGAAACAGCTGTGATGGCACGTATCATCCAAATCTCCCCTGTTCGCATATACCCTGCCAACCGCCGAATATCTACAACGATGCCAAGCATGCCCCGGCGCGTTCAACCGGGTACAAACGGAGTTAAGAGATGACGAAACTAAAGGTTGTAATAGGCACCGATCATGTGGGCACCCACTACGCCGAGGAACTGCGCGACTCGTTCCCGGAGATCGAGTTCATCGTCGCATACGATCCCGCCGAACATTCGGCAGCCATCCGAGACGCAGATGCTTTTTTCGGCTGGCCGAACGATGAAGCCTTTGCGGCCGCCAAAAAACTTAAGTGGATCGCGTGCCCCGGCATGGGCATCGATAAGATAGTTGCCTACCAGAACATCGTCGATTCCGACGTACCGATAACCAACGCACCGGGCACTCACGTGACATCGATGGGCGACCACGTTATCGGCGCAATGGTCGGGCTAACCCACCGGTTCCAGGAAGCTTTCGTAGACCGCCAGAATAAGACCTGGGACACGCAGAAATATGCGTCCCGGATTACCGAACTCACCGGGGCAACGGTCGGAATTTTTGGACTGGGCGCAATCGGTAGGGCGGTAGCCGAACGTGTGGCCGCGTTTGGAACAACAACGTTTGCCATCGATCCCGGGCCGTCGGATGTTCCCGCAAGCGTCAGGGAGTGCTGGGACCTCGACCGGCTCGACGATCTCTGCCGCCTGTCGAATTTCCTCGTTATCGCGGCGCCGGCGCTCGATACAACGCGTAATTCGATCGACGCCCGCCGAATCGCCCTCATGCCTGAAGGAAGCTATGTAATCGTAATTTCCCGCGGTGAGATCGTAGACGAGGATGCCCTGTGCGACGCACTCGAATCGGGACACCTGGCAGGGGCGGCGCTCGACGCTACGGCTGAAGAACCGCTCGCAGAAGACTCCAGGCTGTGGACTTTGCCGAATGTCATCCTGACCCCCCACTCGTCGGCCCTCACACCCGAGCTTTACGAGATGCGTCGCGACGCGTTCCGGGCCAACCTCCGTAGATTCGAGACCGGCGAACCGCTCGAAAACATCTGCAACAAGACCGCTGGTTTTTAGAAGATCGACGCAACCCGGCCCGACGATTCAGCGGTCTGTCCACCGTCTGTGACCACGCATCTTTCACAGAATCGGATGCGCCCGTTGCGACTGATTCCCGGCGTGCTGGGCAATCACGACTATCTCGTCGCTCTCCTCTGTAATTTCAGCCCCCTCGAAATCACCCCATAATCCGATAACCTCCAGACCAGTTCGCTCGCACAGCGAAACAACCTGGTCCGGGTACAGATACCGAACGACCACTTCAAGCTCTTCCCGCCTCAACACCTCGCCCGAGGCATCCACTTCTTCAGCTATTTGCACCCCGTGGTTTAGTTGGTTCGTCGTGTCGAAACGATTCTTTGCTGTGAGCACGTAGCGACCCCCGTCCGCTTTTTCAACCACTTCCAGCAAAAACTCCACATCGGGGTCGTCAGCCAGCATTTCCGGATCGGGATAAAAAAGATTGAATGCCAGGGTGCCGCCCGGCTCCAGGTGGCTCGCCGCGTAGCTCAACGTATAAATCTGGTCTTCTTCCGTGGTCGCAAGAAGAAGCGTGCGCGCCGGAATGATCACCACAGGAAACTGCCGTTTCAGGTCGAACTTCCTCATGTCGGCCCGAATGAGTTTCAGACTTCCCGAAAGTGGAGCGACGTCCAGTGCCTTGCGCTCGGCGACCTTCAACATGGGCTCGTTCAGGTCGATCCCTACGATCTCCATCCCGTCACGTGCAAGGGGCAGTGCGATCCTACCCGTTCCAACGCCGATCTCGAGAACCGGTCCGCCCGATGCCCGGCACAGACCGTGGTAAAACTCGACATCGCCGGGATCGGCCGCGGAGTAGAAGATGTCGTACCACTCGGCCCAGGCCAAGTAATCCATATTTGAAATGTGCATGTGTGATAGTTTTCAGCGCACCGAATGTCCAACCGACCTCCACTGGTGATCTGAATATTGTCATGCATGGCAAATCCCGGTGCGCACAACTTCTCACAGCTACCATTGTGGTTGTGTTGATTGTCGGCTGTTCCAGCCGAACTCCAGAACCCGATGCCGGCGGTCTCGCCCTCCGGGAAATGGCAGAACAGGCGCTGGCAGCTAGTGGCATCGACGAACCGGTCCTGCGCCAGATTGCGGTCAATCCGCCCACAGGCCGTTTCGATTTCGCAGTGACCGACAAAGAGGTAACATTCGGTGTTCAGTTTTTCATTGATGCACCGGACCAACCTCCGAATGAATGGCGCGTCGTGCCAATGGAGTTCATTCGGTACGATGCAGATGTCGCCCTGGATGTGGAGTCAGTCAACATCGGGGCAACTACCGCCATGGCCGGCGCAACCGAACACTGGCCCGGGTGCGTGTCGAAAGGGCAGACCGTGATCGGGTCTACTGAAGGAAATGACCAGTGGGTCGTGTTCTGTGATCTCCCTGAAGGCATCGTTTCAGGGTGGGTCG
>Ga0208113_1001419_pt1 | contig 11423 bp, 8 predicted proteins | sample Knorr_S7_td_NADW_FD_185598 | JGI IMG/M metagenome (GOLD analysis project Ga0208113, IMG submission 185598) | Marine microbial communities from Southern Atlantic Ocean transect - Knorr_S7_td_NADW_ad_2505m_LV_A (SPAdes) (version 2) | ecosystem: Environmental > Aquatic > Marine > Oceanic | place...
GGAATAACCAAATTTGCTGAAACTTTCCCTGAATTCTTTTATATCTTTCAACATTTTCATTCGACGAAGAGTCTTCTCAAGCAATTCTTCACCGATTTTAATACTTTCTTCATCTTGAACTATTTTCAGGTATCGATTGACCTGATTTCGCGCTTTGGTAGTTACAATAAACTTTTGCCAACCATAGCTAGGCATCTGACTTTTACTGGTGATGATCTCAACCATATCCCCATTGTTTAATTTAGTATTTAAGGGCACAACAGAATGATTGATCTTTGCACCCATGCAATGCATCCCAACCTGGGTATGAACCTGAAACGCAAAATCCACAGGCGTTGCACCTATAGGTAACTGAATCAGGTCACCAATAGGAGTAAACACAAAAATTTCTTCATTGTATAAATCGATCTTCAGAAGTTCCATAAATTCTTTTGGATCAGCAGATTCATTTTGAAGAATTTCCAATAATTCACGGAGCCATTTTACATTTTTATCAATTCCCGATGATTTTCCATCTTTATACACCCAGTGTGCAGCCACACCAATCTCTGCAGTGTCTTCCATGTCACCTGTGCGGATCTGGATCTCTACTAGTCGACCCTTCCGTCCAACAACGGTCGTATGCACAGACTGGTACCCATTGGTTTTAGGATTGGCAATAAAATCTTTGAACCGTTCCTGAATCGGTTTGTAAAGACTGTGAACGATTCCCAAGGCTAAATAACATTGCTCAATTTTTTCTACGATGATTCGGATAGCATAAAGATCATAGATTTCTTCAAAGGATTTATCTCGGGACATCATTTTTCCATGGATGGAAGAATAGGATTTAGATCTGCCATAGACCTTAGGAATAATTTCGTATATTTTTAATTCATCCGCTACAGGGCCAATAATCTCCTTTATAAATTTATCCCGTTGTCTTTTGGATGATTTTATTTGAGAGTCCAATTTCTTATACCCAGAAGGATCCAAAACACGAAACACCAGATCTTCCAATTGAGATTTTACCGAAGACATACCCAAGCGATGTGCTAAGGGAACATAGACATCACGGGTTTCTACGGCTATTCGATGTTGTTTAATCTTGGACATGTGCTTGATTGTTTCCATATTATGGAGTCGATCAGCAAATTTGATAATGATGACTCTAAGGTCTTTGGCAACCGACAGGAGCATTTTCATAAAATTCCCCGCCTGTTTCTCTTTTCGCGTTGAAAAGTGAATTCCTCCTATCTTTGTAACGCCCTCCACAAGATTTGCTAAATCATCCCCAAATTCTTGTCGAAGTCCATCAACGGAAACATCTGTATCTTCAACCGTATCATGGAGCAATCCAGCTATAATCGTGGTAGTATCCATTTTCCATGCTGCCAGTTTTTGGGCCACAGCAACACAATGGGTAAAATAATTTTCGCCTGACCGGCGCTTTTGTCCTTCATGATGATAATCTCCGTATTCGTAGGCCTTCCAAAGAAACGATTTTATTTCATCCTTATCCTCGCCTGGTCCTACTGAAACTGCATCAACCAGATTCATGAATGGTTTTGGATATTCTCCGAATAATTGCGGGGCTAATCTTGAAAGAGGGTTATCCATTAAAACGGTTCAGAAGGAGATAAATTTTCATAACGTGCATATTTGCTAATAAAAGACGCATCCACAACACCCGTGGGACCATTTCTCTGTTTCGCAACAATGATTTTTGCTTTACCTTCATCCTCATCATCCTGAGTATACAACCACTGACGGTATAGGAAAATGACCACATCCGCATCTTGCTCGATAGCACCACTTTCACGAAGATCTGATAATTGGGGTTGCTTATCTGCCCGTTGTTCAACGGCACGAGATAACTGAGACAAGGCAACAACAGGAATCTCTAATTCTTTCGCCAAAGCTTTTAATGACCTTGAAATCACTGAAATTTCCTGTTGCCGACTTTCAACACCTTTCGGCCCCTGCATTAATTGAAGATAATCCACTACGATCATTCCAATATTGTGTTCGGCCTTCAATCGACGCGCTTTCGCTCGCAGTTCTAATACGGTGAGAGCTGGTGTGTCATCCAAATAAATGGGTGCTACAGCCAAAGATCCAACGGCAATACTTAAATTTTTCCAATGGGTTTTGGGAAGATTTCCTGTCCGGACAAAATGACTGTCCACTCGGGCTTCTGCACAAAGGAGACGCATAGCCAATTGATGATTTGCCATTTCAAGGCTGAACATTCCCACACCTACACCACCTTCTAATGCAGCATTCCTCAGCATGGATAAAGCCAAAGCTGTTTTCCCCATACCCGGTCGACCCGCAACAATGATAAGGTCACCATTTTGGAATCCAGATGTTATATCATCTAAATCAAGTAACCCAGATGGTACGCCGATCACATTGCCTGGCTGAGCATTTATATGCTCTAATTTTTCGAATGCTTCAACGAGTATCGGCTCAATGTGCTTAAATCCACCTTTCAAACGATTCTGAGTAATTCTGAAAATGGACTGTTCCACTGTATCTAGTATATCACCTACCTCCTGGCTGTCATCATAAGCTTCTTTTGCAATATCATGGGACAAATTGATCAAATTCCGGAGTAAAGCTTTTTCTAGTACAATCTTGGAATATCGCTCTGCGTGAGCTGCCGTGGGAACTGATTCAACTAAGCCGGTCACATAATATGCACCACCAACGGATTCTAGATCTTTATTTTTCTTGAGAAGATCAATGACGGACACGGTATCAATTGGCTCACCTTTATCAAACAATTTGAGCATGACAGAAAATATTTTTCCATTTCCATCTTTATAAAAGTGCTCTGGGCCTAACCATTGAATTGTTTGACTAACGGCTTCTTTTGAAGCCAGCATAGACCCAAGAACTGCCATTTCCGCATCATCGGAGTGGGGTTGAACATTGAGTATCTGGTTATCGTCTGGTGTCATTTTTTTATGCGTTTTGTAAATAATCCCGAATCCACTGGAAATCGATCCACGCGGGTTTCTTGAAATTCGAATTCCTTAAGAGGGCAGCCGGATGGAAGGTAACACGAAGCGGTGTCCCGTTGTAATCATGGGTTTTATCCCGCATTTCTTTCAAAGGGACATCCATCTTCAATAATGTTTTACCGGCAACACGACCTAATGCTACTATCAATTTTGGTTGAATTTGACTTATTTGTTCGATTAAATAAGGTTCACATTTCTTTACTTCGGATGGCAAGGGATCCCGGTTATTGGGAGGTCGGCATTTTATAACGTTCGCAATATACACTCCATCGCCACGTTTCCGATCTATGGCATAAAGGATCTTATCCAACATTTTACCGGCGCGGCCCACAAAAGGCTCCCCTTTTAAGTCTTCCTGCTCACCAGGCGCCTCCCCGACAAGGAATAAATCGGCATTAGGATCACCAACCCCAAAAACAAAATTGGTTCTGGTCTTACCCAAGGGACATTCCAGACAGGTGCATATGGACTGATTATATGCATCTAATTTGCCGTTTGCTAAAGGACCTTTTATCTCAGGCTTAGGTTCTGACAAAGGGGCAGGTTTGTTGGAAAGGTACAATTCATTCCCATACAATGCTTTTTGTTGTTTGAGATATTGATGAAGCGCCCCTTTCATTGTTATTGTTTAACCAGGTTTGGTTTTTCTCCAAGTTACTTCACCTTCAATAAATTTACCAATCGCCACTGTGGTGACTTTATCTTTCTCTTCATAAGTTTCAGGTGTTGGCTCTTCCACTTCATCAAAAACATCCGGATCATCATTTTGATGTTCAAGGATGGTTCTGCTCAAGATACGCTCCTGCAGTTCATTTCGAGCCTGCCCGAACATTGCTGCGACAGCTTCGTACATATTTTCTGCACGTTCTTCTATTTCACGAAAAGGGATGGTTTTAAGACCCATTTAGGACTCCTTCTTTTAAGTCATTGACTATGGTTATTAGTTCTTGGGTTGCCACATTGAGATCTTCGTTGATCATCACATGGTCAAACCGATCTTTATATTCCATTTCTTGCTGGAATCTCTGGAGGCGGACCTTAATTCGTTTTTCCGAATCGGTGCCGCGTTTTTTTAATCGTTCCCTCAAATGTGTAATGCTTGGAGGAATAATAAAAATTGAAAAGGAATTATCAGGATACAATTCTTTAATTCGAATAGCACCTTTTACATCCAGTTCCAATAAAACTATTTTATCCTGAATAATGGCATTTTTCAAAGTTGATTCTGGTGTACCATAATAATAACCATGAACATTTTCCCATTCAGCTAAATCTTTGTTCAGGATCAGATCCTCAAATTCATCATGGGAAATAAAATTATAATCATCACCATCACATTCAATACTTCTTTGCTTCCGTGTGGTATAAGATGTTGACCATTCAATTTCAGGTATGACCTTTTGCAAGGCTTTACAAAGAGTCGTTTTTCCAGAGCCGGATGGTGCTGATATGGTAATCAAATTAATCATTACAGGATATTCTGAACTTGTTCCCGGATTTTTTCTAATTCGCCTTTTATTTCTATAACATGATTTGTCACGGCAGGTTGGGGACTTTTAGAACCAATCGTATTCACTTCCCGGCCAATCTCTTGAATCAGGAAATTGATTCGCTTCCCCACAGGTTCTTCCTGGTTCATATATGATGACAATTGTGTAAAATGACTTTTACAGCGAACAATTTCTTCTGTAACGTCCGCCCGTTCAGCCAAAAAAGCAACTTCCTGGATGAGACGAGTTTCATCTAATGCTTCTCCATCTAACAATTCCGAAATCTTTTCCCGCATTTGAACCTGTTTCTCAAGACTAAACTTTCCAGAAATTTCTCCTACTTCATCAATTCTGGTTTGAAGGAGTTCCACTCGATTCAATATATCTGTTTGTATCTGATGCCCTTCTTTTTCACGCATTTCATTTACCTGGCTTAAAGCAAGTTCCACTGCTTTTAGGATGATCCCGGGTTTTAAGTGTTCCGGTTCATCTGCGGAGAGAAGATCATTGGTTGAAATTATATCACTCAAATTCATTCTCTGACCATACTCCACATGTATTTTTTTTACCACATCTTGTAGAATTTCAAATCGTTTTCGATTGAAACTCAGTTGTTGTGAGTCCTGATCTGACTTTAATTCAAAACGCACCTGGACATTACCCCGCTGAAGAGATGTTTCAAGTGTATTTCGAACCTTTATTTCCAAGATGGGGTCCAAATTGAACCCACGAATTTTTGTCTCCAGAAACCTGGAGTTAACCGTCCGTATTTCTACATCGATCTTATTTGGGCCTTTGCCGGCTGAACCGCGGCCAAATCCTGTCATACTTTTAATCATAATTTCCTATAAGGGTATAGCCTATTAAACTACGAACTTTAGAGAATATTATCCAAGAAGGATGATGGCCAGAATAGGATAAATATTGGACTATAAAAACCAGGGTCTAAACCTAATATCTTAAGAATAAAAGAATAGCCAAACTATTAATCAAGAAGTTTTGATTTAACCCACTCCAATGAAAAATTCAAAGATATGAGATGATGATTCCCTAATCCATCGACAGAACTCGATGATAAAAAAGCATAATCGATCCCGAATCCTTCCCATTCCACACCCAGTCCACCTGTTGAATTATTAACAGAGTTTCGTCCTAATCGGATAAATAGTTTATCTTTATAGATCCCTTCTATTCCGAATGATCCATCCACAGAAAAGGAACCAAATCCCAATTGTGAATCCAAATGACGATTGGATGTAGAAATATCCAGGTTGAACATAGAATGAAGACTCCCAGGAATCTTTGTCAATTTCAACGGTTGATGGATTCCAACAGAAACGGTTGGTGTTGTTCCTTCCACAGTTCCATTTTCCCAAATAAGTCCGGAAGCTGGGAGATTCCGAGCAACAATGCCAATATTTGTTTCATAGATTTTTTTCACGATTCCAAGATCTATGCCAACACCCAAAGCAAAATGATTATCCAGTGAATAGGATAAGATTTTTACACCAATACCTATTGGCATTTCTCGAAGAGTATGATTAAACGCAGCATGTATCCCCACTTGATGCTGGCTAAAAAATCGAAGTTGATCTGCATCCAAGCGTTCGCCTTCATCCAAAATGCCATTCCCTTCGCCCGGATCATTGGTGCCAAATTGCCCATCATTCCCCCAATCAAGAAGCATATTTCTTGTATCCGGGATCTGCCCGATACCTTCGTATAACATATTGATTTGGATCGGCTTTTCTTTCCTTTGGATCTGGAATCCGGCAAGATCATTGTTCAGGATTCCCGCAAACCGGGATTGATGGGTTATATTCACATTTTGAGTCGGAGCTAAGGAAAAAATCGGATTTATTAATGAGGATACAGGTGATCCAAAATTATAGGCAGTGGTTGCTTGGCCTAAGGATGCAGTTCTAGCATCGGTTACATGTTCGAAAAGTTCCCAACCATAGTTCACCCAAAAACCTTCTGAATACCCCATACTCAACAAACATAGGCCTAGAAAATAATTTTGTGTCTTCGTGGTAATCCTACAACCCATGTTCTTTTTTGATCTCATCTAATGTTTTAAGTGCTTCCAGGGGTGTCATGGAATTCACATCCAGCTCATTTAATTTTTTACGCAATTTTAATTCCTGTTCCTGAAACAGTGTTATTTGGTTGGACGGCTGCGGCGGTGTAGAAGTTCCACCTTTTTCCGCAGATTGCTGGATATGATGATTCAAGATCTCTGTTGCACGATGAATCACAGATTTAGGTAATCCTGCCATTTGGGCCACGTGAATCCCATAACTCTTATCAACGGACCCTTTTGCGATGGACCGAAGAAAAACTATTTTATCTCCAAATTCTTTCACTTCCACATGATGATTCTCAACCCTTTCCAAAAGTGATTCCAGGTCTGTTAATTCATGGTAATGGGTTGCAAATAAAGTTCGAGCTGTAACACCATCGGTATCGTGAAGATACTCTGTGATAGCCCAAGCTAGTGAAAGTCCGTCAAATGTGGCTGTTCCACGACCAATCTCATCCAACAGAATCAAACTCTTATTCGTTGCATTATTTAAAATATTGGCTGCTTCATTCATTTCAACCAAAAAGGTACTTTCGCCACCGGCAAGATTATCACTGGCGCCCACTCGGGTAAACAATCTGTCTACAGTTCCAATTTTTGCTGATTTAGCCGGCACAAAACTGCCGATCTGTGCCAGGAGTACAATGAGCCCAACTTGCCTTAAATAAGTGGACTTCCCTGCCATATTGGGTCCCGTAATCAAATGGATCTGATTGATATTAGAATTGATGGAGAGATCGTTGGGAATAAATTTTTCGGTGGATGGCAGTAATTGTTCAACCACAGGATGACGACCTTGGTTAATCTCCAATTCCGGGTTATTTGTCAAATCCGGACGAACAAAATTTTGATTTAATGAAGTTGCAGAAAAACCAAGCAAAAGATCCATACGATTGATCGCTTTTGCATTGGTGTGGATATCAGAAATGGCATCGAGTAAGAATTGGCATAATTCGGAGAAAATATTGGATTCAATCGTAAATATTTTTTCTTCAGCATTGAGAATTTTATCTTCATATTCTTTTAATTCTTCGGTGATATAGCGTTCGGAATTAACGAGGGTTTGCTTTCGAATAAATAATTCCGGGACTTTATCCTGGTGCACCTTTGTTACTTCGATGTAATAGCCAAAAACCCTGTTAAATCCCACCTTGAGTTTTGGGATGTCCAATTCTTCTCGCAACGAACTCTGAAAATTGTCTATCCATTCTTTTCCGGAATGAAGCAAAGTCCGCAATTCATCCAGATCACTATCCACACTGGTACAAACGACATTCCCCATTTTGATCTGCAATGGCGTATCTTCATTGATCATGGATAATATCTTTTCCGTGATGGAACTTGTATCGATAAATGAATTTGCTAATGATGCCAGGTTTTTGTCGTCAACTGAGTTTAATTCTTTTTGCCATTCTGGGATTTTCTGCAAGGTAAGGGCGATTCCTATCACATCTCGTGGCGATGCTTTCCCATGGTTAACTTTTCCAAGGATACGCTCCAAGTCAGCCGTTTTGCTCAAAGTTTCGCGAATAGACTTAAGGAGTCTGGCATTTTTGGAAAAAGCATCGACAATATCCAACCTTCCACTGATCCTTTTAATATTAGTGAGTGGATAATGTAACCATCGTCGAAGTAGCCGGCCCCCACCTGCCGTTTGGGTTTGATCGATGCAATCAACCAATGTTCCATGGGTTCCTTGGGTGGATAAACTTTGGAAGACTTCCAGATTCCGAATTGTAAATCCATCTAACCCCATAAAGCCTTCATTCAAAATTGGGACTATTTTAGAAATGTGATCGAGATTTGAACTCAAATTGGATTTGATGTGATGCAGCAAAGCACCGCCGGCTGTGATTCCTAATTTCAAATTATCACACCCGAATCCTTTTAAAGATTTAAGATTAAAATGTTGGGTTAATGCCCGATATGATGAATCCTGATCAAAGATCCAATCTTCGATCTGTGTAATAAATGGACGAAATTCTCGGTACCATTCTGCGGTGGAATAAACAACATTTTCTCCCAAAATCATTTCACTGGGAGAAAATTTTAATAAGTTATCTTTTAATTGATCAGCAAGACATTCACCGATATGAAATTCTCCCGTGGATGGATCCAAAAAGGCAAATCCAGCAAAATTCTTTTCAAAGGTCACTGAGCCAATATACCGATTGGATTTTTTACTCAATGCCTGGTCACTAATGAGAGTCCCGGGTGTTACAACTTCAATCACTTCCCGCTTCACGATTCCCTTAGCCAATTTCGGGTCTTCTACTTGTTCACAAATGGCAACACGATGTCCCGCTTTAACCAATTTTGGGAGATAATTGTCCAAGGAATGATAGGGAAATCCCGCCAAAGCGACGCTGGCAGCTTTTCCGTTGGCTCGTTTGGTCAGAACAATTCCAAGAACCTTTGCAGTAATTTCCGCATCTTCCAGAAATGTTTCGTAGAAATCACCCATTCTGAAAAGAACAAGCGTATCTTCATACTGGGATTTCACTTCCAGAAATTGTTTCATTACTGGCGTTTGTGCGACCACATCTTTACCCATTCAATGCATCTCCTTTTAGACGCACATTTTCTTGTCGAACGGTAAAATGTTTCTTGTCCAAATATTCCAGCAGCGGAATGGCAGTTTTTCGGGATAATCCTGTTATCTCTTTAAAATCTGCCACGGCTAATTGCTCCTTCGAACTGAAATAGTCTCTAATATCATGAATAACATTATCAAGATTAGAGCGATTTAGCCAAAAACTATTCCCTAGATTTTCCACCTTTCCCTGAGCAAATAACAAATGAATCAGATCTCCCACCCTTTTGGGCTTAAATCCGGATGCTTCTGTGATCTCTTTCAGTAAGATTGGTTCAAACCCGGATTGTGTTAGAATGAATTCAATTTTCCCCAATTCTTCCAAATCGTTTTGAGAAAACTCAGGATTATATCCTGAAAGAGAGAATCCACCTTTTTCTTCCGATATAATGTCATTTTTTAACATTGTTTTCATAACAATCTCAAACCAGTCTTCCGACCATTTAAGTTGGTTTAATATTCCATCGGAGCTCAGGACAGATCGGAATGGATTCTTTTCATAAGTATCATCAAAATAGGATATTAAATCTTTCTTTCCCTTTTCCAATCCGAGCTCAGAGTATAGAATTCCACTCTCGGATTCTATTACATGTATTTCAACGATCCAACTCTGTAAAATTTCATTAGAAATAAAAAATAACATCTGCCATTTTTCTCTCGATTTGGGTGTTTTCCAATCTTCATTGATCAAATAACCAAACCGTTCCTTCGGATCGATGGGGAGACTATCGGTGCGGTGCCGTAATACTGACCATTTTCCAACTGGTTTAGGATCTATCACCAATCCGCCTGCAATCGTATCCATGGGAGAATAAGATCGAACTACAAACCGGTCATCCATAGCTACAGCAACAGGCGATTCCAGATCAATGATAACATTCCCGGATTGACCTTTTTCTAATTTTTTCCCAGAAACTCGCCCAAGAATCTCAGACGTTCCAATATGGAAACGTAACCGCTGTTTATTCTTAATAATCCAATCTGTTGAATTCGTCATAGAAATATTCGCAAGGATACGGTTGGATGGCTGCAAACAATCCGGGGTAGCAAGAACGGTCCCACGAGTTAGATCTGACGATTTTACATGGGAAAGGTTCAGTGCAGCGCGATCTCCTGATAAAACGGTTTCGGTTGCACCGCCATGGGTTTGAATACCACGAATTTTAGTCTTAATACCTGATGGTAGAATCTCAATATCATCTCCATTCTGGGCAGAACCATTTTGGACCGTGCCGGTTACAACTGTACCAAATCCAGTTTTAGAAAAAACGCGATCCACATTCAGTCGAAATTGCAAAGAAGAAGACTTTGATTGATAATTTTCAGCCAAGGATAAAATATCAGATTTCAGACCTTCAACCCCATCTCCGGTTAGATTATTAATTCGGTGAATAGAGATAGAATCAAAACCAATGTCATCCAATAATTCAGCAATATCCAATTCAACCAGATCCAGCCATTCACCATCATTCACCAGGTCGGTTTTGGTCAGGGCAACGATCCCTTTATTCACGCCAAGAAGTGTGAGGATATTCAGGTGCTCACGGGTTTGGGGCATCACACTATCATCTGCAGCAATTACCAACAAACCAAAATGGATATTTGCCGCACCTGCAGCCATATTCCTGATAAATTTTTCGTGGCCAGGAACATCAATGATGGTGATATTTTCAGTAAGATAAGCAAAGCCAAGATCAATGGTCATCCCCCGTTTTTTCTCTTCCGCGAGTCGGTCTGTATTGGTCCCGGTTAAGGCTTTAACCAAAGATGTTTTACCATGGTCAATATGACCTGCAGTCCCCACCACAACTTGCGACATTGGTTAGACCTCCTGAATTGCAGTTGATATCCGTTTAATTTGATTGGGTAAAACAGATTTCAGATCAATATAAAATGTATTTTTGTGTATATATCCAACTACTGGAATGGAACCGCAACGGAATGCCTTGGCAAGGTCCTTGGCCTTCCCATTTTTGGGTGAAAAACTTAAGGATGCACTTTCAATCTTATCATCCGGTAAAGAACCACTCCCCGCTTCTACTTCAGAGTCCACCAGTAAAATCCCCAAATCTTTAATTGTTTTTTTCTGCAACGAATCCAAAACCTTTTGTCCACGGGTTTTTAATACCTTTCGCGATGTGGTTAGCATGGTGAGAGAGAGATTATCTTTCGAGAAAGATTGGGACCGATAAGACCGCAATGTTTCTTCTAAAAGTCCGATGGTTACCTTATCACATCTTAAAACACGA
>Ga0208113_1001422_pt1 | contig 11413 bp, 13 predicted proteins | sample Knorr_S7_td_NADW_FD_185598 | JGI IMG/M metagenome (GOLD analysis project Ga0208113, IMG submission 185598) | Marine microbial communities from Southern Atlantic Ocean transect - Knorr_S7_td_NADW_ad_2505m_LV_A (SPAdes) (version 2) | ecosystem: Environmental > Aquatic > Marine > Oceanic | place...
AATTTGACGTTTCTAACTGTATCATGAGTAGCCCAAACAGCATTAAGAAATGTCAATAATGATCTTTTCATGTTAGATATTTCAAAACCAACGTCACGGTCAGTTTGTCTTGAACCAGCAAGATCAATCTCTAGTTGCTCAGCTTGTTCAACAATTGTTCTTAGGCTAGAAAAATTTGTTTCACTCACTTCATCCATTAATCTAAACAACAAAATAGTTTGTCTGTCAGCCCATTGCTCTGGTTCCTTAGGAAGCTTTCTCATCAATGAATTAGAATAATTGTAGAGTTTTGTGATTTTGCCACCATAGTCATCATGAATGGTAACTATTAGATCTTTTTTCATAAAAATCAAAACAGGTGATGTTTGTGTCCTACTGTCACCAGTCACAATAAATGGTAACATAATACCAAGCGTATCGCCTGCATCTTCATATGCTGTAACATATCCCGAAAGCAGAAGTTTAGGATCCATTTTGATATCTAGTTTTTCAAGAATCTTCGGTGTCTCGTCAACAATATCATCCACAACACACTCAATCCATGTCAGATTCCCAATAGCAATAGTTTTGGCTGCCTCGTCAAGCGCAATACTTTCTTTCTTAAATGGAACTCCCTGTTCCTCAATACCCGCCATACTAACTGCTTTAAGCATACACGTATGATTGGAATATCAAATATACACGTTTCAGCCCAAGATAATGGTTTAATTGATCTAGGATTTTTTCTTCTTTTTCTTTTTTTTATACTAATAAGTAAGTCGATATCGTATTCACAATATGAGCTGCTCTGGAGAAGTTGTAGAAAAAGAACCAGAATTAATTCAAATCAGACCTTCTATTGTAAAGCAGCTCAAGAAAGCAAAGTATGGCGTGGCTGATCATTCCACTGTGGGGTTATGCCATTGGACAAAAAAATCATTTAGAGGCGAAGGTACATGCTACAAACACAAGTTTTATGGAATCAGCACGCATAGTTGTATGGAATTTTCTCCAGCTGGAATGTATTGTGAGAACAGGTGCATATACTGTTGGAGACCAATGGAATTTTATGATTCTATGGAGATGAAACCACAAAATGTTGCTGAACCTGAAGATATTATGACCAAGTTGATGGCAGAGAGAAAAAAATTGATTATGGGACATTATGGTGATCCTAATCAAGACAAAAAGAAATTAGATGAATCATTACTTCCAAATCATTATGCAATTTCACTATCTGGGGAACCAACTATGTATCCAAAATTACCAGCACTTATCAAATATTTGAAATCCCTTGAAGCAACAAAATCAATTTTTTTGGTTACAAATGGTCAGGAACCAGACATGATACAGAAACTTCAAGATGAAAATGCTCTCCCAACTCAGCTTTATCTTTCAACCAATGCAGCAGATTACCAATCCTTTTTGAAAATCAATAGACCCCGATATGATGATTCTTGGGAAAGATGGAATAGAACTCTTAAGATGTTATCAACTCTTGATACCAGAACAGTTCTCCGAATTACTTTGATCAGGGGTTATAACGATAATGAAGAAATGGTTCCAGCATTTACATCACTGTTGCGACAGTCAAATGCACATTTTGTAGAGATAAAATCATACATGCATATTGGAAGATCAACTAATAGACTTGAGCATTCAGATATGCTTGAAATGGATGAAGTTAGATGTTTTGCAAATAAATTAACTCAAGAAAATAACACATTTACAGTTATGGATGAAAGCGAAATATCAAGAATAGTCATATTACAAAATAAAAAACGATTCGTAGATCGTTTTATCCCTGCTTGTTCTTAAACCAATTAGCAAATTTTTTCAAAGATTCATACCTATGAGAGATCTTATTTTTTTCAGCTAGTTCTGCGTAAGTCTTATTTTGTTTTTCTGGAATAAAGATTGGATCATAGCCCCAACCTTTACCTTGAAGGTTTTTTGAAATTTTTCCAGATATGCTATACTCGAACAACTTTGGTTTTTTGTTTGAGTCACAATATGCAATTACCGCTCTAAATTTTGCTCCACGATTATCCTCCACCAGTTTTAAGATTCCGTTATTTCCAATAGTCTTGAAAACATAAGATGAAAATGGACCTGGAAAGCCAGACAATGAATCAATAAAAAGACCATCATCTTCAACTATAACCGGTTTTTTGCATCTGTTAAATGCGTCTAAGACTTTTTGTTCTGCTATCTTTGATAAGGAGTCTTCCTGAATTTCCACCAAATTTGTTTGGAAAAAACCTAATTCTATTCCAAATTCCGCTAAAATTTCTTTTGCCTCTTCATATTTGTGCACGTTAGATGAGGCAAAAAAAACATCATACGACTGTTGCATATCTTCCACGACTTTCAATTACCATTACCTGATTTGTAACTTTTACAAAACGTTCCTTTCCAACTGAAGACTTGTATCCGGATAAGAAATTAGACCACGCTTTTTCGAAAACTTCTATGTGTGCGCTATTAAGAATCTCTTTAAACAATCTTAGATCAACCGCATGATCATCAAATTTGGAAGTTCTACTTGCAAGGCCAAAATCTATTATGAACATATCTTCCTTTGATATTATAAAATTAGATGTTGTCAAATCTCCATGCGCTATTCCGTTTTTATGCATGATTCCAACTGATTTACCAATATCCTTGCATATCCTTACAAGCTTAGAGTTTGATATATCGCGTGCCAAAGCGCCGTTAATTTCTTGCATTATTATGTTACAATTTTCTACATCTACAAAATAAACCAACGGAGTATGAATTCCAAATTTTTTTACTTCGGACATAATTTCAGATTCACGTACAGTTCTTTGTTTTCTAAGTCTATAGTCAAGAGATGCGTTTCTATAATCTTTCTTCTTTCTTGATTTTAAAACAGCCTTTTGGTTAATCCAGTTTGTAAGAAAAAGATCTCCTTCTGCACCCTTTCTAATTAATTTCATTAACATTATAAGCCATAGTCAACTGATTAAAATCTAATCATGGATGCGGATGAAAAAAGAATTAGTCAGGAGGATTGCAATGAAGATACTATTGGGATCGGAATTTTAACCCTTACAAACAAGCGGGTAGCATTTGATAAAAAAGAGAGTAGAGTTATGGATTTTACGGCTACAATAGGCGACACAGTGTTGAACGTACCACTAGAAAATGTTACAAAGGTTTGGAAAGAGGGTTTATTGATGAAAAAGGTATGTTTTACTGCAAAAACAAAAGATGGTGAAAATACATACAAGTTTGGCGTGTTTAACAATGGTGGTTGGCTAAAAACATTTAAAAAAACTTTAGAAAACTTTCATGCCAAGAAAACTGACTAAAATTAAATCTAGTAGGAAATTTTTACTGTATCAAGCCTCCATGATTGCTTGACAAAAGTATTTTCCAAATCGGCCCCTTTTTTCACGGAAGCCTCAAGCAATCCAACCCAGGCAATTTGAGAGCCACAATCACCAGCAAATTTTTGTGGAACTACAAAAAACTTGCAGTTTTGCCTTTTGCATATGCTTTGTAGCATTGATGAAAGCCTTTTGTTTGCTGCAACACCGCCTACTATCATTAATTCCTTTTTTTTGGTAAAAGACAATGCACGCTCTGTTGCTTCACAAATCATCGCAAATGCAGTTTCTTGAAGTGAATAGCAAGCACTTTCCGTACCCTTATTCAAAATTGCTTTCGTGGCAGAAAGAAGTCCTGAAAATGAGACATCGTTTCCTTTCACTGAATAAGGTAATGATACATAGTTATGGTTTTTTTCAGCAAGTTTCTCAATCTTTTTCCCACAGGGAGATGCAAATCCAATTGATCTACCAAATTGGTCAAGCAATTGACCTAGGGTAATATCTAATGTCTCGCCAAAAACTCTCCATTTTTTACCCGAAAAAGCTAGCAACATTGTGTGTCCTCCTGATACTAACAAGACTAGAGGATTTTTTGCTCCTGTCAACATTTTTCCCAGCTCAATGTGACCAACAGCATGGTTTACGGGATAAATTGGAATTTTATAATAAGACGAAAGAGCTCTAGATACTACTGCACCAACGCGTAAACATGGTCCAAGTCCGGGACCAGCAGCATATGAGATTATATCAAGATCAGCTACAGATGTTTTGGCTTCTCGTAATGCTTGAACCAACACAGTACTACTGTTTTCAACATGATGCCTAGAAGCTTCTCTTGGGTGAATTCCTTCTCCATCAGGTGGACCGTATATCTTACGAACGTCTGAAAGAATTTTACCGCGTTTTCCTCTTTTGTCAATCACAGCACATGAGAATGTATGCGCCGTGCTTTCAATACCAAGACATTTCATGCTATCCCGTGCTTAAACTTGAGACAATTTTAATTACATCACCATTTTTTAGTTGGTGGTCAGCGCCGATTCTCTGTTTTGTTTTGACATCTACCGCATATAGGAATCCCTTTGCAATATCCTGATGTATTGTTTCTGCAAGGTTCTTTGCAGTAGCATTTTCAGATAATAGTTTGGCATCCGGAAGAACTTTACCATCTTTATTTGAGAGTCTTGTTTCGTCTTCTACCGGAAATACAACAATTAGCTTCAACACTCTAAATATTGCAGAATTTAGGGCTGTTTGAATCCCAGTCGAATTTAATTTTGACAAAACACTTTCTACAAGATTCAATGCTTCTTTTTGTGGAGTAGATATGTCTACATTTTTGTTAATTACAAACTTTTCATTTCCTGGGATGTAATCAATCAAGTTTGCCTTAGCAGCCTTTTTCAACAATAATTCAGTTTCCGCACTACAGTTCACGATATCACGATCCTTGTGTAATTCATTTGTTATATCCAAGTCTTTACACAAATCAGCCTTGTTTGCAGCGATTAGCATGGGCTTGGTCTTTTTTCTTAACATTTGAGCAAATTTAGTAAGAACAGAATCATTCCATTCGGTAGGTTTTTTGGTTAGCAAATCCAGATTTTGTAAAACTTCATGGACTTGATAGTCTTTAACTCCAAGACCACTAAAACGATCTGTAATACCACTCACTAGTTTTGTTGATTTTTTTTCTATTTCTTTTGAGAGTTTTGGCCATTCACGTTCAAGTATTTGTTTGAACCAAAAATCAAACTCATCTTCAACAAATTTTATGTCCTCTCTAGGATCATGTGTTCCAATATTTACAGGCTGACCTTGTATGTCAGTTGAACCTGAAATATCTACAATGTGAATTAATACTTCTGCTTGTCTGGCATCATCTAGAAATTGATTACCTAAACCTTTTCCTTCATGGGCTCCTGGAACAAGACCTGCAACATCAATAAGTTTAACAGGAATAAATCTCATGCCATATACACACAAAGGGTTTCTGTGTTCTATTTTGAAATGTTTGCAAGCACAGGTAGTATTAACATACGCTATTCCAACATTAGGCTGAACTGTTGTAAACGGAAAATTTCCGATCTGAACAGGGGTTTCAGTTGCTGCTGAAAAAAATGTTGACTTGCCAACATTGGCTTTGCCAAGAAGGCCAATTTGCATAACAAATAGTGATGGTTCTATACATATTAGTATTACAGAGATTTTTAATTTAGATAGTTTTCAGTATATCCATGTTAGTTTTAACTGGAACTCCTGGTGTAGGAAAACATACAGTGTCTGAAGAACTTGCCAAGACTTTAGATTATGAAATTGTTGATGTTAACAAGGAGGCGATAAAAGCAGGAATGTCAAAACGTGATGATTCGATTGACGTAGATGTTGAACAGATGCAAGAATTACTAAAAGGAATGCTTACTGAGAAATCGCTAATTGTTGGTCATCTAGCAGTCTACGTAATTTCAAAAACTCGAGTTTCCAAGGCAATAGTTCTTAGAAAAAATCCTTATGATCTAATACAGATTTATGAAAAAAGAAATTATACAGATGAAAAGAAAAATGACAACCTTGGAAGTGAGGTTTTAGGTACAATCACTTACGATTCAATTAAGAAATTTGGTAATGACAAAACGTTCCAAGTTAATACGACATCATTAACGACGGAGCAAACTGTAAAAAAAATAGTAGGTATTGTTTGTGATAATTCTGGTGGGGATATGGTAGACTGGCTAACAGAAATATCCAAAAAAAATGATTTCAAAAAATTCTTTCCAGACTGATTTAATAATAGAAATGTTGGATTGATTATGAATTGTTTGAGATAATAAAAAGTGATTTAGCAGGCAGAATAGGTATTCTACATTCCAATCATGGTAAGATTGAAACTCCCGCTTATGTTCCAGTAATTCATCCTGTAAAACAGGCAATACCTCCCAAAAAGATTAAGGATATGGGTTTTGACCTTGTAATCACAAATGCCTACATTACAATGAAGAGGCATGGACAAAATGCAACTAAAAGAGGAATTCATGACATCATTGATTATGATGGCGCCGTAATGACAGATTCAGGAGGATATCAGGTATTAGAATATGGAGAAGTTGATGTAGTACCTGCTGACATGGCTGAATTTGAAAGGAAGATAATGACTGACTTTGCAATACCTCTTGACAAACCAACAGGCTATGGTTTGAGCAAAAAAATAGCAAAATCTTTTGTTGACCAAACTCTGAATGATGCAAAAAAAACACTGGCAAATAAAATAGATAATGGTCAGATATGGGTTGGTCCAATTCAGGGAGGAGAGCACCAGGAATTAGTAAAAAGATCTGCTAAATCTCTTGTAAATTATGGTTTTCCAATGCTGGCACTCGGCAGTCCTGTAGAATTTATGGAATCATACGAATACAAACTTCTAGCAGAGATGATAATAATGGCGAAAAAACAGATGCCAGATGCTGTTCCGCTGCATCTTTTTGGAGCCGGTCATCCTTTGACAATCCCTCTTGCTGTTGCACTTGGATGTGATACTTTTGACTCTGCATCATACATCCTTTATGCTAAACATGACAGATACATTGAGGAAGACAAAACAAGCCATCTTCCAGATATTAGATATTTTTCATGTATATGTGAAGTCTGCGCTAAATTCAGCCCAAAGGAAATACTCTCGTTAGAAAATGAAGAAAAGGTAAATCAAATTGCTCTTCATAATTTGTTTGCTATTAAAGCTGAAGTAGACAGAGTAAAAGAATCAATCCATGAAGGTAGGCTTTGGGAATATGTAATGAAGAAAATGCGAGCACATCCAAAGCTATTTGAAGCAATTGATGTTTTCACAAAAAATTCTGATTACTTTCTAAGTACCACGCCAAAATTTAAGAAAAAATCCATCTTTTTGTTTTCAAAAGAGGATCAATATAGACCGGAGGTATTAGCCTACCAAAACACTATCCAGAAATTCAAAACAAGGAAAAAAATTATGGTTCTAATTAAAAATACCATTACCAAACCAGCTTACTTGACAGCCGAATATTCCATACTGAAGGAGAGGTTCAATGATTCTGAATCGATCCAGTTTTGTTATTATAATCCGTTTCTTGGTATCATTCCGTTGGAGCTTTCAGATCTGTATCCAGCATCACATTACGAAATGCCAAGATTGAACTTCAGACCAGAGGATTTTCCCACATTTGCTCATACGTGGAAAGTTTTCTTTACCAATAATAAATTCGATGTTGTGCATACTCCAAAAAACGACGATTTTCTCAAATATTTTGTAAAGTTATTGCCAAAAAATATTAAGAAAAAATTTCTCTAAAAATAAAATAATAAAAAAAGATTAAGTGGTGTTATTATTTGGCTTTGGGTGCGTTATCTCCTATATCAGGAGCGTCTTCTGCCCATCCTTTAACGAATACACCATTCTTGTGAAGAGGTACAGGCTGTCCTGCTGTGTAATTCATTGGTCTCATCCAAAAGATTGACTTTGTTGGGCATACACCAATGCATGCACCATCAGAAATACATCTTTCTGGATAAAATACAAATGCTTTACCTCTCTTCCAACCTTCTACCGGTTTTACCCGGAGTACGTCTGGACCAAGAGTTGTACAGATTTCTACACATAGTGCACATCCAATACATCTCTGCTCATCAACGTCTGGTAAAATTGCTATTGGCATTTATTTCACTCATAACAAATCTTCCTCATTGTTATTTAAACGATGATTAAAAATCATAACAGGGTTATAAGAAAAATTGATCGGTTAGCTTAAACTAAATTTAATAAAATAAAAGAAAAACGTGAATCTCACGTATTATTTTCGCATTGCTTCGATTTGGCCGGATGTAACCCAATCAAGTAATTCGGCTGATGAAGGATTTAGTTCTGGCTTTTTAGCAACTAGATTGGCAACCCAAATCCAGTTTATTTGATTTAGAAGTGGTTTATTTGCTTCATCACCAGCGCGAGTTTTCGCTACTAATGCTTGATCTTGCGTTTTTATCCACTCGTCGTAAGTTCTTCCCATGTTTTATCAGATCTTAGGTTACACTAATTAAAGCTTATGCAGATTTTCCCGATCGGAAGCTGATCGCATATATGGTAAGAAGGTTTTAAGACCATCCATCAGAATTTTGAGCGTGAAGATAAAAGTTTTGGGTGCCGCTGGTGAAGTTGGTAGATCTGGATTCATTGTGAATTGTGATGGTACCAATTTACTTTTAGATTATGGAGTTATGTTTGCAAAAAGACGTAATGATCCCCCTTCATATCCATTACATGTTCGACCAAAGGATGTAGATGCCGCAATTATTACTCATGCTCATTTAGACCACTCTGGATGTATTCCTTCTCTGTTCAATGGAGGAAATACTGATGTTTACTGCACATCGCCAACGCTTGATCTAAGTATATTGTTAATTGAGGATATGTTAAAGATTGAAAAAAACAAACATTCGTTTAATCATAGCCATGTAAACAGCATGATCAAAAATTCCAAAGAAATTGGATTTAGGGAGCCTGTAAACATTGGTAATGCCAAATTTGAGTTACGTTCTTCTGGTCATGTTATAGGTGGTAGTACAGTTCTAGTTGAAGCGCAAGGTAAACGACTGTTTTATACTGGAGATATCAATCTGCGCGGCTCCAGAATGCTACCAAAAGCTGATCTAGATATAGGAGATATCGATCTTTTGATCACCGAGAGTACATATTCTCAAACAAATCAAACACCACGAGAGAAATCAGAGCAAGGATTGATTGAATTTGCAAATGAAGTCATGGACAATAAGGGAATCTTGTTTATTCCGTCATTTTCTGTTGAAAGATCTCAAGAGATTGCATGCGTCCTAAAAAATGCAAACTTCCAGCATCAGGTGGTTATGGACGGTATGGCGTTAAAGGTAAATGATATAATGTTTCGTTATCCAGAATACTTGAAAAATATTAACATATTCTCTGATGCAATTAATGATGCATTTTTAGTCAGGGATCATAGTGATAGGAAAAGAGCAATCACAAAACCATGCGTTGTAATTTCGCCTGCTGGTATGTTAGTTGGAGGAAACGCCATATATTATATGCAAAAATTAGCCTTTAATGATAAAAATGGAATTGCTATGGTTTCATACCAAGGGGAAGGTACTCCTGGAAAAAAATTGCTAGAAACAGGAAAGATTCTTGTTGATGGAAAAGAGATGAAAGTAAAAGCTCCTGTAAAACAATTCCAGTTTTCAGGTCACGCAGATAGGGACTCGCTTTTTGATTTGATTAAAAACATTAAGGGCAGCCCTAAAGTGTTAACCGTTCATGGTGACAATGAATCTTGCATAAAATTTGCTGAAGAGATCCAAGAAAAATTTGGTTTAGACGCATATTCGCCCAAACTTGGTGAAGAGATATCTGTGTGAAATGTTTGATTTTCACGCTAGTATAAACATCCATGACACAATTAATAGCGGTCAAATCTTCTTATGGGAGAATTATAAAAATACATGGTTTATTGTTAATGGACATAACATTATTGTGGTAAATCAAAAACAGTTTGAAAATGTAACATTAACAAAAGAAACAAAAAAATTTTTTAGAACTGATGACGATATTAAAAAAATTCTAAAAAACATAACACGGGATAAAATTGTAAAAAAAGCAGTAAAACACTATCCAGGACTTCGTATAACAAGACAGGATCCTTTTCAATGCTGTATTTCGTTTATTATTTCAGCAAATTCAAATATTCCAAATATCAGAACAAGTCTCCAGAAATTATGTAAAAAATTTGGAAGAAAGATTAGGTTTGGAAAAAAAGAATTTTTTATATTTCCAAGTCCTAAAACGCTTGGAAACGCTACACTGCATGATCTGCAAGAATGTGGTCTGGGATACAGATCAAAGTATGTTTTAGATACATCCCGTGCCATAATTTCTGGTGAAATCAATTTTGATGAACTGAAAAAATCAAATTATCAAGAATCTAGAGAATCTCTTTTAAAACTACCAGGAATTGGGGGTAAAGTAGCAGACTGCATCATGCTATTTTCTCTTGAAAAACTTGAGGCATTTCCTTTGGATACTTGGGTGACAAAAATTCTAGAAAAATACTACCCAAACAAATTTGGTATGGATAAAAAAACCATTTCGAAAAAAAGATATGAAAAAATTCATCAACAGATTTTAGATCATTTTGGAAACTTTGCTGGTTATTCTCAGCAGTTTCTTTTCAAGATGGAAAGGGACTTGAATGCAAAAAAATGGTTGTAAAACCCTTAATAAAGTAAAAAATTTTTGTTTCTTGGGCTCATAGCTCAGCTTGGATAGAGTGTTGGACTTCTAATCCAATGGTCAAGGGATCGAAGCCCTTTGGGCCCATTCATTCTTTCATAAAATTATTATTCCAATTAAATAATTCAACAACATGAAGTATATTGTACTGAAACTCGATGATAAGAACATAAAACCAAATTCTGAAATAAATGGTAGTGTTACTGTAAATTATCCAGGTAAATATGATGGAATTGTAATTAACACTCTGATTGTTGGTTCAAACAAACTTATCGTTTACAAATCATACAATAATAAACAGATTTCCGATAACGTATCACGGCTTTTCGTTAGTAGGGATCTCATGCCAGATAACAAAGTAGAGTTTACTGCAACAATTGATTTTGAGCCTGAACAAACTCATGATGTAAAGTTTCGTGCATCAATTATAGAACAACATAAAGAAGTAGAAAGTGACCAATTGTTTGCAAAATTTTCAGCCTAAAATCTAGCCTGTGACACTACAACTTTTCCTGTCATCCAAGGATGTGGATCACAATGATATTCAATAGTTACTGGTATGTTTGGTGGTGCCTCTGTAAACAAAAAGTCGTATATCTCTCCCGGCTTAACGACACCGGTAGAACCAAAGTCTCCACTATAGCCATCAGTATAACGATGATCAGGCGTAACTGTGTGTGCAGTCTCATCTACATTTGTCCATATGACATGATTGTCAATGCTTAATTGTAAGTTGACCAGCTTTGGCACATAATTGTCCTGCTGATCAGCATTTGAGGATCCTAGAATC
>Ga0208113_1001423_pt1 | contig 11412 bp, 7 predicted proteins | sample Knorr_S7_td_NADW_FD_185598 | JGI IMG/M metagenome (GOLD analysis project Ga0208113, IMG submission 185598) | Marine microbial communities from Southern Atlantic Ocean transect - Knorr_S7_td_NADW_ad_2505m_LV_A (SPAdes) (version 2) | ecosystem: Environmental > Aquatic > Marine > Oceanic | place...
AAATAGTAGTCGCTGTTAATTTATCAAAATATCACTCCAAGCTAGAATTCATCGCTTATTCAGCGTGTTAGCGTAGACTAAAAATAGATACAAAAACCACTTGATTTGAACTTTAAAAAAGTTTTTAATTGAAGTTAGCACTCTCGCTTAAAGAGTGCTAAGATGGTTTCAAATGTTTATCACTGAGGTGAAAAATGAGTAAAGATTTATACGCAATGGCACTTACTGCAGGTCAACAGAGCGCAAGTATGGACGGCTACCTTCAAGCGGTTAGCACTATTCCTATGCTTGATGCAGAGAAAGAAAAGCAGTTGGCGACACGTCTTCAGGAAGAAGGTGATCTTGAAGCTGCGAAGCAACTCATTATGTCGCATCTACGCTTTGTTGCTCATATTGCGAAAAGCTATTCAGGTTATGGCTTACCGCAAGCTGATTTAATTCAGGAAGGTAACATTGGTCTGATGAAAGCGGTAAAACGTTTCGACCCAAGTGTAGGTGTTCGCTTAGTTTCATTCGCAGTACACTGGATCAAAGCCGAAATTCATGAATACGTACTTAAAAACTGGCGTATCGTGAAAGTTGCAACAACAAAAGCGCAACGTAAATTATTCTTCAACCTACGTAAAAACAAAAAGCGTTTAGGTTGGTTTAACCAAGCAGAGGTTAGCACCGTTGCTAATGAGCTAGGTGTAAGTGAAAAAGAAGTACGTGAGATGGAATCACGTATGAGTGGCCAAGATATGGGCTTTGACTTAACGGGCGACGACAATGACGACGCACCGACAAGCACATACTCGCCAGTACAGTATTTAACAGATGGCAGTGCTGACCTTGCTGATGATATCGAAGAACAGCAATGGCAAGAACAGTCTCATGCACGTTTATTCAGCGCGTTAAAAACCCTTGATGAGCGCTCACAAGACATCGTAAGTGCGCGTTGGTTAGCTGACGACAAAGCAACACTGCAAGAGCTTGCTGAAAAGTATAACGTTTCTGCAGAGCGTGTTCGCCAGCTAGAAAAAACAGCGATGAAAAAGCTGCAATCAGCAATGAGCTAATAGCAATCGCTATAGCAAACCATCTTTAGTAGACTACAAAGCCTCGCAAATGCGGGGCTTTTTGTTTTAAAGGACGCGGTATGTCACAGATTGATTATCAACAAGTATTAGATGAAATCACAAGAGAAGTTCAACCATTACTGAGCCAAGGTAAGGTTGCTGATTATATTCCTGCGCTTGCAGAGGTTGAGCCAAACCAGTTCGCTATTGCGATTCATACAGTGGATGGGCAAACCTATTGTGCGGGTGATTGTGGTGCGCGATTCACGATTCAATCTGTGTCTAAGGTAATGACCTTAACCTTAGCACTTCAACGTTATGGTGATGAGCTGTGGCAACGAGTTGGTAAAGAGCCTTCAGGCACTGCTTTTAACTCTCTTACACAGCTTGAATTTGAACAAGGCATACCACGCAACCCGTTCATCAACGCTGGTGCGATTGTTACCTGTGATGCTTTATATAGCCGTTTATCTGCACCGATGCATTCAATGCTTGAGTCATTTCGTCAGTTATCAGGGAATGCTCAGGTTGTTATTGATAAGAAAGTGGCAAATTCTGAGTATGAGTTTCGTCATCGTAATGCCGCGATGGCGCATCTAATGAAGTCATTCGGCAACTTTAATAATGAAGTGGATGATGTGTTATGGGCCTATTTTAACTTCTGTGCTATTGAACTGAACTGCGTAGAATTAGCAAAAGCTTACAATTACCTTGCTAATCAAGGCAAAGATGCCAACGGCAATAAAGTGTTGAGTGCAAGGCAAAATAAACAACTAAACTCGTTATTGTTTACCAGTGGTTTATACGATGCTGCAGGGGATTTTGGCTACCGTGTTGGCATGCCGGGTAAGTCAGGGGTATCGGGTACCATATTAGCTGTGCTACCGAATCAATTTACTGTGGCTGTTTGGGCGCCAAGACTTAACTCGTATGGTAACTCAGTAGCTGGGATAGCGGCCCTTGAGCGTTTATCCCAGAAACTGGATATTTCGATTTTTTAGTGGAGATTACTGATCCCAGTAAACTTGCTCTAAACAATCTTCACGTTCAGGTAAACCACGCGATAAACGTGGCGAATGCTGAACAAGTACTTCATAACTTGCACGGTTAGCGTATTTACTAATTTGTGCAAGCGATGAATACGTCATAGCAGGCTGCTGATGTTTCGCTGAGTTTGCCACATTAAGTTTGTGATAAACGTTTGCTGATAAGTCATGCAGTACCGCAGCTAGCGCACAATCGCCCGCACCATTGGTATTTTTAATGCTGTCTGGACCACCCATAAACGGTGCGGTGTGGCTGTATGCACGAATTGGGTGTTGGCAGTCCTCTTTACGCATTGCGCGCGAAAATTCATAACGGTTAAAGTCAGCAATAGCGCCTGGCAAGAGCGGGTACTCTGTCTCACGCTTGAAAGATTCGTCTACGTAACCTGCCATAAACAAGCCTTTTTCGCCGGCCGTACAAATAACTAAATCAGTCCAGTCTAGTGCTTTGTCAGCAGCTAAAAGTGGATCTTCGAAGCCAGTGATAGCTAAACCTTCTTCTTCGTTCATCGCAAGAATGTCGACATGCTTTTTGACAAACTCTGCCCACCAAGTTGGGTCTTGTTCAATCAAGAACTTAGTACCGAGTGTTAAAACCACAGGCACACCCGCATCATTGGCATATTTCACTGCCTGCATGGTAGCTTCAGTCATGGTTTCATCACCTTGCGTACGCATTAAGTATGCGCTGATCACCAATGCTGAAGAGTTCTCGATGAGTTCTTTATCGATAGATTCAGGACGAAGGTGATTCATAAGTCCTGCGCTGATCGCGAAAGTACGTTCACCGGTTTCGTCAATAAGAGTAAAACAGCGACCAATTGGGCCATCGACAGGTTGAAGATAATCAAGATCAACGCGGCTAGAGGTATTACATAAAAAACGATATGCATAGCTGCCGATTTTGATATTTTCACTCATTACCCCTAACAGCACCGAGCGGTCATCAGCTAGGGTTGAGTAGTTGTGCATGGTGTTACCCACCGTACCACCGGCAAACTCATAGTCGATCATGTTGTCGAGTTTCAGTCTGTCGTATAACGCATTGGTAATATCGCTATCGATCACTTGCGACATGCCACGGCGCAATTGAAATTCATCTAGGAAAGCTTGATCAACTTTCGCTTCAATATCCACCACAATTTGGTCGATACCCGTAATATAACTACGTTGTAGTCGTTCGGTTGAGTTAAGTTGATTTGTTAGTGGATCTTTGGCTTCCACCGGAAAATAATGTTTATGCCTGCGGCGTCCAGGAAATTTCATTTGCTACCCGTGTTGTAAGCTAAATAAAAAAAGCGCGAGATTATAGCGCAATATGGGTCCATTGAGCCATGAAAAAGCCGCTAAAATTTGCGTTAATTTTTTAGTGTAGCAGTATTTATTGCCCTTTTTATTTACTAACTAGGTATAATTACTCACAGTTTTACAAGATTTGTGTGATATATGAGCGAACAATTTAGCGACGAGTATTGGATGGAAAAAGCATTAAACTACGCCAATGAAGCGGCTGCGATTAATGAAATTCCGGTTGGTGCTGTGCTGGTAAAAGACAATCAACTGATATCTTATGGCTATAACCGCTCAATTACCGATAACGATCCATCTGCTCATGCTGAAATGATGGCAATCCGCGAAGCAGGTAAAGTACTTAATAATTATCGACTAATAGATTGCACCTTATATGTAACGCTAGAGCCCTGTTCGATGTGCGCAGGCTTGTTGGTTCATAGTCGTATAAAGCGACTAGTGTTTGGTGCCAAAGATGCAAAAACGGGATCGGCAGGATCAATTATGAATTTGCTACAAGAACCCAGACTTAATCACCAAGTTGAAGTAACCAGCGATGTAATGGGGGAGCAGTGTGGGGCGGTGATATCTCAGTTTTTTAAGCGTCGTAGAGAAGAGAAAAAGGCGGCAAAGCTGGCAGCTCGCAACGCCTAGTTATACAACCGGCGTTGCAGGAATTTGAGCTTCCATTAACTGCATCGCAAATAAGCGGCGACGCCAAATAACTTTTTTATGCGTGTTACGCAGCATGATACGACGGCGTGTCGCTGTCGAGTATATAATATTACGCTTGAACTTGTGTGTCTTGCGTCTTCTTTTTAACATGTGTGCTCCTTAAGTGAGAGTAAAGCATGGCATGGTCCATTCCATTTCTACTAGAAGATAATGATCATTTGATGACAAGTAAACAGATTTCGGTGCTTGAAGTTAGTTGTTTTCTGACTTCTGTTGCTCTGTGTTGCTTTGTTGAGTGTTGTCGCTTGGTTTTTTTTCGCTCGCCTCTGTTGCAGGTTTTGCTTCTTCAGCGGTTTGTTGCTCGCTCTCGGGATCCGCAATTGCATCATTTTCGTCAAGCCAAACCAAGGCATCGTAATAACGACGAATGTTATCAACATACTGTACAGCAACATCGCCCCGAGCATAACCATATTTGGTTTTACGGTAATAACGTTTTTTAATTAAAAGCGGTAAGCGTTTTTTTACATCAGCCCATTTGTCGGGGCTTGCCCCTTCTTGTTCGGTAATAATCCGCGCGTCATTGACGTGTCCCCAGCCGACATTGTAAGACGCTAAGGCAAACCAGGTTCGATCGGGTTGCGGAATACGGTCTGGAATGCGAGAAATTAATTGTTCTAAATACTCAGCCCCCCCTTTGATATTTTGCTCTGGAGCTAGGCGGTTGCTTACACCAACATGTTTTGCCGTTGCTTGAGTGAGCATCATTATGCCACGCACACCCGTTGGTGACTTCGCTTTTGGGTTCCACATTGATTCTTGGTAGCTCAGCGCGGCGAGTAGTCGCCAATCTATGTTACCTGCGTATTGCTCGAACCAAGGTTGGTACTTAGGTAAAGTGTCTTTTATTGCTTCGATATACGCTAGCGTATTCACATAATTGAATTGGCGAACATGACCGAAGTATTTTTCTTCTAGCACATAAAGCTGGTTGCTTTGTTTTACATCGCCAAAAAATGGCACCATTAAGGCATATAATGAGTCGTCACCATCTTTTCTAAGTAGCCAAGCGATAGGGTCATTGCGGGTAACCGAGAAACCTATACTCAAATTTGGGTGATAGCGGCGAAATAGTGATAGGGTGTGTGAATCTGCTAAGGTGTAATCAATTTCACCGTCGATGACAGCTTGTAAAAGCTCCTCTTCATCCATGTCTTCTGTTTCGTTCCAGCTAAGTTCTGGATTGAGCTGTTTTAATTGTTGTAGTGCCAGCGAGTGACTGCTTTTGGCTAGAACAGTCAGGTTGCCTGTTAAATCTGCAAACTCACGTGGTCTATTACGGCCTTGTTTATAAACTAGTTTTTGGCTAATGCTACGATAGGTGGGGCCAAACCGATAATGCTCAGCACGAATTGTATTATAGGTAAGACCCGAGGCAATAAGATCTAAATCACCACTTTCTAAACGCGCAAACATATCGGAGAGATTGAAAAAAGGCACCATTTCGAGTTCAACACCGACATAGTCAGCAAATTCTTGCGCTAACTCATATTCAAAGCCTTGCACACCTTGTGGTGCTTGATAGTAATTACTCGCGCCAGCTAATGTGCCGACTCTAATTTTGTTCTGTGCCTTGATATGTGCAAGCTGCGAAGATTGCTGTTGCATATCGCACGCACATAACATGAGCACTAAACTAAAAATAGCGAGTAACTTTTGCATAGATTATAAATGCCCCTTAAACCATTACCTTACCGTTATAGCAAAACTTCAAAGCCGCGTCACTTGGCGAATAGTTATAGTTATCTATTTAAAAATTAATAACAATAACAGGGTTGCTGATAGATAAGTCATACAGAACAAGAACCTGCAGAGAAATAAAGAGTACTAAGTTGGTTAATTGTTGCGACCATAATAGCGGTTATGAAGATTATTTAAATAAAAGCGTAATTTTGAGTTAAATCTAGACGTTATTTGCACTATAATATGCGCCTAAAATATCGTTCAATCCCTAACCCCGGATGAAAATACCTATGTTGATCCTTCGTGGTGCACCAGCACTTTCCGATTTTAGAGTTCAGAAAATTTTAGCGCGTTGCCAACAGGCACAACTTCCAGTCACTGACGTTTACGCTGAGTTCATGCATTTTGCTGATCTTACAGCTGAGCTTTCAGCTGATGAGCAAACAAAGCTTGAAAAGCTGCTTACTTATGGTCCAACGATTGCTGAGCACACCCCTGCTGGCACGTTAATTCTTGTAACGCCGCGTCCTGGTACTATCTCGCCTTGGGCATCAAAAGCAACTGATATCGCACATAACTGTGGCTTAAGCCAAGTTCACCGTGTTGAGCGTGGTATTGCATACTACGTTGAAGGTAATCTATCAGCTGAGCAAACAGCTGAAGTTGCAGCGTTATTACATGACCGTATGACTGAAGCAACGCACGCGGATATGGCTGATGCAGCTAAATTATTCCGTCACGACGAACCACGTCCAATGTCATCAGTTGACATTTTAGGTGGTGGCCGTGAAGCGCTTGCAAAAGCAAACGTTGAGCAAGGTTTTGCCCTTGCTGAAGACGAAATTGATTACTTGGTAGAAAACTTCCAAAAGTTAGGGCGTAACCCGAACGACATCGAATTATTCATGTTTGCACAAGCAAACTCTGAGCATTGTCGTCACAAAATCTTTAACGCTGATTGGACAATTGATGGCATCGAACAGCCAAAATCATTGTTCAAAATGATCAAAAATACCTATGAGCAACACCCTGAAAACGTGTTATCTGCATATAAAGATAACGCTGCGGTAATGAAGGGTTCAGTAGCGGGTCGTTTCTTCCCGAATAGTGAAGGCGAGTACGCATACCATCAAGAGAACATCGAAATCTTGATGAAAGTTGAAACGCACAACCACCCAACAGCGATTGCGCCATTCTCAGGTGCATCAACAGGTTCTGGTGGTGAAATTCGTGATGAAGGTGCTACAGGCCGTGGTTCTAAGCCTAAAGCTGGTTTAGTTGGTTTCACTGTATCTAACCTACGAATTCCTGGTTACGAGCAACCATGGGAAAGCGATTTTGGTAAGCCAGGTCGTATCGTTAATGCACTGGATATCATGACTGAAGGTCCATTAGGTGGCGCGGCATTCAATAACGAATTTGGTCGTCCTAACTTACTTGGTTACTTCCGTACATACGAAGAAAAAGTATCAAGCCATAATGGTGAAGAAGTACGTGGTTACCACAAGCCAATCATGCTTGCAGGTGGTTTAGGTAACATTCGTTCTGAGCATGTTCAAAAAGGTGAAATCCCTGTAGGTGCAAAACTTATCGCACTAGGTGGTCCGGCAATGAACATCGGTCTTGGTGGTGGTGCTGCATCTAGTATGACATCAGGCCAATCAAACGAAGACTTAGACTTTGCATCGGTACAACGTGAAAACCCAGAAATGGAACGTCGTTGTCAGGAAGTTATCGATAAATGTTGGCAGCTAGGTGATGCAAACCCAATCGCTTTCATCCACGATGTGGGTGCAGGTGGTCTTTCAAACGCATTCCCTGAGCTTGTAGACGACGGTGGTCGTGGTGGTAAATTCCAACTTCGTGATATTCCAAACGATGAGCCTGGTATGGCACCACACGAAATTTGGTGTAACGAATCTCAAGAGCGTTACGTATTAGCGGTTGCTGCTGAAGACTTCGCGCGCTTTGAAGCAATCTGTAAACGTGAACGTGCACAATATGCGGTTATTGGTGAAGCGACAGAAGAGCGTCACTTAACGGTTGAAGATAGCCACTTCGGTAACAACCCTGTTGATCTTCCGCTTGATGTTTTACTTGGTAAAGCACCAAAAATGCACCGTGAAGTGGAATCTAAAAAAGCGCAATCACAGCCATTAGACGTTGCTAACATTGATGCGGCAGATGCTGCACAGCGTTTATTACGCCTACCAACGATTGCTGAAAAAACATTCTTAATCACCATTGGTGACCGTACGGTAACGGGTTTAGTTGCGCGTGACCAAATGGTCGGTCCTTGGCAGGTGCCAGTAGCAAACTGTGCGGTAACAGCCGCTGCGTTTGATACTTACCACGGTGAAGCAATGTCACTAGGTGAACGTACACCAGCTGCACTTTTAAACTACGGTGCTTCTGCTCGTTTAGCTGTGGCTGAGTCACTAACGAACATCGCGTGTGCGAACATCGGTGGCCTTGAAAATATCAAGCTATCTGCAAACTGGATGGCCGCAGCTGGTCACCCTGGCGAAGATGCAGGTCTTTACGAAGCTGTTAAAGCGGTGGGTGAAGAGCTTTGTCCGGCGCTTGGTTTAACTATCCCTGTCGGTAAAGACTCAATGTCGATGAAAACTCAATGGGATGAAAACGGTGAGCAAAAATCAGTTACTGCACCATTATCACTGATCATTACTGCTTTTGGTCGTGTTGAAGATGTTCGTAAAACAGTGACACCAGAACTTCGTACTGATAAAGGTGAGTCATCACTACTATTAGTTGATTTAGGTGCGGGTCAAAACCGTATGGGCGCATCAAGCCTTGCACAGGTTTATAAGCAACTAGGTGATGTGACACCTGATGTTGATAACCCAGCACTATTAAAAGGTTTCTATGAAGCAATGCAAGCGCTTGTTGCTGATAACAAGTTACTTGCTTACCATGACCGTTCTGATGGTGGTTTATTCACGACTATCGCTGAAATGGCATTTGCTGGTCACACGGGTGTAACTGTTGACCTTGCTGGCTTAACAGGTTCAGACATCGAAGCGCTTTATAATGAAGAGCTAGGTGCGGTTATCCAAGTGGCAAACGCTGACCTAGACGCAGTGAAAGCAGTTCTTGCAGATTACGGCTTAGCAGCTATCAGCCATGAAATTGGTGCACTAAACGCTGATGACCGCGTGCTATTCACTCGTGGTGATGATGTGGTTCTTAACCATACGCGTACTGAGCTTCGTACGATTTGGGCAGAAACAACTTATCAAATGCAGGCACGTCGTGATAACCCTGAGTGTGCTAAGCAAGAGTTTGACGCTAAATTTGACGCAAAAGACCCAGGTCTTAACGTAAAACTAAGCTTTGACTTAAACGAAGATGTTGCAGCGCCTTACATTGCAACTGGTGCGAAGCCGAAAATGGCGATTCTACGTGAGCAAGGCGTTAACTCTCACTTAGAAATGGCTGCGGCATTTAACCGTGCAGGCTTTGCAGCGGTTGACGTGCACATGAGCGACATTCTTGAAGGTCGTTTAACACTTGAGCAATTTAAAGGCTTAGTGGCATGTGGTGGTTTCTCTTACGGTGACGTATTAGGTGCAGGTGAAGGCTGGGCTAAGTCAATCTTATTTAATGAGATGGCGCGTGAGCAGTTCCAAAGCTTCTTCCACCGCGAAGATACATTCAGCTTAGGTGTGTGTAATGGCTGTCAAATGCTTTCAACATTGAAAGAATTGATCCCAGGCACGGAGCACTGGCCACGTTTCGTAACGAATAAGTCAGAGCGTTTTGAAGCTCGCTTTAGCCTTGTAGAAGTGCAAGAAAACCCATCGGTATTCTTTAATGGTATGGCTGGTTCACGTATGCCTATCGCTGTTTCACATGGTGAAGGTCATGCTGAGTTCGCAAACGCTGATGCAGTTAAAGCAGCGCTTGAGTCAGGTACTGTGGCAGTGAAGTTTGTTGATAACTACGGTAACCCAACAACGCAATACCCAGCTAACCCGAATGGCTCACCAGAAGGTATCACAGGTATTACTTCTACTGACGGTCGTGCAACGGTGATGATGCCGCACCCAGAGCGTGTATTCCGTACGGTTGCTAACTCATGGCACCCAGATGAGTGGCGCGAAGATAGCCCATGGATGCGTATGTTCCGCAACGCTCGTAAAAACGTTGGCTAGAACTTAGTTATGTACCTAGCTATACAAGCTAGGTTCATACAAACCGTTTAAACTAAAAAGGCTGCACTATCATGTGTGGCCTTTTTGTTTATAATGACGCTAGTTGCTAGTAAGTGTAAGTTCAAAGGCAAGGAGAGTTTTTTGAGTTTTAAGCGAGCGTGTATTGGGTTGCTAGGGATCGTGCTAAGCATGGCACTGCTGGCGTATCTGTTCAGACTGCCACTGACATCGTGGTACTTAACGCCTATGCTCAGTAAAAATGGCGTTGCGCTTCACTGTGTTGATTGGTCATTAACTCGCAAGCTTGATTTGAATATCGAGAAATTATGCTTAACCTACCAAGGACAGCAAATTGAGTTAGCTGGCATTATTGCGAATAAGCAACAGGTTAGTGTTTCTCGCGCTAACCTCATCGTTAGTGACCTTATAAATAAACAACAACCAGACGCTTCACAGACTGAATTTAAAAAGCTTGCCTTGGTATTACCCGAGCAAAGACCGCTAATAAACATTGAGCAGCTTGATGTAGTCTCACCGTTTACCGACACCCCTGTTAGGTTGGCGATACAAGAAAAACGCCTAAACCATTTTACGATTTCGCGGGATCTTAATGCAGACGTTGCAATATCTAATTATGAAGTCAAAGCCAACATCACGTTTGATGAGCAAGTGGCAGAGCGATTCGTAACATTGCCAACAAGCAGCCATTTTACCACTCAATCACAGATTAAGTTTGATGGAATTACAGTTGCAATTGAAAGCTCAATCAATGCAAGTTATCAGCATGCTCTAGCGCAATGCGACTTAGGTTTTGCTAGTGAAGGGCAATTGAGTGCTAAGTATCAATTAAATCAACAGCATTTATACGCGGATTTATCAGCTTTACAAAATCAACTTAGTGCAAACCGAGACTGCTTAAACACCATCGCAGACCAGCAGCATCAATCATTTGTTGAAGCGCAGTTACCGCTTACTTGGCAGTTACACATTGAAAAACCAGTTAGTGTAGAAGGTAAGTTGCTATCAATCCCAACTGTAAAGCTGCAAGCTATAGAAGGGCAAAGTGAGGTGACAGTCAGTAATACGACCCTTTCTTTACAGGATCCGCTGGCATCACTTAATAGCCAAGTTAGCATTGATTTTAATAGTAAAGATATTGATGAGCTTAAGCTAAACGCACATTTGCATGAAGAGAACGTCAGCGCTGATTTTCAACTGTCGTTGGATTCACTCCCTGCATTTTTAGATTTTCAGGCTGATGGCGCTCTGGTTAAGGGGATTGGGGCTAAAGGAAAGCTAAATATCGATGACTTATTTACTAGCCCTACAGCTAAACTGAATACTAATATCAGTGTTAAAAATGCCCTAATATCGGGTGCACAGATAGCTGATTTTACCAGCGTAATTGACGCTGAGCATAATACC
>Ga0208113_1001424_pt1 | contig 11391 bp, 8 predicted proteins | sample Knorr_S7_td_NADW_FD_185598 | JGI IMG/M metagenome (GOLD analysis project Ga0208113, IMG submission 185598) | Marine microbial communities from Southern Atlantic Ocean transect - Knorr_S7_td_NADW_ad_2505m_LV_A (SPAdes) (version 2) | ecosystem: Environmental > Aquatic > Marine > Oceanic | place...
ACCTCCGCCTCGCCGGCGGCCTCGATTTCGTCGCGTGCGTCGGCAAAATGATGGACGACATGCTCAGGATCGGCTGGCGCTCCGATGGTACAAACGGCCCGCGCCTCCGAAATTTTACCGGCCGAAGCGAGGACGGCGGCACCGCCGAGGCTGTGGCCAATCAACACCGTCGGCGCCTCGCGGCACTCGCGCAGGAACGACGCCGCGGCGACCAGGTCGCCGACGTTTGAGGAAAAAGTAGTGTTGGAGAAATTGCCTTCGCTCTCCCCAAGACCGGTAAAATCAAACCTAAACACCGCGAAGCCACGCAGCCAAAGCGCTTTGGCGATACGGACCGCCGCGAGCACGTCCTTGGAACCGGTGAAGCAGTGGGCGAACAATACGTAGCCGCGAGGCTCGCCCTCATCCGGAATGTCCAGGCGTCCCGCCAGTTGGTCTCCGGATTCGCCGGTGAAGGTCAGTTTCTCCTGTGTCATGTCTCGACCCGTTCGGTTGGTTGGCGCCAAGGGGCATATATTTGTATTCCAATTCGTCCTTCCTGGCGATACCAGGCGAACCGTTGAGTTAGTTTCGTAGGCCGTATTTATTATGGCTGGAAGTCTCGGGCCATCCTCACCCCAGCCGGCACGGCGGCGAAAATCTCGCGCCTCAATAAATCCCGCTCCAGCGCCTCCAGGGTTCGCTCCCGGCGGCCCATCAGTTCCGCCGCCCCTTCGGCGCCGTGGACGCGCTCGAACTCGTCGATGTTGGTCTTCTCAAAGCCGAACATGTTGCCGAAGGTTTCGCTATATTCCGCCGTCACGTCGCCCCGGGCGGTGACGGTCCAGCCTGTGCGCGCCAGCATTTCCGCATAGTCCATGGGCGACTCGATGAACGTCGGGCCGCCGGCGGCGGCGGTCTCATAGTCCGCGTCCGACAACCCCGGCGCGATAGAGATAACCGAGAACACCATCTTGGCCTCGTCACCGGCGATGCGGCGGCATTCCTCCAGAACCGCCTGTTTCTCGATCAGGCAGCACAGCACGTCGGAATGATAGATGGCGTCGAAGCCCCCGGACCCCCCGGGCCCACCGGGGCCACCACCGGCGAACGGCAGCGCCGCACCGTCGGCTTGGACGATCCGGCATCGATCCGCCAAGCCGTCCTTCGCGGCCCTTTCGCGGGCCGCTTGCAGGCCCTCCAGGGGCAGGTCGATGAGGGCCGCCTCGCAGCCTGTCCGTTTCGCCAGATAGAGCCCCGGCCAACCGGACCCGGCGCCGATTTCCAGGTACCGCGTTGCCGTGCCGAGACCCAGGATATTGCCGATGTCGTCGGCTTCCTCCCTTGTCGTCCAGCTTGTGCAGCCGTAATCGCAGCCGCACACGGCGCGCTCGATCCCGAGCATGGTTTCCGATTGGGTCAGGTGCCGGTAGGTCCTGGAGAAGCGCTCGATCAGCGCCTGTTCGCTGGCGGTGCGCGGCATGGAACTTTAACCAGAGCGCACCTTGACGTAGGTTCCCGGCGCGTCGCAGAGCACCTTCAGCTTGCCCGAGCCGGGTTGGCGGGCCGGGACGTCCTTGCCGCCGGCGTGCTTCTTGACCCACTTGTCCCAATCCGGCCACCACGAGCCTTTGTGCTCCTTGGCGGCGGCCAACCAGGCGTCGGGGGTTTTCGGGTTTTTCTTGTCCTCGGGCGTGGTCCAGTGGTTGTACTTTTTGGCCGCCGGCGGGTTGACGATGCCGGTGATATGGCCCGACGCTGAAAGCACGAATTTCACCGGGCCCTTGTACAGCTGGGTGGCGGCGTAGGTGGATTTCCACGGCGCGATGTGGTCGTCCTGGGTCGAGATCAGGTAGCACGGCACCTTGATCTTGCGCAGGTCCAGCGCCACGCCGTCAAGCGTAATGCCGCCCGGCTCGATCAGTTTGTTTTCCAGGTACATCTTGCGCAGATAGAAGGAGTGCATGGTCGCCGGCATGCGCGTCGCGTCGGAATTCCAGTACAACAGGTCGAAGGGGAAAGGGTCCTTGCCGAGCAGGTAGTTGTTGATGACGAACGACCAGATAAGGTCGTTGCCGCGCATCATGTTGAAGGTCGAGGCCATTTCGGCGCCTTCCAGGTAGCCGAGCTTGTCCATCCTGGCCTCCAGCGCGCCGAGCTGTTGCTCGTCGATGAAGACGGCCAATTCGCCGGCGTTCTCGAAGTCGATCATGGTGGTGAAGAAGGTCGCCGAGGGGATGCGCTCGTCCTTCCTGGCCGCCATGTAGGCCAGCGTGCAGGCCAGCAGCGTGCCGCCGATGCAATAGCCGATGGCGTTGATCTTGGCCTCGCCGGTGGCTTTTTCGATGGCGCCGAGCGCCGCCAGGGGGCCTTTGAGCATGTAGTCGTCCAGGGTCTTTTCAGCCAGCCTTGCGTCCGGGTTGACCCACGAGATGACGAACACCGTATGGCCCTGGCCAACGGCCCACTGGATAAAGGAATTCTCCTTCCTGAGATCGAAGATGTAGTACTTGTTGATCCACGGCGGCATGATCAGCAGCGGGCGCCGGGCGACCGTCTCGGTCGAGGGGTCGAACTGGATCAGCTCCATCAGATCGTTGCGGAAAACCACCTTGCCGGGGCTGACGGCGACGTTCTTGCCGATCTCGAAGGCGTCTTCGTCGGTCATGCGGATATTGAGCCGTCCCGTATTCTCATCCAGATCCTGAAGAAGATTCTTCAAGCCATTGAGAAGATTCCGGCCTCCGGTCTCGGCCGTCTCCTTCAGGACCACCGGGTTGGTGGGGACAAAATTGCTCGGCGACAGGGCCTCGACGAACCGGCGGGTATGGAAATCGACCTTGCCAGCCGACTTGTCGTCCAGGCCCTCGACGTCGGCGACCGTGGATTGCAGCCAGCGCGAGGTCAAAAGATAGGATTGCTTGATGTAATCGAAGACGTCGTTGTCGCTCCACGACGCATCCTTGAAGCGCCGGTCGCCGTCCTCTGGCGTCGCTGTCGGTTCCGCCTCGCCGCCCATCATCCGCGTCGCCGTGCTTTGCCAAAGATTAAGGTAGTCCTGCCACAGAGACATGTTGGCTTCAATCATCTTCGCCGGGTCGGCCATCATGCGCGTCGTCATCTCGATGAACGCGCCGCCGATGTTATAGGGGTCCATTGAGCCGGGGTCGCCGGGGTCGCTTCCCGGAGGGCTGCCAGACCGGCGGGCGAGGAAACCGGCAACCAGCTTTTGGCTGCTTTCGGCGATGTCGGCCATGGTTTGGGAAATTTCCAGCGTGTCCGGTTGATCGTTCATGTCAATCCTTTATGATCGTTCTTCGTTGGCTTTGCACTTGAAAAGGAATCCAAAGCGGCGCCCGGTTTTCGAGGGCGACCGGCCCCGTTGGTCGGCCGTTGGAACGTAGAATAACGGAAAGTCCGCCATGTTGCACTGCAATATGACATGGAACGGCGTTTGTAAACGGTTAACCTTTTTCGGGCAACGTGCAATTCTAAGTAAGAATCCGGATAGCCGGGATTCCGGCTGAACGAGGGGTACGGTAGAATGGCTAGCAACGAATTCCGCCCCGGGCGGAAAAACCATCTATTCAATTCGCTCAAATCGGCGCTGACGGCCGGTGTGTTCTTGGGCGTCTTCGCTCTCGGCGCCTGTGCGCAGGTGCCCGACGCCCTCGATCCGGCGTCCTGGTACAAAAGCACGGGCGATCTTTTCGCCGGCGATAAAGCCGAGAAAAAGAAAGAAGGCAAGGAAAGCGCCCTGGCCGCCGACCGGGGCAAGGCGCCGCCGGGGTCCGACAAGGCCTTTCCCAATCTCGCTTCCGTCGATCAAATGGCGCGCCGGCGCGACAGGACCGGCGGCGGTCTCGCCGCCGACCCGGACCGGCCCAAGTACGCGCCCGCCATTAGACGCCAAGGAGCGCCGTCCGACATCTTGAGGGCGGCCCCGGCCCCGGCCCCGGCCCCGGCCCCGGCCCCGGCCCCGGCCCCGGCCCCGGCCCCGCAACCGACGATCGCCGCCACCGCGCCGCCGCCGAGCGCCGCGCCGATGGCCCCCGCGACCACGATACCGAACGCCCCGGCCCCGGGTCAGCCCCCGGCCTTGACCACCCGGCCACCGGCGATGCCGAAGCTGGAACTGCCGGCGATGACCGCCGAACAGCAGCAAGACCAAGACCGCCTGGCCCGGCAATTGGCTGAAATCCGCGCTCGCGCCGATGCCAGAAGCGGTCTTTCGGCCAATGCCCAGTTGCCGGCGGCGCCCGGCGAACAGGCGACCATCGTCATCTCGTCACAGGGCATCGAAACCATCGGCGCCATGGCCGCCATTGAAGCAACCACGCCGGCGGTGGCAACGCCGCCACGACCCCCGGCCGCGAGCCGCCTGATGGAAAGCCGCGCCGTTTATGCCGCGCCGGGGCGGACGGTCAAGGTGGCGACCATTTTCTTCGACAACGGATCTTCGAAGCTGAAGGCCGACGACAAGCGGATACTCCGCGCCGTCACCCGCCTGCAGCGCAAGAACGGCGGCAAGCTCTGGATCGTCGGCCACTCCAGCACCCGCACCCGCAACCTGCCCCCGGTCAAGCACAAGATGGTCAATTTCCAGGTTTCGGCCGCCCGCGCCGATAGGGTGGTCAGCGAGCTGGTGCGCATGGGCGTCAACAAAGAGGACATCCAGATCGCCGCGGTGTCGGACGCCGAGCCGATTTATTACGAATTCATGCCGTCGGGTGAGGCTGGCAACCGCCGCGCCGAGGTCTATTTGACCAACTGAGTCCGGGTGGCCCCAAGGGACTCCCAGTTAACCCCCAAAGAACCTTGGACGGGGCCCTTAATAACGCCACATTTACATGGCCGACTGTTTAGGCTTGTACCAACCAACGCCATCTGGCATGTGAACCATTATGGAACAGGAATTCCATAGAATCAGGCGGTTGCCGCCGTACATGTTTGCCGAGGTCAACGCGATGAAGGCGCGTGCCCGGGCCGAAGGCGCCGACATCATCAATTTCGGCATGGGCAACCCGGACCTGCCGACGCCGCCCCATATCGTTGCCAAGCTGACCGAGGCGGTGCAGGATCCGAAGACGCACCGCTATTCCATGTCGCGTGGCATTCCGGGGCTCCGCAAGGCCGTCGCCGCCTATTACGGCAACCGTTTCGGGGTCGACGTGGACCCGGAAACCGAAACCATCGTGACCTTGGGATCGAAGGAAGGGTTGGCCAACCTGTCGTCGGCCATCACCAGCCCCGGCGACCTGATCCTGGTCCCCAATCCCAGCTATCCGATCCATCAGTTCGGCTTCATTATCGCCGGCGCCGCGGTGCGCTCGATTCCGGTTGAGCCCGAACACGGCCTCCTGGAAGCCTTGAAGCGCGCCGTCCAGCACTCAGTGCCGAAACCGACGGCGGTGGTGCTCAACTATCCCAACAACCCGACGGCCAGGACCGTCGATCTGGATTTCTATGCCGAGGTGGTGGATTTCTGCCTCTATCACGGCATCTACATCCTGTCGGACCTGGCCTATGCGGAAATTTATTTCGATGGGAATCCGCCGCCGTCGATCCTCCAGATTAAGCGCGCCTGGGACGTCGCCGTCGAGTTCACGTCGATGAGCAAGACCTATTCCATGCCCGGTTGGCGGATCGGCTTCGCGACCGGCAACCACAAGCTGATCGCCGCCCTGGGGCGGATTAAATCGTACCTGGATTACGGCGCCTTCACCCCGGTCCAGGTTGCCTGCACGGCGGCCTTGAACGGGCCGCAGGACTGTGTCGAGGAAATCCGCCGGACTTACAAGGGGCGCCGCGACGTCCTTATCGAGGGCCTGGCGTCGGCCGGTTGGGAGGTGCCGTCGCCGCCGGCGACCATGTTCGCCTGGGCGCCGATCCCGGAACCGTTCAAGGCCATGGGCTCGATGGAATTTTCAAAGCTTTTGCTGAGCGAAGCCGAGGTCGCGGTGTCGCCGGGCATCGGCTTCGGCGAGCACGGCGAAGGCTACGTCCGCATCGCGCTGGTGGAAAACCGCCAACGAATCCGCCAGGCGGTCCGCAACATCAAGGCCTTCCTTAGCGGCACCGGCCAAGAGGAAACCGGCAAAGACGGAAAGCGGGCGGCCTCCCATTGAATCCGCCACTAAAAATAGGTATCGCCGGCCTCGGCACCATAGGCGGCGGCACCTTTAAGCTGCTGACGGAGCAGGCGGAAATTATCGAACGCCGCTCGGGGCGCACCGTCCGCTTGGTGGCTGTTGCCGATCCCGACGCTTCTAAGATGAAAGAGGCCGAAAAGAACGGCATTCGCTGTTACGCCGACGCCCTGCCGATGGCCGCCGATGACGATGTCGACGTGGTGGTGGAGCTGATCGGCGGTTCCGACGGCATCGCCAAGGACCTGTGCGAGGCCGCCATTGAAGCCGGCAAGCACTTGGTCACCGCCAACAAGGCGCTGATCGCCCATCACGGCACGGCGTTGGCCAGGGCGGCCGAGGCCAAGGACGTGACCCTTGCCTTCGAGGCGGCGGTGGCCGGCGGCATCCCGATTATCAAATCATTGCGCGAAGGATTGGCCGGCAATCGCCTGAGCCGCGTCTACGGCATCTTCAACGGCACCTGCAATTACATCCTCAGCGCGATGACCGACCAGGGCCGCGAGTTCGAGGATATTCTCAAGGAATGTCAGGAAATGGGTTACGCCGAGGCCGATCCCAGCTTCGACATCGACGGCATTGATACGGCGCACAAGCTGGCGATCCTGGCCAGCGTCGCCTTCGGCGGCGAAGTCAACTTCGACGCCGTCCACATCGAAGGCATCCGCCACGTCTCGCTGATGGACATGCAGTTCGCGAGCGAATTGGGATACAGCATCAAGCTGCTGGGGGTTGCCTCGGTGCGGGAAGACGGGCTGGAACAGCGCGTCCACCCATGCATGGTTCCATCCTCCTCGCCGATCGCCCATGTGTCGGGCTCGCTCAACGCGGTGGTGGCGGACGGGGATTTTTGCGACACCATCGTTCACGAAGGCCATGGCGCCGGCGCCGGGCCGACGGCTTCCGCTGTCGCCGCCGATTTGATCGACATTGCCCGCGGTTTGAAGGTGCCGACGTTCGGGGTGCCGGCGAGCGAACTGAAATCCATCCCCCCGGTGCCCATGGAAATGCACAAGGGCGCTTATTACATCCGCCTGATGGTGGTCGACCGGCCCGGCGTGTTCGCCGATATCGCGGCCATATTGCGGGACCACGCGGTATCCATGGAATCGGTACTGCAGCGGACCCGGGACCCCGGCGAACCGGTGCCGGTGGTGATGACCATGCACGATACCGAAGAGGCCGGCATGACCCGGGCGTTGGACGAAATCGCCGCCGTCGAGGCGATCGTCGAGCCGCCCCGGATGATCCGCATCGAGGCTCTTTAGGGCGGGTCTTTTTGGACTAGCCTTCCGATCCGATCAGGTCAACAATGGGGAATGGCCAAAGACGTCGTCAGCGATCGAAACCTCGCCCTCGAATCCGTCCGAGTGACCGAGTCCGCGGCCTTGGCGGCGTACAATTTCATGGGTGGCGGCGATGAGAAAGCCGTCGACCAGGCGGCCGTCAGCGCCATGCACAGGACCCTGAACCGGCTGGCCCTGGACGGCACGGTGCGCATCGGCGAAGGCGCCGAGGGCGAAGCGGAAAAGCTTTACGTCGGCGAAACGCTGGGCACCGGCGACGGGCCCAAGGTGGACATCGCCCTGGTGGCGCTGGAAGGCACGACCATCGTCGCCCGGGGCGGCCCCAATGCGCTGGCCGTGATCGCCATGGCCGAGGACGGCGGATTCCTCACCGTCCCCAACATCTATATGGACAAGATCGCAGTCGGCCCGGGGCTGCCGGACGGAATCGTCGATCTCGACAACGAACCGGCGGACAATTTGGCGGCGCTGGCCGACGCCAAGGGGACCAAGGTGACGGACCTGGTAGTCTGCATGCTGGACCGGCCGCGCCATGCCGAACTGATCGCCAAGATTCGTGAAACCGGTGCCCGCATCCGGCTGATCCAGGACGGCGACGTCAGCGGCGTCATCGCCGCCACCCAGCCGGAAGCCGGCGTCGATATATTCTTAGGTATCGGCGGTGCCCCGCAAGGGGTACTGGCGGCGGCGGCGCTCAGGGGCGTCGGCGGACAGATGCAGGGACGCTTGGTGTTCCGCAACAACGATCAAAGGACCGAGGCCCAGCGCCTCGGTATCGAGGACCTGGAGCGCAAATACGCAACCGAGGACATGGCCTCGGGCAACGTCACCTTCGCCGCCACCGGCGTTACCTACAGCGACATGCTGGAAGGCGTGCGCCATGTCCCCGGCGGCGCCATTACCCATTCCATGGTCTTGCGCTCCACGACCGGGACGCTGCGTTTTATCGAGGGCCACCATGACTTCATCCGCGGGACTGCCAAGACCTGATCGACAGGAAAATGGGGTGCGACCGGTTGGCCCGGACTGTTTTCTCGGCGTCGAAAAATCACTGACCGGCAAGCGCTGGATAAGCCGCGAGGCCGATGAGCGTCAGTCCCTAGCTCTGGCGCAGCGGCTTTCGGTGCCGGAAATCGTCGGCCGGGTGCTGGCGGCGCGCGGCGTCGGGCTGGAAGACGCCGATGTTTTCCTCAATCCGACCCTGAAGAACCTGCTGCCCGATCCCAGCCGCCTGAAAGACATAGACACCGCCGCCGAACGCCTGGCCCGGGCAATCATGGACGGCCACGCGATCGGCATCTTCGGCGATTACGACGTCGACGGGGCGACATCTTCGGCGCTGTTGACGCGTTTCTTCGCCGCCGTCGGCGGCCGCTCGGCGACCTATATTCCCGACCGCCTCAAGGAAGGCTACGGACCCAATATCGAGGCGTTGCTGAAGCTCCAGGAGGGCGGCGCTTCGGTGGTCGTCACCGTCGATTGCGGCACCTCGGCCCATGAGTCCCTGACGGCGGCCGCCGACGCCGGTCTCGACGTCATCGTCGTCGACCACCACGAGGCCGAGGCCAAGTTGCCGCCGGCGACCGCCGTCATCAACCCCAACCGCCTCGACGACGACAGCGGCCAGGGCCAGCTCGCCGCCGTCGGGGTGGCGTTCCTTTTAGTGGTGGCGGTCAACCGGGCGCTCAGGGACGCCGGCTGGTACCGGGACCGGCCCGAGCCCGACCTAACCCAGTGGCTGGACCTGGTGGCGCTGGGCACCGTCTGCGACGTGGTGCCGCTGACCGGCCTAAACCGGGCCCTGGTGATGCAGGGCCTGAAGGTGATGGCGGCCCGCGACAACACCGGGTTGCGGGCGCTATCCGACGTCGCCGGGCTGAAGGAGAAGCCGGGCACCTATCACGCCGGTTTCCTGCTCGGCCCCAGGATCAACGCCGGCGGCCGTATCGGGGAGTCGGACCTGGGCTCGCGGCTGCTCGGCACCGACGACATCGGCGAGGCCACCGACATCGCGCACCGGCTCGACGAACTCAACCGCGAACGCCGGGGTATCGAGGCGGCGGTGCTGGACGCCGCCATGGACGAAGCGAAAAAGACCAGCGACGACTTAGGTCCCTTGATCCTGGTGGCGGAGGAGGGCTGGCACCCCGGCGTCATCGGCATCGTCGCCGGGCGGCTCGCCGAACGGTTCAACCGCCCGGCCTGCGTCGTCGCGCTGGACGGCGGGAAAGCCACCGGCCAGGGCGTCGGCTCGGGGCGCTCCGTTTCCGGCGTCGATCTCGGGGCCGCCGTCATCGCCGCCTGCCAGGCCGGAATTCTCATCAAGGGCGGCGGTCACAAGATGGCCTGCGGGTTCACCGTCGACAGCGGGCGGCTGGAGGAACTGCGGCAATTCCTCGGCGACAGGATATCGGCGCACCTCGGCGACGGCGGAATCCAGCCCCGGCTTTATCTCGACGGGGCCATGAAGCCGGCCGCGGCGACGATGAGTTTGGTTGAGGACTTGCAACAGGTGGGGCCGTTCGGGTCCGGCAACCCGGAGCCGCGCTTCGTCATCCCGGCGGCGCGATTATCCTATGCGGCGGTGGCCGGCGAAAACCACGTCCGCGGCACGCTGACTGGCGAGGAGGGGGGCCGCCTGGCGGCGATCTCGTTCAACAGCCTCGATACGCCCCTGGGCCAGGCGCTGTTGAAGAGCGACGGCGCGCCGCTGCACGTCGCCGGGCGGTTGCGCGTCAACACCTGGAAGGGGCATTCGAAGGCGCAACTGCTGATCGATGACGCGGCGCCCGCATGGTAGACGGGCATGGTAACGTAGCGGCCGGAAGGAAGGCGCCGAATGCTCGATAAGTGGGACCACCGTTTCCTGGCCCTGGCCGAACACATTTCCAACTGGTCCAAGGACCCGTCGACGCAGGTCGGCGCCGTCATTACCCACACGCGGAGCAAAAGGGTGGTGTCGTTGGGTTTCAACGGCTTCCCAGCCGGGGTCGAGGACACCCGGGAGCGCCTCGACGACCGCGGCACCAAGTACGAAATGGTCGTCCACGCCGAACAGAACGCCCTGATGTTCGCCGGCGACCGGGCCGAGGGCTGCACCCTTTACGTCCATCCGCTGCCGCCGTGCGCGCGCTGCGCGGTGATGATCATCCAGGCCGGGATCAAGCGCGTCGTCTGCGACCAGCCCGATTTCGACCACCAACGCTGGGGCGAAGCGGCGAAAATCGCCGACACCCTGTTCCGCGAGGCGGGGCTGGCGGTGAATTACCGCCAGGTTGGCGAGGAGCCGACTGAGTAGGGTGTGCTCCCATAAACGGACGGTTTGCTTGCGGCTACGGTACAGACCGTTGGAAGCTCCGCCTGGAGGGCCGTTCATGACCGATACTGTTGATAAAGTCGGTCGGAGAAGGTGTTCGTGCAACAAAAGGAGCAGGAACAATGTTTCGGTGAAACATTGTTGCCGTGACGGGGTAATTCGCGAATCAATCTTTCGTCCGAACGGCTCGAAAATACTTTATCAACAGTATCGACCCGAAGCGGACCTCTCCGCGACTTCGGATACTCCTTTCTATTTTTGGGATATCTGTAGCCTTTGCGGAAAGTTAGGTAACCTATGGACATGACGTCGCCACTCCAGGATCGGACGTATCGTCAGCTTTTCACGGCACAGGTTGTGCCCTCGCAGGTACTGGCCTGTCTACCATTGCGCTGGCCCTGCTTGCGTACGATCTGGCCGGCGGCGACGCCGGTATCGTTCTTGGTACGGCGCTTGCCCTCAAAATGGTGGCCTACGTCGGCATCGCCCCGATCGTCGGTGGGTTCGCGCATCGGCTGCTTCGCTGCCGATTGCTGATCGCTCTCGATGTTGCGCGCGCGGGATTTGTCTTGTGCCTGCCGTTCGTCACGGAGGTCTGGCATATTTATCTGCTGGTCTTCCTGCTGAACGCTTGCTCGGC
>Ga0208113_1001430_pt1 | contig 11351 bp, 8 predicted proteins | sample Knorr_S7_td_NADW_FD_185598 | JGI IMG/M metagenome (GOLD analysis project Ga0208113, IMG submission 185598) | Marine microbial communities from Southern Atlantic Ocean transect - Knorr_S7_td_NADW_ad_2505m_LV_A (SPAdes) (version 2) | ecosystem: Environmental > Aquatic > Marine > Oceanic | place...
ATCCTAACTTTTTTATTCTGAACATTACTATTTTTCTTAAAATTTGTTTTTTTAGATAGTTGATCATTTTTATCTTCAAAAAAAGAAGGTGAAGACGCGGATTCAGTTATTCCTCCTTTTAAAACATAAAAATTACTTCTTATATAACCTGTGCTTGCGTATCTCGAAATATCTTTATTTATCGAAACTGCATTCAATTGACGTTTTTTATCTCCTTTTCCAATACCATCTATCTCAATATCATCAGGATCTATATTAGCAAGTTCTTTTTTATTTAAATATGAAATAGCTAGCTCTCTAAAAACATAATCTAAAACAGATGTAGCCATTTTAATAGCATCGTTTCCTTGTACTGGGCCAGATGGATCAAACTTGGTAAAAGTGTACGCTTCTACAAATTCTTCAAGTGGAACTCCATATTGTAAACCTATAGATATGGCAATGGCAAAATTATTCATCATGCTTCTAAAGGACGCTCCCTCTTTATGCATATCTAAAAATATTTCTCCTATTGATCCATCTTCATATTCACCTGTCCTTAAATAAATCTTATGTCCTCCAACAATAGCTTTTTGTGTATACCCCTTTCTTCTATCAGGCATTTTTTCTCTTCGAGAACGTATAATTTCTTCCACATAGTTTTTTGCTATTTTTTGGGCAACTTCAACAGTTTTTTCTGATTCGCTTACATCTTTATTAATAATATCTTCAACATCAATTATGCTAGAACTTAATGGTTGAGATAATTTTGATCCATCTCTATACAGTGCATTTGCTTTTAAGCCTAATTTCCATGACATAATATATGAATCTTTGCATTCTTCTATAGTTGACTTATTAGGCATATTAATTGTTTTTGATATAGCTCCAGATATAAATGGTTGAGAAGCAGCCATCATTTTTATATGACTTTCCCTTGATAAAAAACGTTTACCAATTCTTCCACACGGATTAGCACAATCAAAAATAGGTAGATGTTCGTCTTTTAAATGAGGTGCGTTTTCTAAAGTCATTGAACCACAACAATGTATATTTGCAATTTCAATTTCGTTTTTTGCAAATCCGAGATGACTTAACATATCAAATGAAATATCATTTAAATTATCTGATTTCAATTTAAGATTTTTTATACAAAATTCTTCACCAACTACATATTTATTAAATGCAAATTTAATATCAAAAGCATTTCTTAAATTGTCTTCAATTTTTTTAATTATTTCATCTGTAAATCCTTTTTGTTTTAAATTTTTATAATTGATTGTTTTACAATCTTTTAATGTGCCATGCCCAATAGCATATTTAGTTATTTTATCTATTTGAAACTGACTATATCCTAGATATTTTAGAGAAACAGGAATTATTCTATTAATAATTTTAAAATATCCTCCTCCGGCTAATTTCTTAAATTTGACAATAGAAAAATCAGGTTCTATTCCAGTAGTATCACAATCCATTACCAAACCAATAGTGCCAGTAGGAGCTATCACCGTTGTTTGCGCATTTCGGTAACCATATTGTTTACCTTTTTTAAGAACGTCATCCCATACATTCCGCGCAGCTTTGATTAATTTTTTGTCTGGACATTCATCTTCTATTAATGGTATTGGATTAATTGATAATTTTTCATAATTATTTTTTTCTCCATAAGCTGCTTTCCTATGATTGCTAATAACTCGTATCATTTCTTTTTTATTCTTTTTAAAATTTTTGAAAGCACCAAATTCTTTGGCAATTTCAGACGACACATTATATGACTCACCAGTCATTAAAGATGTTATTGCCGCACATATTGACCTACCTTCAGTGCTATCGTAACTGTGCCCTTGTTGCATTAATAAACCACCAATATTTGCAAAACCAAGACCTAGAGTCCGAAATTCATAAGAAAGTTTAGCAATTTCTTTTGATGGAAATTGTGCCATCATAACTGAAATTTCTAATGCAAGAGTAAATAATCTAACAGTGTGCTTGAACTCTTCTATTCTAAATTTCCCTTTATCATCTAAAAATTCTATTAAATTTATGGATGCTAAATTACACGCGGTATTATCCAGAAACATATATTCAGAACAAGGATTAGAAGCGTTTATTCTTCCGCTATTTGGGCAAGTGTGCCATTCATTTATAGTTGTGTCATATTGTATACCAGGATCTGCACAAGACCACGCTGCATAGGCTATTTTATCCCATAAGTCTTTTGCTTTAATTGTTTTATGAATCTTTCCATCTGTTCTTCTTATTAGATTCCAATTTTTATCATCTATAACTGTATTTAAAAAACTATTATTTACTCTAATTGAATTATTTGAGTTTTGACCTGATACAGTTAAATATGCTTCAGAGTCCCAGTCAGTATTATAGGTTGGAAAATCAATAAATTTATAGCCTTGTTTTGCAAATTGAATTACCCTATCAATATAATTATCAGGAACAAGGTCTTGTTTAGCTTTTATAATATTTTGTTTGAGTAAAGAATTTTCTTTTGGAATAAATCTTTTTTTATCATTTAATTCATTATTCCAACAAGCATCCATTATATTTTGTAAATGTTTTGCACATATTTTTGAACCAACAACTAAGCTAGCAACTTTTTGTTCTTCTTTAACTTTCCAATCGACAAATTCTTCAATATCTGGATGATCTACATCTACGACAACCATTTTTGCAGCCCTTCTAGTAGTCCCTCCTGATTTGATTGCTCCAGCAGATCTGTCTCCTATTCTTAGAAAACTCATTAACCCTGATGACTTGCCTCCGCCGGATAAATTTTCACCATCACCTCTCATGTTTGAGAAATTACTTCCAGTTCCCGAACCATATTTAAACAATCTTGCTTCCTTAATCCACAAATCCATAATGCCACCTTCATTAACAAGATCATCATTGACACTTTGAATAAAACATGCATGGGGTTGTGGATGTTCATAAGCTGATTTTGAAAAAGTAAGCTTTTCAGTTTTATAATCAACATAACAATGACCTTGCGCTGGTCCATCAATTCCATATGCCCAGTTCAAACCTGTGTTAAACCATTGAGGCGAATTAGGTGCGGCCATTTGTTGACATAGCATAAATCTTGTTTCATCAAAAAAAGATAGAGCATCTTCTTCGCTATCAAAATATCCACCTTTCCAACCCCAATATGTCCAGGTTCCTGCAATTCTATCAAAAATCTGTTTCGATGATATTTCACCCTGGCACCTTTCTTTTTCAGAAATATTTTTTAACTTGTCAGTATCAGGGCCACTTTTTGAAAGCCATTTAGGAACATTGTTTTCTTCAATTTTTTTTAGATATCTTGCCACACCTGCTTTTCTAAAGTATTTTTGAGCAATGATATCTGTAGCAACTTGAGACCACTTAATAGGAACCTCAACATTATTTAATTCAAATATTAATGATCCATTTGGATTTCTTATTTCAGACCTTACTTTTTTGAAGGCAATCCCTTTATAAGGAGAAGCTCCTTTTACCGTAAATTGACGCCCAATTTTCATCTAAATATTTTTGTTACAATATGATATTTATACTATATATAGTACTATATATAGAGTAATAAATCATTTATTATTACTATATCTTGATACTTATAACATAATTTTCAAGAAAAAAAAATTTTTTTTTAAAAAAATATATTTTTTTTAAAATTTTTGGTAATTTCAAGTAATTATAATGATAAATCTTGGATTATATATTTATACTTTTTTTAAAGGCATTTTTATTGGAAAGGATGAAAAAGGAAATAAATATTATAAATCTAATATATCTCATGGTATAAAAAAGGAAAAAAGATGGGTTTTATATTATAGAAACAATAACGATCCTACTACTATAAATCCTGGCTGGCATGCTTGGTTACATCATATAATAGATAATATTCCAGATAATAAGGTTAAAAAAAAATTTAAATGGCAAAAAAAACTTTCACCAAATTTAACAGGAACAAAAAAAGCTTATAAACCGGAAGGTCATTTATTAAACAAACAAAAATCATTTTTAAAAAAAAGAAAAAATTATGAATCTTGGGATCCAAATAAAAAATAAATTTTCAAATATTTTGAAAATATTATTTATATTTTTAATTATATTGTTTTACAACAAGATTGTTTTTGCAAAAACAATTCTTGGGATATTAGATAAAGTAAGCGGAAAAATTTCTAAATTAATTATTGAACAAGATGGAGAAAGTTTTTTCGGAAGTTTAAAAATAATCGCTCATACTTGTAAGAAGTCCACTCCAGAAGAGCCACTGGAAAATAAAGCATTTCTTGAAATATGGGATATAAAATATGATCAAGAACATAAAAAAGTTTTTAGTGGTTGGATGTTTTCTTCAAGCCCTTCAATTTCTGCTTTAGAACATGCTGTTTATGATGTTTGGATAATAGACTGCAGTGATTTGTAAAATAAAGATTTAGGTACTTTTTTCCTAAAATTAGATCTTTTTTTTAGAGCATCACTTAAAAGTCTTAAATATTTTTCTCTAGTAATTTCAATTGCACCTAGTGTTTTTAAGTGTGGATTTATAAATTGTGTATCTAGAAGTGTAAACTTTTTTATTTTTAAATGAGTAATTAAATAAACTAAAGAAATTTTGCTTGCATTTGGAACTAGAGAAAACATGCTTTCACCGAAAAAAGCAGAACCAAGAGAAACACCATACAAACCACCAACTAATTTTTTTTTTAACCACACCTCGACTGAATGTGCGTGACCTAATCTATGAAGACTAGAATATACATTAATAATTTTTTTATTAATCCACGTTGAAGGTCTTTCATTTGTTTTTTTAGCACAATGCTTTATTACTTCTCCAAAACTTTTATTAAAAGTTATTTTGAAAAAATTTTTTTTAACTTCTTTTTTTAAACTTTTTGATATTTTAAATTTATCAATTGGAATAACACCTCTTTTTTTTGGATTTATCCAATAAATATTAGGGTCATTATGATTCTCAGACATTGGGAAAATTCCCATAGAATATGCTTTTAATAATGTTTCTTCATTTAGATTCATTTAATTTTGAATAGATAAAAATTGTTCTAGCCAATTGATGTGATAATTACCAGAAATATAATCTTCGTTATTTAAAATTTTTAGATGTAATGGAATATTTGTTTTAATTCCATTTATAACATACTCTATTAAACATCTTTTTAATCTTAAAATAGCTTCATTTCTATTTCTTGAATAAATAATAACTTTTGAAATTAAATTATCATATTGATGAGGGACAATACATCCAGCATATAAAGCAGAATCAATTCTTACACCAGGGCCTCCTGGCGCATGATATTCTTGAATTCTTCCTGGCGATGGAATAAATGTTAAAGGGTCTTCAGCGTTTATTCTGCATTGAATAGAATGTCCACCATTCTTTATATCTTTTTGATCAAATTTAATATCTTGTCCTGCAGCAATTTTAATTTGTTGTTTAACCAAATCCACACCGGTTACTCTTTCTGTTATTGTGTGTTCTATTTGTACTCTTGTATTCATTTCCATAAAATAAAATTTTCCATTTTTATAAAGCATTTCAACAGTACCAAGACTTTCGTATCTAATTTTTTTTATAGTTTTAGCAACAAGATTACAGATATAATTTCTTTCTTTTTCAGAAAGAATTGGAGAAGGAGTTTCTTCAATAATTTTTTGCCTGTTTCTTTGGATGGAACAATCGCGTTCACCTAAATGAACCACCTTACCTTTTTTATCACCAATAATTTGTATCTCAATATGTTTAGGATTTTCAAAGAATTTTTCTAAATATATATTTTCATTTCCAAATGAGTTTTGAACTTCTTGTTTTACAAGAGAATAACTTGGAATTAAATTTTTTTCATTTTTTATCACTCTTATACCTTTTCCACCGCCGCCAGAGCCAGCTTTTAAAATTACTGGATAACCAATTTTTTTTGCTATACTCTTAGCTTCTTCTATATTTTTTAAATATCTTTCAGATCCAGGGATAACTGTTAACCCATTCTTTTTCATTAGTTTTTTTGCTAATAATTTGTCACCAAACATTTTAATTTGTTCACTTGTTGGGCCTATGAATGTCATTTTATGTTTAGCAACCATCGATGCAAAATCTGGATTTTCCGATAAAAAACCAGCGCCTGGATGTACAGCATCTGCATTAGTTATTTCCGCTGCAGCAAGTATTGGAACTGGGTTTAAATAACTTTTTTTAATTGATGGTTCACCAATGCAAACAGCTTCATCAGCAAGTCTTACATGCATAGATTCAGAGTCTATTGTTGAATAAACAGCGACTGTTTTAATACCAAGATCTCTACAAGTTCTAACAACTCTAAGTGCTATTTCTCCTCGATTTGCTATTAAAATTTTTTTGAACATTAAATTATTATTTTATTACGATTAAAGGTTGTCCATATTCAACAGATTCACTGTCATTAACTAAAATTTTAATAATTTTTCCAGATTTTGGGGCTTTTATTGGGTTAAATGTTTTCATAGCTTCAATGATCAATAAAGTATCTCCTTTTTTTATTAATTGTCCTTTTTTAACATATGTTTTTTTTCCAGGTTCAGGTGAAAGATATACTGTACCTACCATAGGCGAAACTAAAGCTCCAGGATAATCAACTTTAACTCTTTTTGGTTGGTTAATCTCTACTTTTTCAAATGTATTTTTTTTTAAATTATTTTTTTTAAGAGTATTAGTTAATTCTTTAACTGCTTTTGTTAATTTTTGGATTATATCTTTATCTACGTTATATTTTTTAACCATTTTTTATTTTTAAAAGATTTTCAATTGCCATGATCGCTAAAATATAACTGTGTGCACCAAAACCAAATATAACTCCATCAGCCACCTCAGATATGTAAGATTTTTTTCTAAATTCTTCTCTTTGATGAATATTTGAGAGATGCACTTCAATTATAGGAATGTTTTTTATTGCTTTAAGGGCATCCATAATTGCTATAGAAGTATGAGTATAGGCACCAGCGTTTATTAACAACCCATTATATTTATCATTTACACATTCGTGTATCCAAGAAATTATTTTTGACTCTTCATTACTTTGTTTAAAAATTGTGTTTAACTTAATGTTTTTACTGAATTCTTTTGTTTTATTCTCAATTTCTTTTAATGAAGTTTTCCCATAAATTTCCAATTCCCGTTTGCCTAATAAATTTAAATTAGGTCCATTGATTACAAGGATATTTTTCATAGTTAAGTATAATTAAATTTAATAATTATAATAAACTTTTAAATTTTTAAATAGATTTAAATAGATAGGTTATTTTTTGTTTTTTGTCTTAATTATATTTTCTAAATCTTCTATTTTATACCAGTCTTTAGAATTTCTTTTTGTAATTTTTTTAGCCATTTTTATAAAATTCAATGCAGAAGTATTATCACTTTTTAAATATGCAGAATAAGCTGATGCATATCTAGATTTTCCCATTTCTCCATTTCTTCCATAAGCTATTGAAAGAAGATACCATAATTCTTGATTTTCATTTTCTTTTAGAGAAGCTTTTTTTAGGTTTTCTATGGCTTCAATTAAGTATTTGTTAGAGTCGAAATTAATTTGAGTTTGGGCTAATTCTATCAAAATTAAACTGTCGTTTGGGATTATTTCAATTGCTTTTAAATAATTTTTTAAAGCATCATTTAAATAACCATTTTCACGTAACATTTGAGCTTTTAATTCGTAGAAATAAGGATTATTAGGATATTTTTGGATTAATTGGTTAATTAAATCATTTGCTTTCTTTAAATTCGATAATTTATAATTTGCAATAGCTAAAGCATATTTTTTATGATCATCATTAAAATTTTCAAATCTATTTATTATTTTAGCTGTTTTTTTTGGATCCATAAAACCATATAATTTTGCTTGTACAAATTTATGTTGATCAATTTCTTCTTTTGAACCTTTAATTTTATTACAATTTTCATTTTTAGCAGCATGCATAGCATCATCTATTCTTTCTCTAGTAAGTGGATGGCTTCTTGTATAAGCATTTTGAGAACCAGCTACTTCTCTTGATTCTAAAAATTTTAGAAAAGTTATTATTCCACAAATAGATTTATTGCTTTTTTTTAAAAAATTAAAAGCAGCTTGGTCAGCAGAACCCTCTTGTGCTCGTGTGAAACTTAAAAGTGATCTTTGAGCAGTTGTCTGTGTTCCAGTGGCAATAGTAGATAAAGCATTAGGATCGCCTGTTAACACAGCAGCTGCTGTTCCTAATAGTATACCTGCGATATTAATAATACGTGCTTTTCCTAATTGATTATAAATTTTAAGATGATGTTTACCAGTTATATGACCAATTTCGTGAGCCAAAACTCCTTCTAATTGATTATAATGCGTCGCATTTAAGATTAAACCAGTAAAAATAAAAATTTTTTGATCCGGTGTTACAAAAGCATTAACTGCATTATCACCTAAAATAATTATTTTTAAATTTTTAGTACTTTGGTTTGCAGCTTTAGCAATTGGTAAAGTTATTTTTCTAATAAAAATTTCTATTTCTGAATCTCTTATTATTAAAGAAAAAGTCTGAGAAGTTGTAGATAGAAAAATAAAAAGAAATAATAAAAGTTTTTTCATATAAATTAATAATATAATTTTTTTTTTAAAAAAAATATTATTAATAAAAATTATATGACAAATTTTATCTCAAAAAGAGGACAAGTTTCAAACTTTTTAGTAATGGATCTTTTTGAGCAAGCACGAAAGCTTGAACAAAGAGGAAAACACATTGTTCATTTTGAAGCAGGACAACCAACAGCCAAATTACCAAATAGAGTATTTAAAAAAGCAATAAATATTATAAAAACGACCAATGTCGGATATACAAATCCTTTGGGTATAGATTTATTAAGAAAAAAGATAAGTAGTTTATATTTAAAAAGATATAAAATGAAAGTTGATCCAAAAAAAATCATTATAACCTTTGGCTCTTCAGCTGCGTTTATACTAGCTTTTATAAGCGCTTTCGAGAAGGGCGATACGATTGGTATTGCAGTTCCGAATTATCCAGCATATAAGAACATGCTAAAAGCATTCGATTTGAGATTGAAACCTATCTTTTGTAATTCAACAAAAAATTTTAATTTTAATTTTCAAAGCATATGTAAATTTAAAAATTTAAAAGGTTTATTAATTTCCAATCCTTTAAATCCAACAGGTTCACTTTTAGATTCTGAAGAATTAAAAAAAATTTCTTTTTTTTGTAAAGAAAATAAAATCAGAATTATTTCCGATGAAATTTATCATGGTATTAATTTTTTAGGAAACGATAATTCTATCCTTCAAACTAATAACCAAGCTATTATTATTAATAGTTTCTCAAAATATTTTCTTATGACTGGATGGCGCATAGGCTGGCTTGTATGTCCAGATGATTTATATGAATCAATAAAAAATTTAGCTCCTAATTTGTTTGTTGCACCTCCAACAATTTCACAGTTTGTGGCATTATCAGTTCTAGAAGAAGAAAAATATCTAAACAAGATTGTTGAAGAATACAAAAAAAATATGGAATTATTATATACTGCTTTACCAAAATTTGGGATCAAGCCAGTTTTAAAACCGAAAGGTAGTTTTTATCTTTACGCAGATGTAAGTAATATTACTAGTAATAGTGCAAATTTTTGTAAAAGATTGTTAAATAAATATGGAATTGTCCTTACACCGGGCATTGATTTTGACCCTTATGAAGGACATAAATTTGTCCGTTTTTGTTATTCTTATCCAAAAAAAAGTGTAGTTGAAGGAATTAAAAAATTAAATACTATTTTTTTTTGAAATAATCTTTTTATTTTTACTTCTTTGATTTTTTTGTCTATAAACTTGTAAATTAGACAAAACTTTTTTTACATATAATCTAGTTTCTTTTATTGGAATTTGTTCGATCCAACTTATAGGATCAACATTTTTTTTTCTTGGATCACCAAACTTTTTTATCCATTTTCCAGCATTTCTTGGTCCAGCGTTATAACCAACTAATGCTAATAAATATGAGCCATTGTAATTTTCTATGAGGGACTTTAGATAAAAAGATCCGAGAGCAACATTGTATTGAGGGTTGGTTTTTAAACTACTTTTTGAATATTTTAAGTTTATTTTTTTAGAAACCCTTTTTGCTGTTGCAGGCATTAACTGCATTAAACCTCTTGCTCCAGCTCTACTATGTGCTTTTTCATCAAAAATACTTTCTTGTCTTATAACTGCATATACTAATTCTTTTTCTAAACCCGAAGCCAGTTTGTAAGATATTGTAGGATATCCAAAATGATATAAATTTATATCTTTTTCAAATGATTTATTTGATGCTTTAATTGCCAAATCTACTCTGCGAGAATTTTCCCCAAGCCTTGCAACTAACTGAAATTCGCCAGGTTTATTACAAAATTCAAGCAATGCAGAAAAAAATTTCTTTGCTGTATTTCTATTACTATATAAAAGAACAATTTCTGTTGCTTTATATAAGCTTGTTTCCATTAATTTTAAATCTTCTTTGGTAATAAGACTCTTTCCATATAGTTCCTGATTCTCAATCAAAGTTACATTATTTTTTTTAATTTGATCAAAACTTAACTGTCCATAAAATTCTGTAACTTCTTTAGCTGCGGTTTCAAACCATATTGTAGATTGCTCTTCATTACCTATTTTTTTATAAGATTTTCCCACCCAATATGCAGATTTTGCTTTTTCACCTCTATGATTTGTATTTTCATAAGAATTTAAAAAATGATTTATGTAAATTTCTGATTTTAAATTTAAAAAATTATATCCTATCCATCCTGCTAACCATTCTGATTCAGATGTGTGTTTTGTTGATTTACCACTAAAGTCCTTTGCCAGTTTGTAAGCTTTTTGGTATTTTTTTCTTTCTATAAATTTTCGAATTAAAATTGAAGTTTCATACCACCATTTTTTTTCATATTTTAAGTTGTTTGGAAGAGGGTCAATAAGTTCAAAGGCTGTATCGTATAATCTTGTTTTTCTTCTCCATCTTAATCTTTCAAAAATTAAACCTTCATTTTTTTTTAAATTTCTAGGAACACGAGAAACAACACTATCTGCATTACCTTCTCTTCTTCTCAGTACAATTTTTGCACTATATAAATTCCTGTAATTTTTATTAATAATAGGAAGCATTCTTCGTGCCTCATACGACCTACCAACCCAAGTAAGTCTATCTATCCTTTTTAAATGGTCATTAGGAGTTAGAATTTTTTTGTATTTTTTATAAAAATCCTTACTCTGAGTTTTTGAAAAGTTTCTTTCTATCCAAATTTTAGAAGCTAGATTTTTTACATTGTTTATCCCATTTTTTTTTCTTAAAGCGTCTACATAATTTACTGC
>Ga0208113_1001437_pt1 | contig 11320 bp, 16 predicted proteins | sample Knorr_S7_td_NADW_FD_185598 | JGI IMG/M metagenome (GOLD analysis project Ga0208113, IMG submission 185598) | Marine microbial communities from Southern Atlantic Ocean transect - Knorr_S7_td_NADW_ad_2505m_LV_A (SPAdes) (version 2) | ecosystem: Environmental > Aquatic > Marine > Oceanic | place...
GATCGCGACGGGCAGGATCAGAGCGCGGGACAGGACAAGACGCAGGTCAGGCATCCGTGACGACCAGCGCTCGCCCTGGGCTCTCATGGTCCAGCGGAGCGTAGTTACCGTTGCCACAGCGAATCAACCGTAACACCATCGGCCGCGCTCGGGTCGTGGAACAGGCGCCGCTCAGCGCGCCGTGTAGGTTCGGCTGAACCCGTTGCGGCTGTTCGTGACGGTGAACGTGCCGTCCTGGCTGACCGACGCCAGAATCCAATGGCCGTTGCACTCCGCGGTCTCGTCCAGGTTCGCGATCATGTCTTCCGAGGTGTTGTGGGCCGGATCCGGATCGAGCAGCGAACGGTGGCCCTGCCAGATCCCTTCGATGCCCGGACTCTTCGCAATCCGGTCGTAGTGCGCTGTCGAGACCTCGCGAAAACCGGGTGATGTGCCTCCCAGCCCCTTCCGCGGACCGTTGTTCACGACGACGACCTGCGGCTTGATCGCATAGAGGTGCGTCGGCGAGCCCGCGTCGTCCCAGGCTCCGTGGCGACTCGTCTGATAGAGCGTGACCTCGCCCACCTGGTTCATGGGGCACGACAGCTCGACCTCCTTCGCCCAGTTGAAATCCCCGAGGTCGAGAAAGGTAAACCGGCCGTATGTGAAGAGCGCCCCGACGCTGCGCTGATTCTCCGGACTGGCCTGCGGTTTCTGCTCGGCTGTCGCGCACAGCGGGTTGAATCCGCCGCCGTTGACGGGTGTCGTAATGAGTCGTCCGTCCGAGGCGATGACGTCGATCTCGACGACAACGAGAGTCTCCTCTGGGGGATCTTCACCAGGTTCGACGCGGTGAGGGACGTGGTGTTCTCGCGATCTGAGTTCCGTGGCCTGGCCCCGGTGTATTCGGGTGTTATGGGTATCGATGCAACGTGGAAGCAGGGCTATCAGCCGCCGCTGGTCATGGATCCTGAAATAGTGAAGAAAGTGGATGCTAAATGGTCCCGTTACTGGAACTAGCCGACCCTGAAGTTCAGGTCGAAATTCATCTTTCGGACAGGCGTCTTTTCCCGATCTGGGACAAGGTTCAGGCCGGCGACAGGCTCTCGAGTGCCGAGGGTGTCACGCTGCTCGATTCCGACGATATTTCGGGCGTCGGGCGGATGGCCGATTTCGCGAAGAAGCGGAATACCGGTGACAAGGTTTACTTTGTGCTGAACCGTCACGTGAACCCGACGAATATCTGCGTACTCAGCTGCAAGTTCTGTGACTTTGCAAAGAAACCGGGCGATGAAGACGCCTACGAGATGACCGTCGAAGAGATTCTCGATCACGTCGACGACGATATCCACGAGATTCACATTGTTGGCGGACACCACCCGACGTGGCCGTTCGAATACTACGTCGAGATGATTCGGGCCATTCATGAAAAGAACCCAAAGCTTCAGATCAAGGCCTTTACCGCTTCTGAAATCGACTATTTTCAACGCCGCTGGAAGGTCACTCCCGAAGAATCGCTTGCGATCTTGAAAGAGGCGGGCCTGCAGTCGATGCCGGGCGGTGGCGCGGAGGTCTTTTCACCCAGGGTTCACAAGATATTGCTCCCCGGCAAGGCGAACGGCGACCGGTGGGCGGATATCCACAAGATCGCACACCGGATGGGTATTCCGACGAACTGCACGCTTCTGTACGGACATATTGAGACGTTTGAAGAGCGGGTCGATCACCTGATCCGCTTACGGAACATCCAGGACGAGACCGGCGGGTTCCTGGCCTTTATCCCGCTCGAGTACCAGGTTGGAATGACCCGGTTGCGACCCCGCCACACGCCCGCCATGGACGATCTGAAGATGATCGCGACGGCCCGGTTGATGCTCGACAACATCAAGTACATCAAGAGCTACTGGGTAATGCTCGGCGAGGCGACTGCGAGCATCGGGCTGAACTTCGGTGCGAACGACCTGGACGGCACGATCGGAAAAGAACGGATCGCGCACGCTGCACTGGCCGATTCCCCGGCCGGTAGGGCGAGGGAGCGTATGGCTTGGTCGATCAGGGAAGCACGGAGAATCCCGGTTGAACGTGACGCCCTGTACAACGAGATAAAAGTTTATGAGTACTAATCGGTCCGTTCCCACGGACCAGCTTATTGAGCCCGGAAGTTCCGGCCTGAGGGTCGGGCACATGACTTACCTCAACTCGGAAGTGTTTTATCGACACCTGCCTGAGGAATCGTGCGAATTGGTCGCGATGCCGCCTCGCGCAATGGCCGCTGCCGTGGATCGCGGCGATCTCGCAGCAGGGCCATTGCCGACAGCCGAGGTGTTCAGACTCGGCGACGCCGTGCGACCGCTCGGCAATCTAGGGGTCGCTTCGGACGGATCCGCGAACAGCGTGTTCCTGTTTTCGCACCTGCCCGTAGACAAGCTCAACGGCAAAAGAATTGCGGTGACCACACATACTGCCACTTCGATACAACTGCTGAGGGTGTTGTTCGCCGATCTGTGGAACGTGTCCGGACACGAATTCGTTCGGACCGATGAGTCGCACGACGCAGCGCTCTGGATTGGCGATCCAGCGCTGGATCGCCGTTCATCCGGGCAGTACCCGTACCGTTACGACTTGGGCCGGTCGTGGAAGGGGTTGACGGGCCTCCCGTTCGTTTTCGCCGAGTGGGTGATTCGCGCAGATGTTCCACGCGATAGGGCCAATCAACTGGAACGGCTGGTTTCGCAAGCCACTCAAGCCGGAACGGACTTTTTTTCAGTTCTCAAAATCAGTCGAGAAAGAGCTACCCCGGCCATGTCAGAATCGGATGTCGCCGATTATATTCGGGCCTTCACATACTTCCTGGGCCCGAGAGAGCGAAGAGGTCAGCAGGAGTTCAGGCGGAGGCTCGAACTGTTGCCAGAATGGCGACCGCCATCGCTGGAAAATGTAATCGTCGAGCAGGCGAAACACGAGGTTATTTCCACCGCGTAATCGATGTGCACCGCGGAGGCCGCGGCCACACCCTGAGTCAAAAAAAAGAAAAGAAAAATGCTTAAGCAAATTACCGAAAAAGTTTTCGCTGGCGAGAGAATCACCGGCGAAGAGGGCCTGTGGCTTATGACCGAGGCCGAGCTGCTCGATCTCGCCCCGCTCGCCGAGTACTGGCGTCAGCATCACAACTCGAATAACAGCGTTTCGTACGTTGTCGATACCAACCTCAACTACACGAACCTGTGCGACGCCTACTGTTCGTTCTGCGCGTTTTACAGGACCGACCCGAACGACCCTTCCGCCTACACCTACACGGTCGAACAGATCATGGACAAGATCGAGCGTGCACGAATGAACGGCGTCCGCACGGTACTCATGCAGGGCGGACTGAACTCAGAACTGCAACTCGACTACTACGTGGAGATGGTCTCTGAAACGGTAAAACGGTTCCCCGACGTGGCACCTCACTACTGGTCGGCACCCGAGATCGTCCGGATGACAGAAGTGTCCGAGTTGAACTACGAAGAGGTCTTCGAGGCGCTCTGGGCAGCGGGTCAGCGCTCGATGCCGGGTGGGGGTTCCGAAATCCTCTCCAACGAAGTGAAGGCGGTCGTTTCAAGGTTCAGACCAAAAGATACGGTCGACCAGTGGACCGAGGTGCACGAAGCGGCCCACCGGGTTGGGTTCAAGACCACCGCGACGATGATGTACGGCCATGTTGAAAAGGACCGCCATGTTGTTGAATCGCTGGAGCATATCCGACAAGTTCAGGACCTTGCCCTCGCGAACGGGAACGAGGGCGGGTTTACCGCGTTTATCCCGTGGTCCTACAAGAAAGACAACACGGCGCTTGCAAAGCACGTCGATGAAGAGGCAGGCCCGAACCAATACCTCAGGATAATTGCGCTCTCACGCATCATGCTCGACAACGTCCCGCACATACAGGCTTCATGGTTTTCGGAGGGCAAAAAGACCGGCCAGATCGCGTTGCGTTTCGGTGCCGACGACTTTGGCGGAACCCTGTTCGATGAGAACGTAATGCTGGCTGCGGGATTCTACAACCGGACGACCGAGGACGAAGTTCGCGAGATGATCTCCGAGGCCGGGTTCTCGCCAATCCAGCGGCTGACCAACTATGAAATCGTCGAAGGTTCTGCCGCAAGGCCGACGCCCACACTCGCGAATTGACGGCAAACGGTACGAAGAAAAAGACCAGATGACAATCAACGACAGCACGATTATTTTTGGCCACAGCCCCGACGCCGACGACGCATTCATGTTTTACGCCATGGAGAAGAAAATCGTGGGAATTCCCGGCTACAAAGTCGGTCATCACATGGAGGATATCGAATCGCTTAACGTGCTGGCTGCGACTGGAAAATTGCCGGTAACGGCCATATCTGCCGCGCGGTACCCGCAGGTAGCCGAGCACTACCGGATCATGTCGTGCGGCTCTTCGGTGGGACGCAACTACGGCCCCGCGGTCGTTTCGCTTGGGTCGCTGTCGGAATCGGAGTTGGAAGGCAAGCGCGTCGCGGTGCCCGGACGGTTTACGACGTCGTGGTTGCTGTTCCAGATTTTCGGACCGAAGGACTGCGAACCGCTGTTCGTCGATTTCGATGATGTTGGGCCTGCTGTGAACGATGGACGGGCCGAGGCTGGAATATTGCTTCATGAGGGGCAAATTTTGTACGAAAAACAGGGTTTCCACGGAGTGATGAGCCTGGGTGAAAAATGGTTCGAGGCTACCGGTCTGCCGATACCGCTGGGTGTCGATCTCGTCAGCCGGCACATCGGCGCCGACCTGGCCCAGCAGATCGCGAACGCATCGCTGGCGAGTATCAACTACGCCCGGGAACACGAGGACGAGGCGCTCGATTACGCCCTGAGCTTTGGCCGGGGGATAGATCCCGAAGACGGCAAAAAGTTTGTCCGGATGTATGTCAACGACGATACTGTGGACATGGGCGAGGAGGGTCGTGCGGCCCTCGAAAAGCTGTTTTCACTGGCAGTTGATCGCGGCGTTCTTCAGGATCTGCCCGAGCTGGATATTATCCAGGCGAATTAAAGAGAATAGATTCCAGTTCTTCCAGGCTGAACGGCTTGGGCATGAACACGTCGCGGCACCGGGTGCAACTATTCCGTCGAGCTCTGCGGGCTGGGTATGTGCGGTCATTACGATCACCCGGTCCGGGCGCTTGCACGTCCCATCGCGCAGCGCTCGCAAAACCTCGTAACCGTCAACTTTCGGCATCATAAGATCGAGAATAAGAGTGCCGTAAGCGCGTTTTTTAGTGCCTCGGTCGCCTGTTCGCCATCGTTCGCTGTTTCGATTCCGGTGATGCCCAGCTCTTCGAGCATGGCCACCACGGCATCTCGTGTGGCGGCATCGTCTTCTACAACCAGCACAGGCATTTCTCCTGTCCGTGGAAGGATGGCGAATAATCTTTCCTTTTACCGCCTGCGGGTGAACCGGGGTTCCAATCGTACAACACAGGCGAGCTATCACTAATCCGTCGGATGAGATAGGAGTCGCATCCACTGGGGATCGTCAAATCGGTCGAAATACCGTGAAAATCGTTCTCCATCAATCGAATAGAGCGGTCTTCAGTTGCTCAAGTTTGAATGGTTTGTTGAGGACTCGATCGATTCCGACATCTTCAAAAAGTTGACCCGGCAGAGGATTGGAATGACCGGTCATCAGAACGATTCGAGTGGGCCGATGAATATCCGGGTCGTTGCGGATCGCATCGAGGACTTCTATCCCGCTGATAGTCGGCAGGACAAGGTCGACGAGGAGAAGGTCGGGAGAAAAGCTTTATCTTCGATCCCTGTTTTGCCGTCACGAGCGAAATGCACGTCGTAATCGCCGAGGAACTCGAGTCCGGCATCGACAGCGTACCTGATCGATTCTTCATCATCGATCACAAGGATTCGTGTTTTCGCCTGTTCGGTCAATTGACTACCACTGTAATGTGACTAAGAGACGGTCCACCTGGAGTGCCATGCGCAGGAGCGAGATCGCCCCTGGGTGCTTGACGAATCGAATGGATTATCGCTCTGCAATTTATCACTGGCCATACGTTCGCAAGGGCCAATCAGATGGTCTTCAGCATACCGGACAACGATTTCGGTACGTCCAAAAATGCAGACAACCGCCACGTTGCACTTAAAGGGGGTTTGAGTAATTTGCGGCAATACACCGGTCAACGTCAACCACTCTCCGCGAGTATACGGGGAGCTCCGGCCACCAGTTTTTTCGCCGCGCTCAACGTAGTGTTCTTCATCGGTGTGCTGATTACCGGTGGAACGGACGGCCGGGCCGGGCTGCTGAACCTGATCGACTGGGGGGCGAAGTTTGGCCCGTTGATCGCTGATGGGGAGTACTGGCGGCTCGCGCTGCCGATGTTCCTTCACGTCGGCTTTTTTCACCTGCTCACGAACCTGTTTGGACTGATCATCTTCGGCTCCATGGTCGAACGTATCTTCGGGGCCCGAAATTTTGTTGCGCTTTACCTGGCTGCCGGGGTCATCGGCAACGTGGCCAGCTTCGTTGCCGGGCCCAATCTCAGCGTCGGTGCCAGCGGTGCGGTGTTCGGAATATTCGGGGCGTTCGGGGTGTACCTGCTGCTGAATCGACGACTGCTCGGCCAGGTAGGCAGGCAGCAGCTGACTTCGATTGGCGTGATAGTAGCGATAAACATTGTTTTCGGCCTCTCAGTCAGCGGGATCGATAACGCCGCCCACATCGGCGGGCTCCTTGCGGGTGGACTCGTCGCATTTTTTATCGCACCACGAGAGCGGTTGGTCGCGGTTTCGAGCCCGTTCAGCTTTGTCGGGACACCCCGCATTTCACTTCAAACCGGCCAGCAACCGGTTGCGAGGCTGGTTGCGGCCGTAATTGTGATTTCGGTTATTGCGGCTGTGCTGACGATTATGGAAGTCCAGGCTTACTGAGGCGATTGACGTCGGCGTATCCCGGGGAGCGTCGGGACTGCTTCACGACCCGTGCGCGAGGCCACCGCATTCGGGATGTATACTGTTTTAAACGGTACGATATTGATACCAAGTATCAGTAAGTGAAGGTCATGCATGACTAGTTCAACGCTTTCTACAACCCGGTCGGCCGAGGTTAACCTGGGCAACGCACTGGAGGACCGCGGCCTGCGACGGACGACTGCCAGGACAGCTGTGACCGACCGCATCGAGGGATTGAGCGATGCGTTCACCGCCGAGCAGCTGTGCCGCGACCTGCCAGGGGTGGGCAGGGCAACCGTTTACCGGACGATTCGGCATTTGGTTGATGCCGGCGCACTCTGCAAACTGGCGATTCTCGATGGCGCGCCGATGTACAGCATCGCCCGCATCGAACACCACCACCACACCGTCTGTTCCCGCTGTGGTGCGGTAGGGGAGTTCAGGCATTCTACTGTAGAGAGGGTAATGCGTTCGCTGGCGAACGAGATCGACGGCGATATTATCGGTCACCGGATGGAAATCTTCATCACCTGCAACTCATGTCTTGCCGAACTCGCAGCGGGTAATTCGACCATCAATGGCTGAACACGATAACACCATCGAACTGACGTCGGTAAATGAGACTGAATCTCAGTTTCATGATTCGCACTCCACGGTAGCGTTCGCTCCGGAGCAAGTTCCGATTCGCTTCGATGAGACATGGTTCAGCTACAACTCGGAAGCTGCAGTCCGCGATATCAATTTTTCGATTACGCCGGGGGAGTTCGCTGCAATTCTGGGTCCAAACGGTTCGGGAAAAACCACGCTGATGAAGCTGGCCTTGGGCCTGCTGAAACCGACATCGGGCCGTGTGTTGCTGTTTGGCGTCCCGTCCGACAGGTTCACCGATTGGTACCGAGTTGGCTACGTTCCGCAGCGCACGCAGGCAACTGAGTCCCGGTTTCCTGCATCGGTGAGGGAGGTAGTCAGTTTTGGCACCTATTCCGGATTCGACCCGTTTGCGATGTTCAAAAGCAAGAAATCAGCGCAACGAGTTGACGACGCGATGGAGCTGGCCGGGGTGCGGAACCTCGCAGACCGCAGGGTTTCGGACCTTTCGATAGGCCAGCAACAGAGAATGCTGATCGCGAGATCGCTCGTTCGCCGCCCCGACTTGCTGGTCATGGACGAACCGGTGGCCGGTATCGACGCGGCGGGTGAAGAGCAGTTTCACTCGATGATCCGCCGTTTGAACCGCGATCTTGGAATCACTATTGTCATGGTCTCGCACGATATTGGGGCCGTGATGCGTGAGGCCACGACGATCGCTTGTATCAACACGGACATAGTTTTTCACGGTCCGGTGCACCAACTCGACGCGCAGGCGCTTTCGGGTCTGTACGGATTCCCGGTAGACGTGTTGATGCATGATCCCGAGCACACACACCGTTAGCCCTATGCCAGAGATATTTCAGTATGAATTTATGAACCGGGCGATCGTCGCATCGGTGCTGGTGGGTGCGACGGCTCCGGCGTTCGGGGTGTTTCTTGTACTGCGCAGGCTGTCGCTGATGGCCGACACGCTGTCTCATGTTGCCCTGGCGGGGGTGGCAGTCGCCCTCCTGACAAAGACATTCGCACCCGCGGTCGCCCTGGTGACGACGACAGGAGCTGCGGTGTCCATCGAAGAACTGCGAATGCGCAGGCTCCTGCCCGGAGATGCCGCACTGGCGGTTTTCCTGTACGGGGCACTGGCGGTGGCGGTTGTTCTGATCAGCATTGCCGAGGGTTTTAACAGCACGCTGTTTTCGTATCTGTTCGGGAGCGTCCTGACGGTTTCGACGACCGACCTCTGGTGGATGGCGATTCTGGCAGTGGTGATCGCCCTGTTTATGGTGTTGTTCAGTTCGGAGCTGGCCCAGGTTACGTTCGACGCCGACCTTGCAAAGATCAACGGGGTCCGGGTGCACCTGTTGAACCTGGGTCTGGCAGTTCTGACCGGGGCGACGATTACGGTTTCGATGCGCGTGGTCGGCCTGCTGCTCGTCGGTGCCCTGATCGTAATTCCGGTGTTGATCAGCCTGCGGGTTACCCAGGGCTTGACCCGGACCGTTGTCGCCTCGTCGATCATCGGGATATTCGTTGCGGTGACGGGTATGGTCGTTGCTTTTTATGCCGATATTGCCCCCGGCGGCAGCGTTGTGCTGACCGCAATCGGCCTACTCGTGATCGTGGAAGCGGTTGCTGTTGCGAGGCGACTGAGTAACAGGTCGAAAAGCCACCAAGCTGTCGAAATGCAGCAGCACGCCCACGCCCACGAATCGCATGCCCACGGTTCGGACGACGATCCTGAAGAGGGCGTTAATGCAGGTACCCAATCGCACCGGTAGCGCCCGGGTCGAGTGCCCCGCTCAGGACCGAGGGGTTTGGGTTGGAACCCTCGCCTTCAAGAAACTCAGGATCGAGACGATCAGAAGCCCGAATGTGATCGCGAACATCAGGTTGTAACCGTCTGTCGAATCGAAAATCAGACCCGCCATGATCGGTCCGATCAGCACGGGGATGATTATCGCCGTGTGGGTCAGGCCCACGATGCTGCCGAACTGCTTAAGCCCGAACATATCGAATATCACAAGTGGGGTCAGTGGGTTCTGTCAGAACTCAGTGTCGAGGCAGACTAGCATTACCAAAACCAACGTGTGAGGAATCGATAATGTCTTTTCTGTGAGATTTATGTTGATCGTCATGTAGGACCTTCTCGAAGCTGTCAAAAACACCTGTTTTTGAGACAACGAATCCACTCTTGGGCGGTTCAGTACACCGCATGACCTAGGTTTTTGGCACGGGCCTGATTCCTGACCGAAGCCGGTTGTCGTGAATGATCACCATTTTCGCCGTTCGTCGGTTATCCTTGATTGAGTACCCGGCCGAAATACCAAACAATTTCGTCAATAAGACGATGTCGGGCGGTTGATTTCGCAGCATGGTGCAGAAACAGAATGTGGGACGATAACCGTACGTAACGGCAGTTCGATATGTTCAAATTTGAACATTCGATGGGATTCCCACGAACGAGAATAGATTTATGGGTAAGAAGTTATTTATTGGTAGCCTGGCCTGGGCGACGGATTCGTCAAGTCTCCAAGCAGCTTTCGAGCGGTTTGGTGCAATTGAAGAGGCAACGGTAATCAGTGATCGTGAGACCGGACGGTCACGCGGTTTCGGATTCGTGACCTTCACGGACGAGGGTCCAACACAACAGGCCATTTCAGAAATGAACGGTACTGAACTCGATGGTCGACCGATCGTCGTAAACGAGGCCAAAGAGCAAGCTCCGCGTGGCGGCGGCGGTGGATACCGCGGCGGCAACAACGATGGCGGTGGTCGTCGAGAGCGCTGGTAAGCCAGCTAACGTAGTTTTTCAAAACTACACAACGAAGCCACCCAAGGGTGCGGTCCAACGGCCGCACCCTTGGTGTTTAATGCATATTCGCGTCTGCTTGGACTCTGAGTTCTGACGGAACCGCCCCGTTGGAACTGAATCGCTCCTACTCGTTGAACTTTAAAAACGGTCTGGAGAAAGCTGGAAACTCGTCGATCGTCATTTCACCAGAAATGATCATCTTTTCAGGAAGATCCGGGTCTTTCAGCTCCCAGTTGCGACAAGAACTGGTACTTCCCGTCCTGGCTGGAGTGGATCCCAAGGATCGACGTTGAAGGCGAACAGCAGGTCGAATCTGAAACGACGGGATCAGGAGATCTGGCATCATCGTCGACGCTCGTTCCAACTGCCGCCATCGAAATCGCCGGGAACTAATTTCGGCGCCAGTAATACCCACATCATGGCGAGATCGCGTCTTCACTAATTGCGGACACGGTCTCGCCCCATAAGAGAGTGAACCATCAAAAATGAAAGCTATAACTCACAATAAATACGGCGCTCCTGAAGATGTACTGAAATTCGAAACTGTCGAAATGCCAGTAATCAAAGATGATGAAGTGCTGGTAAGAGTTCAGGCGGCCGCTACCCATATCGGCGATTGGCTTCTCACTCGTGGTTGGCCGTACTTGGTCCGCCTAATGCCCAAAGCCAAAATTGCCGGAATGGAAATGGCCGGATACGTGGAAGCCGTTGGCAAAGACGTCACAGAGTTCCAGCAGGGCGACGAGGTTTTTGGATGGGGCAAATATGCCTTCGCCGAATACGCTGCTGTTTCTGAAAGCGCACTGCTAGCGAAGCCTGTAAATGCCAGTTTCGAACAGGCGGCTGCGGTGCCGATTTCGGCATTCACGGCTCTTCAGGCAGTTCGTGATCACGGTGAAGTAAAGTCCGGGCAAAAGGTTCTCATTATTGGGGCTTCAGGAGCCGCGGGTACATTTGTTGTACAAATTGCAAAAAAAT
>Ga0208113_1001442_pt1 | contig 11311 bp, 8 predicted proteins | sample Knorr_S7_td_NADW_FD_185598 | JGI IMG/M metagenome (GOLD analysis project Ga0208113, IMG submission 185598) | Marine microbial communities from Southern Atlantic Ocean transect - Knorr_S7_td_NADW_ad_2505m_LV_A (SPAdes) (version 2) | ecosystem: Environmental > Aquatic > Marine > Oceanic | place...
CTTGACATCCCGGGGGACAACCCTGACCGTTTTCTGATCCGAATATCCTCCAGAAAAAGCAGTAACTGTATATATACCCGCTGTTTCAGCCACAAAACGGCCATCTTCAGTCACAAGCCCGGCAGCAGGCAGACCAAACTCACCATAATCCGCCTCACCTGAATAGGTAAAACTCACAGGAGCATCTTCAACTGAACGGCCTGATCGGTTCAAGGCCTTTCCATCAAAGTGCAGTACATCACCGGTACGGATCTCATCTTTTTCAGCAGATACAGTGACACTGCGCACTGGATTTTTAATAATACGGACATTGAACTGTTCAGTGACTCCTTCTGCGGTAGCAGATACTGTGACGCGGCCTGTTCGTTTTGTCTCCAAATTCCCAAAGATATCAAAATCCGCAACTGCAGTATTACTGGATGTTAGTTCAACATCCACATCATCTCGCGTAAGATCTGCTTCATCGATGACTTCCACTGAAAAATATGTGGATGTTTCTGTATATAGTTTGTTTGGTGTCTGGTTAAATACAAGACGATCAACAGGAGGATAGGGGACATTAATTTCCATTGTACCCACTACACTAGCTCCTGAACCCACACTACGCACTTTTAATAATAGTAAGCCCGTCCTAGTTGCTTTTACATTGACTTTTGCGAAACCCGTAGAATCACTTGCACGTGGCAAAATTTTTAAACTGCTTCCAGGCCAATCAGGAGTTGGACCTACTCCCGGATCGTTCGCTGAATAAATAGTAAATGACGTATTGGCTAATTTATTATCCTGATTCAAAAGTTTTATTGTGACTTGACCAGTTTCACCTATTTTGAGAGATAGTGAACTCGGTTCAAAATTGAAGTGGAATGAATCTTTCTCAGATTCTGCTTCATTCTGGCCCCATGTTAAAGCTATGCTTAAAAGAACCATTATTAATATTTTTTTCATTCTAATACCCTTTGCTTTTAGGTTAAATACTCTCTACTAATTTTTGCTAATGATACCGTACCTGCCAGTTGCATAGCAAGAACGAATTCAGCCTGTAATAGTGTAAGTGCTTTTTCGACCCCTTCCTGGCCAAATGCTCCCAGTCCATAGCAAAAAGGCCGGCCAATACATACTGCATCAGCACCCAAGGCTAGCGCTTTAAATACGTCTGTCCCTCTGCGAATCCCGCCATCGATCAACACAGGTATTCTCCCTTTAATGGCATCTACCACTTCTGGAAGACAATCTATGGTCGCGCGGTTACTTTCCAACTGGCGACCACCATGATTGGACACTACAACTCCCTCCACCCCATTCTTCAAGCATAGTTTGGCATCTTCATGGGTCACAATACCTTTCAGCACAATCTTCATACTAGAGTTATCTTTTAGCCACTTGACCATATCCCAAGTCATGGATGGATCAGTAATTGGCTCGTCAATTCTTATACCTTCATAATTTCCCAATGGCAATTCACCACTTTCCAGTAAACGATTGAGGGTATCACTATGCTGCTCGCGATTACCAAGGACAGGTGTATCCACTGTAAGAAATAGAACGGAGCATCCTGCATCTTCAGCACGTTTAATTACACCTTTAGTAATGTTTCGATCCGCTGTGGGATATAACTGGAACCAGACTTCCTTTCCACCCGCTTTTGCAATTTCGCCAACGGAATAATTTGAAACGGTGGATACGACCATTTGGTGGCCCAATTTTGAAGCTGCTTTTACGGATGCTATTTCACCATCCTTATGGAAAAATGCCTGTAGACCAACCGGTGCTAACAGAATTGGTGTTGATAGGTTCTGATCAAATAATTTTAAGTTCGTATTAATATTTCTCACGTCTACCAACCGGCGAGCACGGATTTCTAATTCTTTATAAGCATCCATATTTGCCTGTACCGTCAACAGGTCATCAGCACCACCCTCAAGATAAGCGAATGATTCTTCACCCATTGTATGTTCAGCTACTTCAGCTAAGTCAAAAACATTTTTTGCCTTAGCTGCCTTATCGATCATCCTTTTAGCATTTGTCTCAAAACGTACATTGCAACCAGTAAGTGCTAAGAGAGAAGACGCACTCATCCATGCCATAAATTCTCTACGGGCTATATCTGGTGTAATATCCTCTATTTTTGAAATCGATCTCATGTTTTTCATCGTCTAGTTCTTCCAAATCTTGGAGAAAACCCGTTTAAAATTTTCGCCAATAATTCCCCGAATTTCCCGATTAGAATAGCCCCGCCGGATCAGCCCTTCAGTTAGGTCAAATATGCGCTTAGGATGATCTACTCCCTCAATATCAATTTTTTCCCGGAAGCCGTAACTGCCCTTATAATTTGCTCGAAGTGATTTGTTTTGTTCTGCTGGCATATCATCATAGCCATAAAGGTCAATATCGCTTCCGATGCCAAGGTGTTCGGAACCAACCAAATCACGCACATAATCAAATTGATTCAACAAATCTGCTAGAGTTGTGGGTTCATCATTTTTTACAAACATGCGCACACCTGTGATACCCATAACTGAACCGTTTTTTGCCATTTTTTTAATGGCTTCATCCGTTTTACATCTCGGATGTCCCGGTGCAAGTGCACGTACATTTGAGTGCGTAATCAGTACAGGTTTTTTAGATATATCAAAAGCATCCAAAGTAGTTTGATCACCACAGTGAGATACATCAACTGCCATACCAACTTCATTCATTTTTTCAATAATTTTTACTCCAAAATCGCTAATTCCACCATCCATGCGTTCTGTTGATCCATTACCGATCATATTGCGGGAATTATAGGTAAGTTGTGAAACACGCTGACCCAGATTATAAAAGAGCGCTACATCATCAGGTGAGATAAAATGGTTTGCATTTTGGACACCAATCATTACACCAATTTTTCCATTTTTCATGACTTCACGCATATCTTTAATTGAATCGATTCGCATGAGAAAATCAGACCGATTTGCAATCATACTATTCATTGATCCAACAAAGTTTAATACATTTATTTTAGCTTCAGTTTGATTCCGCCCACCAACCCCATAAGCATTATGAAATACATTGATACCCGATGATTTGAATTCCTTAATATCAGCATCCGTGATACCAGTACCATCAGGTCCCCACCGCTTCCGGGTATCTCCATTCAACGACAAAAGTCCCAGCATATCAATGACCAATGATTCTGTTACTAAATCCACCGTTTGTTTGGAATATTTTTGAGTCGTTGAAGCAAATAGTTGATACTGTCCAATATTGATAAATGGAGCACTAACAATAATTCCTCCAATTTTGGCAGTTTTTTTTATCATTTCCCTTCGGTTTATTTTGGAATTTTTGTATTTATCAGTATTCATCATACTTTCCTTTTTATCACTTTTATATTTGATTTAGCCACTAAGCCTAACATTACCCTTGGGAGAACTGAATTCAAATGTAAGACCTACTTTTTGAGCCTTTGTAATCCTGACCGGCAATGACAACTTGTCGATTATTTTATTCAAATCATCTGAATTTGGGGTAGATACCATGAAATCTATCAACTTACATCCTTTCGGAGAATCTTTTGCGGGTGAGCTGGCAGCTTCATCCCAGGAAATAAAAAACGGTAAATCAGTTTTAATACCTTTCGCAAAGAAAGCACCCTTCCAACTTAAAAGTTCACCATTTGGTTTTTTACGGGAATTTGCTTCAGGCTTAGTCAATTTTAGACCGATTTCTTTTATTTGCGCAGCCGTCATTTGTAAATCTTGACTACCGACAGCCCAGAGAAAAGGTTTTAAACTATGCATACTAGATAATTTTCTACGCAAATACATTGCCTTAAAATTTGTCAACCATTGAAACAAATTCATAGAAATTTCGGGGTTTGGCGCCAGTACTTCCAGGTAAGTATTATTATCCAAAGAAATTAACGCGTTGTGAGTTCCATAATCTGGGTGGGCACCACCATACGCTGGTTTAACACCGGTCATTTCCTCGATCTCTCCCATTCCCTTTTGGAGATCATCAATACCTACAACAACATGATCTATATAATGCAAATGATCATGCGCCAATGACAGATTCAAAATAATTTAACCAGTTCAGTCCTAATATTTTTTTTATTGAATTCTCCGAATAACCACGTCTAAAAAGTCCATGGGCCACATTTCGAAAGCGTTTTGGCTCATCAAGTTCTGGGATCCAAGGTGGCCATTTTACATTATATGAGGGTTTGAAGGATTTTAGTCTCGGCTCGTACCAAGATTCCCTGGTGGCCCAGGCCTTAATTCCGTGAATCTGAAAATCAGTGCACAGACCCACATGATCCATACCAGCGACCTTAACTGCGTGGTCAATATGATCTAGATAAGTTTCGATGGTAGTTTCGCCACCGGGGTCAGGCCCCACAAAATATCCTAAAGCAGCAATGCCAATCATACCACCCTTAACAGCCATTTTTTTAATTTGATCATCTGTTTTTGCTCTTGGATGTCCACGATAGAGAGCTTCACACATGGTATGAGTAAAACAAGCTGGCGGGTCAGAAAATTTAATCCCATCATATGTAGTTTGCCTGCCACAATGGGATAAATCCACAATAATACCCAATTCATTCATTCGTTTAACTACATCTACACCAAAGTCGGAAAGACCTGCATTGGTACGCTCTGTACAACCATCACCCAGTAAATTGCGCGAATTATAAGTTAATTGAATACATCTTGTTCCCATATCATGCAATATATCAAGCCGATCGATTTTATTTTCGATCATAGTGGCATTTTGGTGCCCATACATCACTGCCAGTTTGTTTTCTTTTTTCGCCTGGCGGAAATGGGAAGCTTTTGTGGCTTTTAAAAATACATCAGAATATTCATCAATGCGGTCATTCCATTCAGAAATATTGCTTAAAGCACCATCCCATGTCCTATTATGGAGACTGGTCTGAATACCTGTATAGCCTGATTGGCTTAAAGCTTCAAACTCTTCTTTGTCCCAATTTCGAGCTACGCAAAGCGTATCAATAATGATTGAATTTTCATAAAGTCTATCAATTGGATCTCTATTCTGTCCAATAACAGGATTGACTCCTAACGCGATACCTGCAGTACCTAAAGCTGTGGTTTTTAAAAAATCCCTTCGTTTAATATTTTCCATTGAATTCACCTTATCATCTTTTTAATTGATTGATAGTCCACTCTACGTGTGTTTCAAGTATATTAAGTGGCATAGCACCTTCTCTAAGTACTGCATCATGAAAATCTCGAATATCAAACTGATCACCAAGTTGGTCTTTCATATTATTTCTCATCAATACCAAACGATCCATTCCCAAAGCATAAGCTAGGGCCTGACCTGGCATATCTACGGAATAGCGTAACGTTTCCGTTTGAATTTCTGCTTCAGTTGCAAACGTATACTTTCTCATGAATGCCCGAGCATCCTCTAATGACCATCCCAAAGCATTCATCCCCGTATCAAGTACAAGGCGATTATAAAAAAACATTTGGAATACAACCCAGCCGTATTGATCTAACAGTTCATCAAGCATTCCAATCTCTTCTGCAAGAAAAGCTGCATAATTTCCCCATCCTTCTGTAATTGATGCATTATAAAGCCTCATATCCTTGCGGATTTTATGTATAGACTCATTTTCCATGTTGAGATTGATTTGAAAATGATGCCCCGGTGCTAGTTCATGATATATCAAGGGCCCAGACCATAACATAGGTCTATTCTTTAAATCGGATCCATTATACCGGTATTGACCTATCTCGTTATCAGGTGTGGGAACTTGATAATAACCGAATGTCATGGCGCCTTCCAATGCTTGATCTAAGCGATTTACACCGTAAGGAGCTTTAGGATTCGAAGTGAAAAGTGTAGAAATATGAGGTTCTATTTTTTCCATATAATCCATATATCTTTTTTCTACATCTGCAGGTTCTTTAGCAATAAAATAAGAATCATTCATGATTTTCTTATGAAATGCGGACTGGCCCTTTTCAAACCCAAGTTTTCCTCGAATTTGGGCCATTTCTTTATATAATTCTTCAACTCTTCTCAACCCGATCTCATGGATTTCTTTAGCAGTAAGTCCGGAATTGGTGTGGTATTTTATCATATAATTATAATAGTTCTCACCTCCGGGATATTGATATGCGCCAACATCTTCAGGCATGCGCATTTGATAATCACTATGTAGAAAATTAACCAGCTTAGCCAAGGCAGGTGAAATCTCAGTGGATATTTTTTCACGAATCGCTGATATGATTTCCTCTTGAGCCTTAGGCTCAATTTTTTTCAGTCGATTCAAGTCTGGTTCAAAAGTAGCATCTGAACTGTTTTTATACTCATTCAGTAGGCCTATAACCAAAGGCAATTCCGGTTTTGGCAAACGAATTCCTCGATCGTCCTGTCCTTTTAATTTTTCTAATTGCTGATCCAAGTGGTCTGCATATTCATCCATAAGAAACAAGTAAGATTCTAGGTCATCATCGGGTTCAAATTGATAAGTTAAGAATACTTGCTGCATGCTTCTACCCTGCCAACCAAACATATAGGGTGTAATTGAAAACCCGTTCCAATAATGAGGCAACCCATCCACCATGGTTTGGAGATATTGTCTCATCATAGTCAAAGTCAAGTCATCACTATGGTTTATCTTTTTGCGATCTACCGCATCAATTCGTTGGATGAAAGATTTGGCTTCATCCACTTTCTGTTGGGCTGTATGGAAATCCATATCCGGAAACTCCGTAACAGGCAATCCAAATTTCATTTTCAAATCAATACGGTCTTCTAGCATGATCGAATAAAGGTCATCCGCAATTAAGCTTACCTCTTTGGATCCTGAATCCGTTTTGATACAACTCAATGCAATAATCAGTAATAAAATGGATATATTTTTCATATCAATACCCCCATTATCATTAACTATTGATTAAATTGAGTTTTCTTTTTTGGTTCATCACTAAACCTAGATAAACTAAAAAATGGATCTACTTCTTTTTTCCCAGTCACACGATCCGCTACAAACTCCCCCAATGCAGGTCCCAACTTAAATCCATGACCAGAGCCACCACCAATCACCCATATATTATCGGCATTAGGATGACGATCAATAATATAATTACCATCAAGGCTATTTTCATATTGACACACTCTTGCTTCCAGCAGTGGAGCATTTTTCATTCCTGGGAATCTTTTTCCTAAGTACTTACGTGCCGACTCAATTCCTCTTTTTGACGGTGTGCGATCTCCAGTAGTAGGATCAAAGTCAACACCGCGGGTATCATCAGCCACTTTAAAACCTCGCCATTCGGCTCCAGGGATACCATACCAAAGTTTTTCACCAAAATCTGTCCAAACTGGCGTTTTTTGCTCAAAATAATCGGTATTGCCATAAGGTGTCCCAAAAAAGAAGACTTCCTGTCTTGTCGGCTGAATGACATCTTTTAATGCAATTGGAAATATTTTACTCAACCAAGGTCCGCAAGCAAAAACATAAGTATCTGCAGTCAAAGTTGAACCATCCATCAAACGAATGTTCCTCATTTGTCCATTATTAATTTCACCTGGCTCTACAGCTATTTGTTGGTATGTGCCTCCTGCTTTTACAAATTGATTCATCACCACCTGGCAGCAGTGTCTTGCAGGAAGATAACCGCCTTCATATTCATAGAAAAATGATCGCACATCCTCCATATTGATTTGTGGAAATCGTTTTCCAGCTTCTTTGCGCGTTAATTCCTCATTACGCAGTCCCAGTTCTGTTAAGATTGGTAATGATGATCGAGCATATGTATCCTCTCCCTGAAACATCCACAGAACACCAGTTGGGAAATATAGTTGCTGGTGCCAGCGCTTTTGATAACGTTTCCACAATTTGAAAGATCTTGCTACAAGTTCTATATAAATTTGATCGGGACCGTAGACCCCACGGATTACCCTTGAATCTCCACCCGAGCTGGCTCGGGAATTGCCAGGACCCCAAGCATCCAATAAGGTTATTTTATAACCACGGTTCAATAGATTAAAAGCTGTCCAACCTCCAAAGGCGCCTGCACCAATCACAGCAATATGGCCCTTTAGTCGATTAGAATGTTTTTTTGACTTGGATGATACCATACCTTTAATTGGGTTCGCTAGGGCTGCCATTGTAGAAAGTTTTACAAAACGCCGGCGATTCATTATACCCTCCTTATTTAGCGTTTAAGTTAATTTCAACAGAAATAATTTATTTTTAATGAATTTGATCCACTTGATTCACAATTAATAACCTTCTGCATGGCTGTTTCTTCTAGGGTCACCACAAGCATGCCGGACACCTTTGTCATCAATGTATATACCCTCAAATGAGCCATGATGCCAATTCCAAGGATTCACTACATCAAGCTTTACACCTAACTCTTTGAGGCTTTTCTGTATTTTTTCAGGCATATCCGCTTCGATTATCATGCCCCCTGGCATATCAAGTGAATCACCACCGAAACGTGGTAAGTTCACTGATTCACCTATTGGAATATCAAAATCCAAAATGTTTGTGGTATTCTGAAGGATATTCTGCATAAGTGAAATGCTAGGTGATCCTGAAGAAAGAACTGCTTTTCCATTTTTTAAAATTATAGTGGGGCAAATCCTTGCATTTATTCTCTCACCTGGTTTAGGAAGACCCATTCCATAATGGGCGCCAGCAGCAACAATACTAACACCATCTACAAACATTCCATTACTCCATGGCCAAGACATAATTGAGTGCAGTATGGTAGCGACATTTCCATCTTTATCTACTACTGTAACATGATTACTGCCTGATGGTGGTACTTGCTGATTAAAAAGATCTAAAAGATTTTTAGGTTTACCTTCTAATTTATCAAAACGTTCCTTAGCATAATTCTTAGAAAGCAGTTTATTCAAAGATGGAATTTTATTTTCTTGTCGAACCAGGTATGCTGATGTCAACACTTCTCCAAGAATTTGAAGGAACTTTAATGCGGTTTCAAATGATTCGCTCGCTGGGCCAGTTTTCTGCAAATCCATTAATTCAACCATCTGTAAAATTTCGATCATGGTGGAACCACCAAAATCTGGCGGTGGTGAACCGGCTACATCATAATCTCGATATGTACCCATTGCAGCATCCTGCCACATAACTTCATATGCTTCAAAATCCTCAGGTGTAATAAAACCACCGTTTTTCTGAACAACTTCAGAAAAATGTTTGGCAAAATCACCATAATAGAAAAAATTGTTCCCTTCATCTGCCAATTGTTCCAAAGTATCGGCTGCTCTCTTTTGATAAATTTTTTCTCCTGGGCGAATCAACCTTCGGTTCGGCATATAGATCTCTCTCCCTTGAGCTGATTTACTCACATTGCGGCTTTCAGCAAAAACTTCTCCATAGAGGAAAGGATGAACCTCAAATCCTTCTCGTGCATAATGAATAGCAGGTTGAACCAATCGTTTTTTGGGAAGAACTCCATATCGTTTACTTGCCGCCTCAAATCCAGCCCAAAATCCCGGAGTTGTCACGCCCTTTCCATCTTCTAAATACTCCCTTAACTTTAAAGGATCGAAATTGTCGAGACCATTTAAGGGCCGATTATTACTCCCATTCATATGCAATGTTTTTCCTGTAGAGGCATCAAAATAAAGCATTGAAAGGACACCTGTGATTGCCGTCATGTGCGGCTCAACAACAGTTTGAGTTACTGATGCAGTCAATGCTGCATCACAAGCATTACCTCCCTCCTTTAGAACTCGAACAGCTTCATGGGTAGCCAAGGGATGAGAAGTGATAACCATACCTTGTCGTGTGCGGTTTGGCCTCTTTTTGCCAAACCGAGCCATTTCAATTAAACGTAGTCTTTGATGTCTGGACAAGGGTCGAAACCTCTTAATTGGATACGGTCGACCGTTACCGGTTAAAATACCCGGCACACCAAAAGCAGCTAAACCTGCAGTTCCAATAGTTGTATTTTTAATGAATGTTCTTCTATCAATCTTCATATTTCTTCTATCAATCTTCATATATCGAAACCTACTTATTTAGCGTTTAAGTTAATATGAAAAGGAGGAATAATTTATTTTTATCATTACAGATACAAATAGACGTTTAGAATTAAGCGTATGGCAATCAAAGTCAGAGCTACTTTGAATAAGATTATAAAAGTGTTTTCTGGTAATCGTCCCAAAAGCTTTTTGCCGATATTAGTGCCAAAATAAACTGCAATGATAAGCGGCAACAAAATGGTCAATTCTTGAAAATAGTTCACACCAAACAAATAGATAAAAATGGGCATTTTACCCAGGTGCCCCACAGCCTGGCATGCAGCCTTGGTAGCGATTACATTTTCTTTAGTAAGATCTTTATTAATGAAAAAAGGCGCAATCAAAGGTCCGGCCGCGCCAATAAAAACAGTCACCAATCCACTGAGTCCTCCCATCCAAAAAAATGCTTTTTCTGGCACTTTTTTATTTTTGTTACGCAAGTATAAAAACCAAAGGATATAAATCCCAATCAGTGGCTTCAAAAAATCAATTTTTATTTTGCTAGCAGATTCGACATTGAATGCCTGAATGAGTCCCATGAGAATCACCATAGATAATATTAAGCCTAAAATAATTCCCGGAGTAAACTGCCGTATAATCGGTCGATAGATGTGGGAGCGAAAAATGGTGGTTCGTGTCATATTACTCACTAACTGAATGACACCATGGAGCGCAACCACCATATATCCTTCTGGAATCAATAGGGCCATGATACCTAATAGAGTGATACCTCCTCCCATGCCAATCACAGCTGAAATCATAGATGTGGTAAAGGCTGCAATGATCAGGATAATCGTTTCACTCATTTCACGTTGCCCACATTAGAGGTTAAATTATTTTGAGGGCAAGTTATCTTGCCCAAAATCATTGAGCTTTCCAGAAGATTTTATTAATAATTGTAAGAGGTCTACGTGTCTCAGGCCTGAGCACGAGTAAATACTGGCTGAAAAGGGATTGATAATGAATCACTATATCTATAACCGCCGAAATCAAAAGCCAATATATCATCTATGTTTTCAATGCGGTTTTGTATAATAAAACGCGCCATCATCCCCCTGGCTTTCTTAGCAAAAAATGATATGATACGTGGTTTGCCATTTTTGATTTCTTTGAATACAGGAGTCACAATTTCTACTTTCAAATCATGGTTATCTATGGAATTGAAATATTCAACAGATGCACAATTAATAATCGTTTTAGTTTTGTGGCCATTCAACTCTTTAGAAAGTGATTTTGAAAGTTTACTTCCCCAAAATTCATAGAGATTCTTTCCAACTTCATTTTC
>Ga0208113_1001451_pt1 | contig 11270 bp, 9 predicted proteins | sample Knorr_S7_td_NADW_FD_185598 | JGI IMG/M metagenome (GOLD analysis project Ga0208113, IMG submission 185598) | Marine microbial communities from Southern Atlantic Ocean transect - Knorr_S7_td_NADW_ad_2505m_LV_A (SPAdes) (version 2) | ecosystem: Environmental > Aquatic > Marine > Oceanic | place...
GGTCTTGTGGGACTGATTGCCGAGGGGTATGGTGGATTGACTTGGGCTTACTGGATTATATTTGTTATCCCTGTTTTAACTATTGGCGTTTGGAAAACATTGAAACCATAGTTTATCCCGTAGCATTTTAGGGTTTTTTCCTTAAAAAATAATTTAGAATGTCCTGAATTTCTACATTGATTGGTGTAGCTTGTTAACCGTTAATAAAAATCCATATCATCTAATAATAATTGGTAATATATGAATAACCCTTTAAGAATAGGACTCTTTGGTTTTGCCCGACTATGTGCATGACCGGGAAGGAAAAGAACAGGACATGGTCATTATGATTGCATCGTTGGAAGACTTGAGGAGGGCACAGCAATTTATTGGCGACTGGCTCGATAATGGACACGGTGACGTAGGAGCTGGGGAAATATAATAATAGTTAAGGCTTATTGCAAAACCCCAAATCGTCCCACTATTTCTAATACTTAATATTTATTGGTTTTACCCTCATAACAACCGTAAGATAATTTGATATAAAATTGTTCGCTATCTGTCAGAGCAAAAGAAAATGAACCATTGAATAAAAGATGAATTTTATGAAAAATTTTATTTGGCTATATCTTTCTTCTTTCGGGATTATGTTCGCCATCCTTTCCTGGGTTCAGGATGGTGGGGCAAGGGTGTCTTGGGCGCAGTTCTATATGCCGTGGCTCCAAGGGCGATGCAATAACTTTACTAACCTAGCTCGGATTAATCAATCATAACAAGCGTACTCTCTAAAAATATAATTTGAATCCTATAGATTTAAAATCAGTTATTTTCGATCTTGATGGAACCTTATTAGATACAACAGATGAAATCCATTATATTTTTAATAAAGTTCTCACCTTAAATAATTTACCGTTACAATCTAAAAAATATTATAAGGATAATATTGGTAATGGGATTGACCATTTATTAACTAAGATTCTACCAAAAGACTTTGTCGGTGACTATAAATCAATACTTAGCCAGGCAAAAGAATTATACTCAAAATATCTTAATAAAAAAGCTAAGCCATTTGATGGTATTTATGATATTCTCGACCTTTTATGTCAAAACAATATAAGCATCGGAATAGTGACTAATAAAATTCATATCTTGGCAAGTCGGGGCGTAGAACTTTTCTTCAATAAATATAATATTGTAACTATTGGGGCAGAATATCTGTATCCTAAAAAACCCGCGCCAGATTCAGCATTGTTTTTAGCAGATAAATTCAATTTTCAACCAGCCAACATTTTATTTATAGGTGATTCTCAAATTGATATTTGCACCGCAAAGAATGCGGGAATGTTTTCTGTTGGAGTACTGTGGGGTAATGGTAGTAGGGCGGAGCTTCAAAATGCAGGAGCGGATATAATATTGTCAGAACCGCTGGATCTAAAATTATTTCTTATGGATCAAATGAATTAATCTTCGTTGGCATAATACAATTAGAATTTGAATTGAAAATTCAAAACAATTGAATTTTCTGCATCACCACCTTCTGGGATTGTCGTTCTAACTGTAGGAGCAATGGTTAGGCCTTTTGCAGCGCTGTAATGAACACCTGCAATAATCGCCTGAACTCCACCGCCATCACTTGATATATCAGTATCTACTTGATCTAATCTGGCCAAGATGGATAGTTTATCATTGAGTTGATACGTTCCATAGACACTGATAATATTGCTATTCTCATCAAATTCGTTTTCTTGAAAAACCCACCTATTATCAAATTCAAATCCACATCGAAAACCTTTTCCAGCATAACCGGCAAATAAACCTGTTACATTTATATTTTCTATAGAAGTAGAATCTACATCGCTAGGTTCCAGAGAATAACTTGTGCCGAAATTAAACCCATCTTTTTTATTTAATTTTGATTCACCATATACAGCATGTAGAGATATTTTTTTATGAGAATCGGATTCCACTTTTTTGTATCCACCACCGTTGGTGATAAGGGCACTTGTGGACACCGATCCGAAAGAGCGGGTGATGCCAACTCCTAAATCTGCTGAGGCTGAATATCCGTATGTATCCATTGGCATTTTGGCGATAAACCGATGTCCCCACGTGTTTTCCATGGTTTTAAACATATTCATACCCTGCATTCCAATAGTAACGTTTCCCAATCCAGTTTTCCATTTCATCATGGCCACTTTCAAGAAAGCTGTATGGGCACTCCCAGCATCGTTTTCTCCCATATCATAAGTCATCTTATAAGACACATCTTCACTAACATCGTCAGAATAAGTCAGGTAGGCCCGTTTCATATTGAATGCATTGATTCCGCCTTCAGCCAGATCTGTAGTATGGTTAAAAAACACTTTTCCACCCACAACGCTATCCGCAAAAAGAAAAGTGCTAAAAAGAAGTAGTATTACTGCTTTTTTCATGATGACACCTTTAAATTGATTTTCTCGAGAAATATAAAATGGAACTTAAAATATATTTTTATTTTGATGTCAAATTAATATATGGGGACCGATGGATCAATCTCAGTTGACCAAGCCTGAATGCCGCCAAGAATATTAGATGCATTAAATCCTTTTTGCTCTAAAAAAAGACAGGCTTGCGCAGACCGAACACCCGAATGACATAAAATATAAACAGGCTCATTTTTATTAATTTTTTCTAATTCATATGGAATCGCCATCATCGGAATATGGATAGCCCCATCGATAGATGCTATAATGAGTTCACGGTCTTCCCGCACATCTAATAATGTAAATTGTTCATTATTATTTATAGATTGATTCAAATCCTGTACGGTTATTGATTTCATAATTTAAAATATCCGGTTTTGTGGGCTCCTAAATTAGGGATTTCAAATACATCACCCATAATTTTGAAACCCATTTTTTCATAAAAACCAAATGCAACCACTCTTGCATTACACCAAAGAATTTTCGCACCTGTATTATTTTTTAAATATTGAACGACTCCTTTCAAAACGAGAGACCCAAAACCCTTCCCCTTTTCAGATGGTTCTGTTGCCATACCGCGAAGCCGGTATCCTTTGTAAGTCGGCATCTTTTCAAAGGGCTCTTTATAAATAGAGGCAACACTCTTAATAATTCCATCTTTTTTCACTAAAAAATGAGCTGAATCAGAAAAATCGTCGGATAACATGATCGATGCTTCAAAAGGCAAATTGGAACGTAATACCTTATGCCTCAATGGTCGAACAATATCTGCAGAAACTTGTTCTATTTTAACCATGAACTGCTTGAGGATTATCCGTGATAATACTGGCAATCTTGTTACGCTTACACCAGGCCATAGCCGGGAGTGTATTGACCGTCCACAAATTTAGTGGCAATTGATGTCTTTCGCTCATTTCAATCATTTCTCCATCCACCAAATCTCCTCTTGGATGAAAATAGTCAGGGTGAATCCAGTGGGTTACCCAAGACCATTCCATGTCTTGTAAAATAAATCCAGTTGAAACATTGGGATGAAAAAACCTAAAGTAACCCACCACAAATGGGTTAAAGGACGATACCATAAATGGATGTTTAATCCCTTTTTCTCGGATGGATTTTCCCAATGTAAATGCCGTAGAAAGATCAAAAAGTTTATGCGTTTTAATTTCAATATTTAAAAATATATTTTTTGGGATTTCATCTAACACATCTTGAAGTCTTGCAATCGTTTGGGTGTTTTGTGGGTGTGTATAAACACCCGTTTGAATATCTTTCAATTTGTTATAGTTAGTGTGTTGGACCCAGCCTATACCATTTGATTCTCTTTCTAAATCGAAATTATGAGAGCAAATTAATTCACCATCTTTTGTTTGTAATATATCTAATTCCAGGGCATCAAAACCCGCGCCTATTGCTTCTTTGTATGATGAAATTGTATTCTCTGGTGAATTCATTTTAATGCCTCGATGGGCCATAATGAGAGGAGAATCTTTCGATGATAATTTTCGATGACGTGCCACCCAAAAAAACCGGTGCCTGACCAATAAGAGGATAAAGGCAGAATAAAGAATTAATTCAATCATAGATTGGGGGTTAAAATAAGATGTCGAAAACGCTTACTAGATCGAATATAATCTTCATCAAACCATGTCGTGCGATATTCACCACTGTGGTACATCTCTGCCTGATCACGATAATGAGGGCTGCTGGGAATCCCTGACTGGCCTGTTGGCAGAATGAATTGTGTTTCATTCATATTGCTGAAATCTACAATTCTTCTCATGGATGCACCTGCGTTCTGATGATAGGGTTTGTTAAAAGAGTATCCACCTGCATTGGGTGATTTGTCTGAACCACCTGATCGGAACGGGCCAACGTTTAAATCAAAGAGCCAATCTAATAATTTTACTTTTGACAACATATGCGGGTGGGTTAAGGAATGTGCGTCGCCCCATTTCCAATTGGAAATATTTACACCAAATGATTCTTCTAGTTCTATTATTGCGTCGGCAACAGACTTTGATATTATTTCATTTAATGTTTCAACATGGTTGGGTGTGGTTATATCATCAATCCAGGAAGATTCGCCTGTTTTGAAAATTTCTCGAATTTTGCGATGGACCAAATATTTTAAGCCCGTATAGGCCTCCAAATAATTTTGCCCAAGGAGAGCAAGTTCATCTCCATAAAGATTCAAAACAAGGTTACGCATAGTTGCATGAAATATCAGTGCTGCCTCAGAATCTACATCTTCAACACCGTCCCACACCTTTAAAAACTCATATGCCCTTTTAAGGTTACCTGTTTCTTCTCCTGTTTCTGTTAACCAAATAAATGGCAAAATCTCTTGGGCAAATGGTGACGTTTGATCCAATTGGACCGATTTCATTTTTTCCACTGTCATATTGTCCATTGAATCCAGTCTTCGGTTTATTTGTTCTATTCTGCTCGGATCAGCCCATAATTTGCTGATATAATATGGGAAATCATCTCCTATCATTTTATTATTTGCCGTAGAGATATATCCCTTTTCTGGATTGTATAAAAAAGGCATTTTTTCGAACGGTATCTTACCTTTCCAATCAAAAGATGGATCTTCTCCTGGGCGAGGGATCATGCTATATCCCTGTTTTCGGATAGGGACATACACGGCGGGGCGCCAACCGATATTCCCTTTTACGTCTGCATAAACAATATTTTGTCCGGGGACGCCAAACTTTTTAATACCATTGCTAAAATCGCCCCAATTCTTCATGTTATTAATCGATACCCATGCATCCATTTCCGGTGTGTTCCAATGACCAGTCCATGCTATAGACATAGCAACATTCTTATTTTTCAATAGTCCGTGAATGTCGCTAATGATGGGCCCATGATGGGTTATGCGAATTGTAATAGTTGTATCTTTACCGTTTTTAAGTGGAATTATTTCCTCAACTAATTCTATGGGGAGCCATTTGTCACCGGAACGATATTCATTGGGATTTTTAGGATTAATTGTTTCAATAAAAAAATCTAAATCATCAACCATGCTGTTTGTGAATCCCCAGGCCACATGCTCGTTTTGTCCAATAACCGGCATTGGAATACCGGCGATACACACTCCGGAAACATTGAACCTTCCCCCTTTTAAGTGAATTTCAAACCAGCGTGGTGGTTGTGAATAGGCAAGGTGAGGATCATTGGCCAGCAACGGTTTGCCCGATGCGGTTAACTTTCCCGACACCACCCAATTATTGGACCCAATATCTGCATTATGTTTGCCAAACAAGTCACGTATTGTGAATTCCTGAGTAATAATTTCATCAAATACAGGCTTTAAGTGTTTCAATGAGGTTTTTGCAATAGTGGGCTTATCCTTATCATAGCCGGGAATAAAATCCGCTAATTTATCTTCACCAAAATAAGACGCTACAGCGCCATACACAATTTCCGGCTCCCAAGCTCCTTGCATTTCGTGAGCCATCATACGCGCATAACCAGCCACAATACTGGGATCCCAATAAGGCGGATCAATGCCTAATATTTTGAATTCAATTGGTGCGTCGTTTTTTATTTCATCGATTCGATAATTGATTCCATCACAAAATGATTCAAAGATTCTTTTATTTTTCGGCTCCATGGATTCAACCATCTTCTTAGCTATATCGTGAATTCGCCAGGTGCGCAAATATATATCGCTGCCCAGATATTGGTCTCCTAACGCGGATGCTAGCTCTCCCCGAACAGCAAGGGCTACGGTGGAAAGTTGAAAGAGCCGCTCTCTGCCCGAAAGGTAACCGGCCGTAAAAAACAAGTCCTCTTCATTGTCGGCAAACACATGGGGCACACCAAATTCATCCGTAAAAACATCCACGGGACTTTTTAAACCAGACAAAGGTAATTCGCCTTGATAGGGCGGTAGCGGATGATGTATCCAACATACAAAAATAATGGTTATAAGTAATATTCCACCGGTTATGATTTTGACTTTAGGGTATTGCATTTTATTTAGATTTTTGTTTTAGGTTATATAATACCCAATTATCGGGATCAATAATCAAGTCCGATTTTAAAGGAATTGCAATGCGAGTGGGAGAGTTATTCAACATAAGTTTTCGATCTCTTTGCCCATCAAATGATTGGAAAGAAATGTCCATCGGCATTTTGAATCCATCGTTCTGCCACCATAAATCAATAAATTTTTTATTCTTTATTATTTCTTCTTCTATTTCAAGGGTTGGGAGCTCAATTTTGTATAAGTACTGATCAAAAAACCATTGAATATTATCACCTGAGTTTTCATGGATTAAGGAAATGAACTCTTTTGTGGATGTTTGGTTTTGTGGAAGCTCCTTCGGCATATGAATAAATTCTTTCAGGCTTTCTCGCAATACTTCATCTCCAACCAAATATCGCAAGGTATGAAGAATGTGGGCCCCTTTATAATAAACATCATTGTCGGTTTTATACTCTGTTGTTGTGTTTTTTACAGGTACGATAAGTTGTTTATTTTGTATGTTTTTTTTATACCGATTGTTCACAAAAGCTTTCGCAGCAGCCTTTCCAAATTTTTCCTCCACAAAAAGAGCCTCTGCATAAGTATCAAACCCCTCATGAATCCAAAAGTCAGCCCAGTCGGCTACGCTTAAATAGTTTCCCCACCACTCATGCCCCATTTCATGAAACATGAGAAAATCATATCCTAATTTTGTTTTTTTATAATCATTTCCATAGGCATTGATGGTCTGGTGCTCCATGCCCCAGTATGGTGTATGTACCAAGCCAAATTTTTCTTTCATCCATGGGTATTGCCCAAAATTGCGTGCATAAAAATTTAGGTACTCTTCTGCATCATTCAGTAACTCGTTTGCCCCATTCCGTTTTTCAGGTAAAACATAATAGGCCAATTTTAAGGGCTTGTCTAATATGTAGGCGGTTTTTTCAACAACTTCAAAATAACCGGCAGTAAAGTTCACATTGTAGGTACTGATGGGGTATTCTGTCCGCCAATGCCATGTGGTCCATTTATCCCCTTCCTTATAAGTTGATTGTAGTAAACCATTAGATGCTACAAACAAGGGATCGGGGACTGTAATTGAAATATCAACCCCATCCGGTTTATCGCTGGGGTGTTCCTTACAGGGATACCAAATGTAGGCGCCATTTGCCTGACAGGATACAGCAATCCACGGATGCCCATCTTTGCTCGTCTCCCAGGTGAAACCACCATCCCAGGGTGGTTTTTTGGCAACGGGAGGCTTGCCATAATATTTAATCTCTAGGATGTGGGCTTTAAAAATATCCAAACCAGGATTGTGAATGAGAATTTTATGCCCTTTATGAACAAAGGAGAGATTCATACCGTTGATAGAGGCGCCAGAAACATTGAACTGGTCTAATAAATCAATCTCAATCATATCAGTTTTACTTATCAACACAAATGTGATATTGACTGTGCCGCCAATGGTCTTTTTGTAAGGATCCACTTTTAAGCGAATGTCATAGTGGGTCACATCCATGGCGGCTTGGTTGGGTGAGAGTTTTCCACCGCTATATACTTCCAACGAAAACGCAATTGAAAGGATAAGAAAATATATCAGATATTTTTTTAAGATTTCTTTACCTTGTACTGGTATTGAAAGATACCGCCCTTTTCATCCACGGAAACCATTTGTTGAAATACTAGCTCAATATCTGGAATTACCCCATCAAACAAGGGAATGCCTTTGCCAAAAACAAATGGGTGGGGAGTGATATATAAATGAGTCAGAAACGGAGCAAAGCGAGCATAGGTTTTTCCACCACCAATAATGTAGCAACGATCTCCCGGAATGGCATCCAGAATGGATGCTGGATCATCATTTCGGTGAACCACAATCATCTGTCGGCCCTCTAATTCGGTGGACAGCGTGGCATGAGTATTGGAGCCCATTATCACATGGAATCCCAAAGTTTGCTTTTTGAACAAAGGAAGGTCTTTGGACCAGGTCGTTACTTCACGATGGTGACGGGCAATTAACCCATCTATCGTCACGGCAGCAATAAGAATAACCTCATTAGGCATGATTTCTTATTTATAAGATCGTGATGCTTTCCATGTGTTTAATTCATTAAATGTACTTTTGACACCAGTTGTGTTTTTATGTTGTTCTGCGAACATAAGGAAATTCACCATTCTCCGAGAATTGACTCCCAAAGTGTTGGATAAAAGCTCTACGGTAGATGACTGTTGAAGCGTTTCAAGAGCTGCGATTGTTTTTTGATCTCTTTGGAAATCTGCATTATGTTCAAAAATGAATCTTTCAAATTTTCTAGCTCTTTCACTAATGCTCATTGGTTTCTTCTCCAGTTGCTCAATAGCAGACTCTTTTAATTGCTGAAATGTTTCTTTATCCATGGCCGCAAGCAATTCAGGAGTTGATGCAATAAAATCATCGGCACGCTGGTTAACATCATCTGCAGTAAAAGCTCCTGATTGAATAACAAAACTTAAATAATATGTTTCATCGCGATTCCGAGCATAGGACCAAACAATGTACCCCAATTGCTGGTTCGTCCTCATTTCTGTAAAGAAAGGTTGCTGAAGCGCCTGGCTAATGACCATGGACGTTGCCCGCATTTCCGGAGTATCATCACCCAAAACATATTCCCGATAAAAGCAGGAGTTATTGACAGTCAACTTTCCAATATATTGAATTTCTTCAGATTGAGGCTGATTCAAATATTTTAAATCAAATGCATCTGTCCGTTTAATATCTGTCGTGTTAGATTTTTCTTTGAAGATGCGCAAGGCACGTCGGGCATCAGACTCTTTGAAATCACCATAAACAAGACCCTCCACGAATGTTTTTTCATACAAACTATTACCATAATCATGAATGTCTGATAGAGTAGCTTCTTGGGCGACTGGCAAACTCTCTTCCCAGCTATATTTTACATGATTAAAAATGTCAGCTCCTTTTTCACGGGTTTGCTGATGCGCATCCGAGAGTGAAAAATTCTGATAATCACGGACAATCCTATCTTTTATTCCGTTAAACTGATCTTCAGTAATCGAAAAATCAATCATGTGATTCAGAATCATTTCGTAGAGCGTCATGGCAGATTCTGAATAACCACTTACATTCAGAAAAACCCCTTCGTACCCTTCTCGGAATGAATAATTCAGCCCTGCTTGTTTGGCGGGATAACCCAATTCGTTCAACGATTCATTAACACAGGCTGCGTAGAGTTTTAAATAAACGCGGTGGTTTAACGTCATTACATTCTCGGGGAAAAGGACCTTAAAGCCTATGACACCCTTGGGGCGTAAAAATTCATGATCGACTCCAAAATAAAGATTAGCGCCACTACTATTTATCAGGGAAACAGGCAACATATCTTCCTTTATTTCCCGATTAGGAACAGAAGCTGATTCTGGGATAAATGGGTTTACTTCGGCTATCATGAACTCAGCTCGAGGAGATGTGGACGTGAGTGATTGGTAGAATTCAGTATTTTCTGTATAGGAATAAGGGGTCTGGTAATGGTGCTCTTTTTTATCTGTTTCAACTTCTTTTGCTGTCAAAACCACCAACATATTATCCGGCGTAAGATGTGTTAATAAGTTTTCAAAGGCGTCTTTAGAATTATCTTGAAAGATAAAATTGATGCGGCCTGCATCTTTCAGTGGGTACATCATGGCTTCATTTGCCAATTGGGTGGCGCGCCATATGCCCTCACCTTTACTGCCATATATTTCTTCTAATTCCGCCATGGTTTTCAATTCATTGTATACATGAGATTGGTGACCCGATTCTTTTATAAGCTCGATATAATCCAAAGTCGCTAATACAATCTCCTTATTGTCTTCTTGTCCTTTTGGCGTAAGCCCAATCCGAATAGTGACCCTGCCATATTCTTTTGTTGCTGGACGTGCACCCGCAGAGAGCGTCTGTGCCCAGCCTTTATCTTTCAAATAGGAAAGCAGGCTGCCTTTTCCCTCGTGCCCTAAAATAAAACCAAGTTGTCTTCCCGGTTTACTTTCATACATATGGCGTGTGCTGGGAGTGGCAAAGCTGATTTCTAGATCACGAAGCTCTTTTACGGGATCAATTTGAACAAACCGGAATGTTTCTTTCTTTTCAAACACGATTGGGTCATGTTTGGTTCTTTCGAGATTATGGTTCTTTACATCAGAAAAATACTGGCGGGTCCATGCTTCCATTTCGTCCAAAGAGTGCGTGCTCAATAAAGCCAAGCCCATCCGATTTGCGCTGTATTGATTATTATAAAACGCAATCAACTCTTCCCTGGTAATATCTCCTAACGTTTCAAGGCTTCCAGTAGAAAACTTTCCTTCTGGGTGCCCATTTTTCACAAACTGATTTATGACTTGGTTCTGCCGCCAATAATCATTCATGATATTTTTCTGATGTTCGGAGTTTACGGCATTCACTTCTCTGGCTGTGTATTCTGCTGTGAAAAGTGGGCTAATAAAAAATTGAGCAAACCGATCTAATGCGCCCTCAAATCCGTCGGGCAGTACCTGCAGTTGATAATTAGTATGATCACCAGCGGTATAGGCATTCGAGTGGCCACCAAAAGTTTTGAGATATGTAGAATATTCGTCTACATCTGGATATTTTTTTGTACCAAGAAAAAGCATGTGCTCTAGAAAATGAGCAAGTCCTTCACGATTGCCCGGGTTTTCCAAGGAGCCCACCTCCACTACCATGGATGCTGCCGATACGTTGAAATCTGGATTTGAAAGAAGGTATGCCTTGACGCCGTTATCCAGTGTCAGTTTTCGAACTTCTGATTTATCCAGGGGGTGTCTATCTAGATGTTTATTTATCATATTTGTAC
>Ga0208113_1001454_pt1 | contig 11258 bp, 5 predicted proteins | sample Knorr_S7_td_NADW_FD_185598 | JGI IMG/M metagenome (GOLD analysis project Ga0208113, IMG submission 185598) | Marine microbial communities from Southern Atlantic Ocean transect - Knorr_S7_td_NADW_ad_2505m_LV_A (SPAdes) (version 2) | ecosystem: Environmental > Aquatic > Marine > Oceanic | place...
GGTCATATTGGTGGTAGCAACATCACGGTCCTCACCTTGATAATTAATCGCGATCTGTGGTTTAGGCAGGGCACGCTCATTAAACGTCGCTGTAATGGTCACCACAGAATCAGCCGTAGCAAAATATTGGCTGTAGGTTAATTCTGCCGTGGGCGCTGTGGTATCATAGTAAATCGGTGTGGATATATAAGCCGCTGACACATTCCCTGCTGTATCCGTTGCCGACCAAGTAATACTATAAGCAGTCCCAGTAACCAAGGTAGTTGATATATTGGTCAATGAATAGTCCGCAAACGTAGTTGCCGCATTCAATTCAGATGCAGTAAGTGTCGCTATGTGAGGAGAATTTGCATCAACAGTTCCACCGATACGTTCCCAGGTAACATTACCTGAAAAAGAAGTTTCGCTCAATTTATACCCAACTTTTGCATGATTTACATATGAATTACTATCGGGAGACAACAGGGTAAAAACAGGGTTCGTATTATCTACACGAAGAATGGTACGATCTGAGGTATTGGCATCGGTAAGGGCGTTTCCAGCATTATCGGTACCACTTATTGATATTGTAGCCGTTCCATCATTGCCATCAGGAATGGTCAGGGCATAAGTCCAAATAGAATCATTGGTGGTGTTTGCCATGCTTGTGGCCGCAAGATCATTCGCGCCTGCAAAATCAACTGCTATATTAGGGCTAGTTGCCATACCGTCATTAAAGGTGACTGAAATTGAAAGCGGGCTGTCATCCTTACGAACCAATGAATCAGCCGGTACGATGCTCGCAGTGGGTACCACTGTTTCAATTCTTACGTTATCCAGTTTATCGCTACTCACCTGATTACCGGCCGTATCTTGACTAACAGTGTAAAAAGAATACGTGTCATCACTGATTGTAGTTGAGGGCGTCAGGGTTATTTCGGATTTTCCAGTATCAACAGTATTCACTGCTATTTGCGTTGTAACAGCACCACTTGAGATTGAGTATAATTTCATTATTGAACCCGACTCCAAATTTGAAGAAGAAATTGAAGGCGTGGAATCATTGGTTAGATTATCAGTAGCACTTTCTCCCGTGTCAGAGGAATTAATCAAATCTGGCGCATCGGGTTTTGAAGGCGCTACATTGTCAATTACAAACGCAAGGACAGCGCTTGTGGCCTGAACATTTCCAGCAGAATCAATGGCGATAATCCCGGCCGTATGATAACCATTAGCCAGATCTGAACTCACCCTAAAAGTGTCTGTAGCCGCCTGTGACATAATGGAATCCCGACCAATACTGCTTCCACCATCGATCACTAGGCGAAGTGAATCCAGGGCTGAGGATAAGCCCTTCATTATAAAATGAGGGCGAAGATTGGAGGTGATATTATCAGAATCACTTAAACCACTATCATCTGAGACCAACATATCAGGCGCTTTTGGGATATCGGGCGGAATTGTATCAATCCGCACCGTAATTGCGGTGGCATCGGCACCCCAATTCCCCGCTGCATCTTTTGCTTTTGCTGATACCAGGTATGTGCCATTAGCATGACTCGTGGCTGTCAAATCTTTTTCAGTAGACGTTGTTTTATCCCGAACATCAATTGCACTTTGTTGGGCCAAGGCCACTGCTGTAGTAGCAATTTTTAAAAACACCGAATCAGTATTAGTCAAATTCGTTAAGGTAATCGCAGGTGTATCATCCTTGGTTAGATTATCCCAATCAGCTATTCCACTATCTGAAGTTGATTTCAGGTCAACAACTGGTGTCCCGGGATCAGTCTGATCAACAGTGATTTCCGTTAAAGAGACACTACCAACCCGACTGTTACCAGCAACATCCACAATTATTGCCCTAAATGTTAAAACATCACCTTCAGAAAATCCTGTCATTTCTTCTAATTCTTTAATCGTTGCCGAGGTTGATGCGCCATTGATCGTTACTGTTTTTTCTGTACCAAGATCAGCAGAACTAATTGCTGTACCAGTTGAATTAAGACTGCCGGCCCCAATGAATTCGAATGTTCCATCTGCTTCAGCCTGCACTTGAACTGTTCCGTTTTCTAACGTAGCATCATTAGCAATCGGTACCTGAACATTGATAGCGGTATTATCTTCATTCCAATAGCCATACACCACTTCATCAGTAACGGTTAACACACTATCAGTAGTAAAAGTAGACGGATCAGTTTGATCAATTATCAGGGTGGTTGATGCAGCATCATATCCAGTTGAATTTCCAGCCTTGTCAGTGACAGTTGTTTTAAAGTTAACTGTAGATAATTCCGCCCAATTGGTCAACTCCTCCAAGCCTTTCGTGCCGCCGGAAATTGTATTTGCTACTTCTATGGTTTGGTATTCTATTGCAACGCTGTCCTGGATGATTGTGCCGGCAGTGCCAATGCTTTCATAACTACCTGATATTTGGGCGGTTATTTGAATTGTCCCCCCGGCTAAACTGGCGTCATTTTTATCCAACCCTACGCGAACCTTTACACTTGTATTGTCCTCATTCCAATATCCGGCTCGAATAGTATCTCCAACACTTTTAACACTTTGAATTGCCATTTTTGTAGGATCTATACCATCTACTTCAATGGTTTTAATATCGGCAATATTAGAAGCAATACTCGTCACAGGAAACCCCATGGGGTTACCGGCACCATCCTTGAGTTCCCCTGCCGTTACATTTACATTACTCACAGTTAACATGGCCGGTGTTTTATCTGCTGTTGCTTCACCGGACGAAACAGTGTAGGTCGTGGAGGCCGTGCTGGCACTGGATAAATCAGCTTCAGCAACAGTTGAAGTACCTGTTGTATTCAGGGTAATGGTTAGGTCTCCCCCTGAGAGTGTAACAGCTTCACTAAATCCTAATGTAGTATTAATAGCATCAGCGGTATTATATAGTCCCGCATCGGTTGTAGATGTGGCTGATGTAATAGTTGGTCTGGTTACATCCACTGTCAATGAATTGGTACTTTCAGCCCAATCAGTCGAGTTTCCTGCTACATCGGTAACCGTCGTTTTTATTTTAATTTCAGCATCAGTGGCAAAACCAGTAAGAGCTTCGATTGGTGCAGATAAAACTGAAATTGTTGCGGATCCTGCTGTTTTATTGGCATCTGTTATTGTATGGGGATCACCAATAGATGTCCACCCGTTTGGGGCAATTTTTGCTTTAATTTGAATCGTACCACCCACCAGTGACGCATCTGATGATTGTATGGCAACCGTAAAATCAACACCTGTATTTGTATCATTATACTTACTCGCAACCACATTGCCACCAGTCGCGACCATGGTTATTGCTGTACCAGGATCTACAGGCAAGACGCCGTCAACGAAAATATCTACAATTTCATCAGCTAAATTTTTACCATCAGGAATTGCTTTTGAGGTCATTTCATTTCCTGCTTGATCATTGACCCTCTGGCCATTAGAGACCGCAATTGAATTCACAGTTAATGATGAATTATAATCATTTGTACGAACGGTATAATTTTCTGTAGCGATTGTTGCATTAGAAATAGCACCATAAGTCAGTATTGCATCAGCATTTGTAGAACCAGTTTCTAAGGTTGTAGTCACTATGTTTGCAGCGGTAGTTGTAACAGCTTCAGTAAAATATATTTGAATTGGTATAATATCGCCGACTTTATAAAAACCTGCAGCTTTACTGCTTCTTATCTTCATGATTGTTGGACGATTACCATCGATCTTGATATCTTTATTTGTCGCCAGTGTAGTAGCCGGAGTCCATGTTTGTATTGTATTGCCGCCACCATCCACGAGTGTTGCATCGGCTCCAAGAGCAATGGAAGAGTGCGTTAAGTCGTTTGCGGTATCTGTGGCTGCAACAGTATAAGTCCCCGAAGCAGTTGATAATGGACCAAATGCAGAAATTGAAACCTTCGCATTAACAGCGTTCCCATGATTTAAGGTAATGTCAAGCGTACCGTTGGCAAGGGTAACATCTTCACTGAATGTCAATGTGAGATTAATTGCATCACCAATCTTATATGTATTATTAGCTGTTGTCGATGTTGCGTCGGTAATCGTGGGATACGTGGCATCAATCTTAATATTTCTTAAATCATCCAAGTTTTGGCCGTCGGGTATTGAAAAATCTACTTGAGTATTTCCAGCTTGATCCTTTATGGTACCTGTAGTGGATACACTTTTTGCTTCAAGATCACTTCCTGCTGTGGTATGTCCTTCTGCAACTGTGTATGTTCCAATTGCCGTGGTAGAATTTGAAAGAGAAGTGATTTCAACAGTATAATCTGTAGTACCCGTTTCCAGCGGTACAGACAACTTAGCGCCTGTTCCAGACATCGTAACTGCTTCAGTAAATGTTACGGTCACATTGATATCGACTCCGACTCCGTAAGTCCCATTACCTTTGCTTGAGGTAATATTTGAAATCTTTGGCGCTGTGGTTTCAATAACTAATGTTTTACCTGTTTGGGCGGCTAGGTTAGTCCCAATATCAAAACTGGTCATAGCATTCCCTGCAGCATCTTTTAATGTACCAGTGGTGGCAACACTAGCAACAGTTAGATCGGGCGAAACGTCCCCTGAAGCAACAGTATAGGTTCCGGTGACTGTAGCTGAGCTTGAAAGAGAAGAGATTGCTGGTATAGCTGTATCACTATCACCCGTTTCCATTGTGATAACAAGATTTCCACTACTTAAAGTAACAGCCTCACTAAATGTCACGGTAACGGCAATTTGCTCATCCTTTCCATATGTTCCATTAGCTTTATCGGATTCAATCTTTGTAATCGTTGGCTTAACACCATCAATTACAATAGCATGATTAGCTGCAATATTATCCCCAGTCAAAGTAAAATCATTTACTGCATTATATCCAAGATCGATAATATTTCCTGATTGCATAGCGATCGTTTTAATGGTGAGATCATTAGTTGTTGCGCCTTCGGCAATAGTATAATTGAAAGTTATGGTTGTAACCCTACTACCATAAGATGCAAAATTTCCGACATCTACATACTGATCAGTATCAAATGTGACCCGCATTGTACCATCAGTAAAAATCGATTCTGAGAATGTTAAGGTTACCGGAATCACATCACCAATTTTATATGAATCATCCGCTTTACTCGTGGCAGCACTCGCTATTCGTGCACGTGTTTTATCGTAAACAACATTATCTCTCCATTCATTTTGAGTCCTAGTATTTCCAGCAGCATCAATCACATAAAAATCAATATAGTAGGTTGCATTTTCAACAAGATTTTCACCCTCATCAAAAGTAATTGGATCAATAGTTTTTGTTCCGGTACCTGCATTTGATCCAGTAAGATTAAATTTATGATCACCTGTATCACCACCACCATAGCCATCAAAAATAAAGTATGAACCTGCAATAACTGCCTCATTTAAGCTATATACTATTTTTTGCAGATTAAATCCCCTGTTATCAGTTCCAGGGTATGTTAAAGAAGTAACATATGGTGCGATTCTATCGATTTTATGTGAAACTCCACTATCTTCTGGACTAGATCCAACTGCACTACCACTACCTATTGTTACTGCAAAATCAAAATATAATCCTTCTTCATCACCACCATAATTCGATGATAATTGGGCATCACTAACGTAAAACGTGCAAACATTGTCTCCATCTGAACCTCCATCTGCTTGAGACCATCCAACCGGACTGGAAGAACCCGACATTAACTGGTCTATAGTTGATACACTTGATGAATTATTGAAGCCAACATAAAGTTTTATAGTTTCACCTGTTTTGTCAGAACTACCATTCTTCACATCATCTCCATTAAAGGTAACAACCACCTGTATGGAATTTCCTGCATTAAAATAGCCGGTCTTAACGGTACCTGTGACAATCTTAGTTACAACTGTTTGTCCGCTAAAAGATATACCAGAGATCAGGAATACTGATAAGAGTATTTTTGTTATTTTCATTTTATTTGATGATTATCTCAGAAATAGAAATCAAATAATTAGAGTGATACTCCAAGAATCAAAATCCCATCCAGCCAGCTTACGGTACCGAGTTTATTACTCTTGTCATCTGTTACATTAAATGCTGTGGTAGAACGCACGCCTAAACGAATATCAAGCGCATCACCCAGGGCAAATCCGTAAGAGTTTTCTGCAATCACACCAAATCCTTTACCGATCATGCCACCACCAAGTCTCACTTGTCCCGGTCCGGCAGGAAATGATAGAATGCCTGTTACATGGACACCGGAATAGGTGCCGCCAATGGGTTTATAATTGGTGAATTTAAATGTACCTACTTCAGCCCCCAGACGAAACCGGAACGGACCCATCTCCAGCACCATCGGGAATTCAAAAGCGGCGCGAAAATCCATACCGGAATTATAGGTTCTTAACTGATGGTTCACAAATCCTGGAGATGAACCAATCAGGTTTAAGGTATATCCCATACGGCTGGCCGCTTCGGCCACGGATTCTTCAGGCTCATCGGCAAAATCTTCATCAAAACTGTCATCGCCTTCATCTTCGGCAAATTCATCGTCAGAGAATTCATCCCCAAATTCCTCTTCGTCAAATTCGAATCCTTCTAAATCATCATCTCCCAATTCTTCATCTTCCGAAAAATCAAATTCTTCATCCAGCTCTGCATCCTCTTCCTCATCTCCCCAGAAGATTTCTTCTACCGCATCGTCTTCTTCCTGAGCGGTAAGGATAGAAAAAGGGGTGAATATCAGGAATAGTCCAAGCATGAGTGAAATGGGGAATAATGTTTGTGTTTTATGCTTCATATCTAAATCCATAATTAATGGTTATCCATTTTAGGACGTACTTAGGTCGATGCACTCTTTACCAGAATACGTACGTTGTCCGGGAAGAATATATCATTTTGCAGTCCAATGGAGCAATAATATATATGATATGAATTTAATAATCTGTAACCCGGATCAAATCAGTATGAATCGAAGAAATCTTGATTATTTTTTTGGGATTCGATCTCCTTCTACCCATGGGGCACCCGCTTTTGTCAATCGGCGGCTTAGGGCATCTAAGTCTATTTTATTTTGATTCAACTGGCTATGGATGTTGTCTAATGCCTTTTGGGCCAAGGCTAAATTTTCAACAGCAGTGGCTGTGGGCCCATAGGTGGAATATTCAATCACCCGTTGGACTACAAACAGACGATTTCCTACTGTAGGATTATTTTTTTCTCCTGGCTCCATTTTAGATCGATTTCCGCTTAATGCTTCATCCATCTCTAAAATTGAAGAACGAATGTCATGTAAACGGCTATCCAAATTTCCCACATCGGCATTGGATTGTTCCAAGGCTGTCTGCATACGGGCGATTTTTTTCAACGTATTTCCTACCGTAACTTGGACCGCAGATGCCCGTTTCACCGTTTGTTCATATTGACGCCAAAAATCAGCAATCTGCGAATACCCTTTTGTCGGCAACGCACCTGTTCTTAAGGGGACCACATCAAATTGTTGCGTTTCGGATAATTGGGTTGTTTTCCCATCTGCCTGGGCATACATGGTAACTGAATAGGTTCCCGGTGGTGCTAAAAATCCGGACCCTTGTTCAGATGATTTTTCTACTGTGACTGCTTTGGGTGACGGATATCGAAGATCCCATGCCACCCGGTGGAACCCTTTGGTGGACGGGCCTTGAACCCGGCGAACCGTATTGCCTTCCCGATCCTTTACCTCAAAGATCACCCGGGGTGTCATTTCACGGCGTTCCGTTTCCACCGCTTCCCACCCTGGAAAACCCACTGCTTTCCCTTTATCCATCTTCGCTTTTTCAACTTGTTTCCGTTTCGCCTTTTTGGATTGCAGATCTTTCCCTAAATGATAGGTGAATACTGCACCAAATGGCGGGTTAGGGGCAGTAAAGTACCCATCTCCCTGGGTGCCTTTAGGCCGATCGCCAAAACCAAGATGTGATCGTGGAATATACCACCATGCTTTTCGAACAGGGAAAAGCGTGCCTGTATCCGCCATTTGTTTTTTGGATAATCCACGAAAAACGGAAATATCATCAAACACATAGAATCCACGGCCGAAGGATGCACCGACCAGGTCATTTTCTCGTTTATGAATGGCAAGATCACGGAAGGAAATAATGGGCACACCGCCATTAAGTTTTGTCCATTTACCACCGCTATTGATGGAGAAATAAATGCCATACTCCGTTGCTGCGAATAAAAGGTTTTTCTCAACATGATCCTGAACAATTCGCCATGTAACCGTTCGATCGGGTAAATTGGATGTGATGGACTTCCATGTTTTTCCCTTATCCGTACTTTTATAAATATAGGGCTGATAGTCGCCATACTTGTGGTTATCCAAGACGGCATACACTTTGTTCACATCAAAATTATCAGCTTTAACATCATTGACGTAGGCTGTCGCTGGAACGCCTGGGAGTTTCTTCACTTCTACCTTTCGCCAGGATTTCCCGTCATTTTCTGTAATATTGATAAAGCCGTCATCCGTTCCCGCATAGATTAAGCCAGCCTTCACTGGTGATTCAGAAAGAGCTGAAACAGTGTTATAATTTGACATGGCACCCACATCCCATGGATTATCCCAACTCTGCTTTGACCCCATGATAGGCAGATCAAACCTGTTTTGATTCCGCGTCAAATCATCGGAGATAGGCTCCCAACTGTCCCCCCGGTTATCCGATTTCCATACACGTTGGGAGGCAAAATAAAGGCGAGATGGTTTATGGGGACTCACTAGAATCGGTGAGTCCCAATTAAAGCGTTCGTAAACTTCTCCATCCCGTGGCTGGGGCTGAACGTCCACCACTTCACCTGTAATCATATCAATCCGTGCCAAAGTACCTTGCTGTCTTTGCCCATACATAATGTTTGGGTTTCCCGGTTCCGTTGCCGGTTGATGCCCGTCCCAGTTGAGGACTACTCGCCAATCTGAATTTTGAATACCCTGCCAAGTGTCTGTTCTCGAGGGACCTCCTTCAGTGCTATTATCCTGGGTACCACCAAAAATATTATAGAATGGTTCTGAATCATCTAGAGCCACATCATAAAATTGGGTCAAAGGCAGGTTAGCCATAAAACGCCAGGTTTTAGTATGATCAAAAGATTCATATAAACCACCATCAGATCCAACCAACAAATATTCAGGGTCATCTTTCTTGAATGCAATGGCATGATTATCACCATGCTTATTCTTTTCATTCATCCGATAGAAGGTTTTTCCCCCATCATTAGAAATTTGCATATTAGCATCCATGAGGTAAAGACGATCAAAATAATGGGGAGAGGCATAAAGCTCCTGATAGTAATGGGGTCCAGTTGCTCCTGCAACCGCATCCGATTGTTTAACCCACGTTTCACCTCGATCAATTGACTTGTAAACACCCCCGCTTCGACGATCCAATTCTATAGCAGCGTAAAGAACATCCGGTTTATGTTTGGAAATATCCAACCCAATCTTCCCCATATTTGATTCAGGAAGTCCGTTTTTCAATGCTTTCCAAGTTTCTCCCCCATCCTCACTTCTATGAATTCCTGATCCTGGTCCGCCACCCATATAGGCAGCGATCGTCCGATGCCGCTGCCACATGGCCACATAAATCCGATCTGGATTCCTGGGATCCAGCACCAGTTCGGTGGCACCAGTCCATTCATTATCACTTAATACCAATTTCCAGTTTTTACCCCCATCTGTGGTTTTATATACACCACGTTCGCCGCCTTTACTCCAAAGTGGTCCTTGAGATGCCACCCAAATGGTATTAGAGTCATTGGGATGAATAACGATTCTTGAAACGTGTTCTGAATTTTTTAAACCCATATTGGTCCACGTATTACCCCCGTCGTCAGAACGATAAACACCATCCCCATATCCAAAATGACGCCCACCCAGATCTTCGCCTGTTCCGACCCAAACAACGTTTGGATTATTGGGATCGATGGTGACACAACCAATTGAATAGGATCCCTGGTCATCAAAAATAGGTGTCCATGTAATTCCTGCATTTTCCGTTTTCCAGACATTTCCAGAACCAACGGAAACATACCAGATATTGTTATCCTCTGGATGTACAGCAATATCAGAAATCCTGCCGGACATGAAAGCTGGACCGATACTTCTGAATTCCAATCCATTGAAATTATCGTCGGCCCAAATATCTTCTTTTTTGGATTGACCAATGGTAATGGTCAATGACAGTGTAAAAATTAGTGCAGGTAATCGAAAATGATTTAGCATGATATTATCCTTCATTTTTTGGAAGTAGAATATAATTCATGAATAAAATGAAAATTACTAAAAAATGCTTACGGTGGCGTTTAATTATAGTACAAACAAAAAAGCCCCCGTGAGGAGGCTATTTGAGGCAGAGGCGTTTCATTTCAGAAGCACCATCTTTCGGGTCTTCACAAAGTTTTTCGTCCGCAGTTGATATTGATAGACACCTGCACCTACCTGCTGACCAAAGTCATTGGTAGCATCCCAAGTAATGAAATGATAACCTGCTGCTGTCCCTTGCATGTTGAAGGTCTTCACCCTCTGCCCCAGCATATTGTATATGGTCAAAGTCACATTACAGTTTGTGTCCTACAGCCCTTTTCGCAAGTAGCGCCTTATGGCGCCTACTGCCCTCTCCACATCGCTATTTGAGTTATAGAAATGAGGAGAGAAGCGAACTCCCGCCCAATCATCACCTCCCAGGTTAGCGGCGACAATACCGTCCTCTTCGAGGGCTTTCACCACTTTCGCCGGCTCGAGGTTAGCGGGGCGGAAAGTGACCACCGCCGAACGGAGGGCGCGTTGATTAGAGGTAAAGATGTATACACCTTTGGTCTTTTGAAGCTCTTCAATGATTTCGGTTGCGAAATCTCCGCTTCTTTCTTCGATCTTCTCCTGACCGATTTTCCGAAGAAACTCAATTTGTTGCCCGAAGGCGTGAATGGCGGGAGTATCACGCTGGCCTAGTCCTTCGTGTGTCTGGGCCAACCCCTCACGACCCTTGTAGGCGCTGTAAATAGAAGGCCAAAACCTCTCCTGGATAGATTTGTTTACAAACAGAACGCCGGTCTCCTTGGGACCGCATGGCCACTTGTGAGCGCTGCCGGAGTAGAAGTCGGGCTGAATGTCGGAAAGATCAACATCCAGCAGACCTAAGCTTTGAGCACCGTCTATCAGCGTGATTATCCCCCTCTTTCTTGCCATACCGCAAAGCTCCTTGGCGGGGAAGAGATCTCCCACTGTGTTGCTCAGGTGCGTGAAAGAGAGGACGCGGGT
>Ga0208113_1001455_pt1 | contig 11254 bp, 10 predicted proteins | sample Knorr_S7_td_NADW_FD_185598 | JGI IMG/M metagenome (GOLD analysis project Ga0208113, IMG submission 185598) | Marine microbial communities from Southern Atlantic Ocean transect - Knorr_S7_td_NADW_ad_2505m_LV_A (SPAdes) (version 2) | ecosystem: Environmental > Aquatic > Marine > Oceanic | place...
GGGGGATGCCATGAGAAAGAGGGAAGTGCGGCTTAATGCGGTTCAGTTGCGTCGGCGTCAGCTAGAATTGATCGCTCATGTGATGTCCTCCTTGAACAAAAGCATCATCATCGGCGAAAATGCTGAACAGAAAATTAATGGGTCCTGACCCTAGTCCCCCAGGGCCACGCCCTCGCGGCGCTTGTCGGCGCCGCCTTCGAGGCCGCCTTCGTTGACAAAAATGCCGTTGAGGCCGCTGGCGCGGTTGAACAGCTTGACCTGGTGGCCGATCTTTTCCAGCGCCGGAACCATTTTTTCCAGCCGCGTTCCTGCCTCGATCCTCAAGCCGTCGTTGCGGCTGAGGAAATTCGCCGAATCGACGGCGCTTTGTATGTTCAGCTTCCAGTCCAGGGCGGCGATCAAGGCCTTGGTGACGTAGCCGATGATCGACGTGCCGCCGGGTGAACCGATGGCCATGACCACCCGGCCCCGGCCGTCGAAGACCAGCGTCGGCGCCATGGAGGAGCGCGGCCGCTTGCCGGGCATGGCGCGGTTGGCGATGAGCGCGCCGTCCCTGGTGTTGGGCCTAAACGCGAAGTCGGTCAACTGGTTGTTGAGGATAAAGCCGCGGACCATCAGGCGCGAGCCGAAGGTCCAGGCGTTTGACGCGGTAAGCGCCACGGCGTTGCCTTGGCCGTCGATGACGCTGAGATGCGTCGTCGAGAACCCCTCATGCGTCTTGCCAATGGCCATCGGCAGCCAAGCGCTTTTGCCGGGCATGCCGGGCTGGCGCCTGCCCCAGGCCGTGCCGGGAGTGATGCCGGTGGCCCGGAGGCGCAGGTATTCCGGGTCTAGCAGGGCGGCCGCCGGGACCGCAACGAAGTCCGGGTCGGCGATATAGGCGTCGCGGTCGGCGAACGCCAGGGCGCCTGCCTCGGCGATCAGGTGGACGGCTTCAAGCGAATTGGGACCGAGGGCGGCGAGGTCGAAATTCTGCACCATGCCCAATATCTGCAACGTCGTGATGCCTCCCGACGACGGCGGCCCGATGCCGCAGACCAGCCATGCCCGATAGGGCAGGCAGACCGGCGGGCGCTTCTTGGCCTTGTAGGCTTCGATGTCGCTGACTTTCATGCCCGACGGGTTGCGAGGCGCGCCGCCGACGGCCTTGACGATGGCCTTGGCGATGTCGCCGCCGTGGAAGGCTCCGGCGCCTTCCCGGGCCACGCGCTCCAGGGTGTCGGCGAGGTCGGGGTTCCTCAGCAACTCGCCCTCGGCCTTCGGCGTGCCGTCGTTGTTGAAGAAATAGACGCCGGCGACGGGGCTCTCGCTGAGGCCTTTCGCCCCGGCGATCAACCGCGCCAGACGTTTCGAGATGGGGAAACCCTTGCCGGCGAGATCGATGGCCGGCTTGAACAGGTCCCGCCAGGGCAAGCGGCCGTACTCCTTGTGGGCCATTTCGAGCATCCGCAGCAGCCCCGGCACACCGACGGCCATGCCGCCGATGGCGGCGTCGTGGTGGTCGCGCGGCTTGCCGGTGCCGTCAAGGAACATATAAGGGTTAGCCGACTTGGGCGCCGTCTCCCGGCCGTCATAGGCGTCGATGGCGCCGGACTCGGCGGCGTAATGGATCAGGAAGGCGCCGCCGCCGATGCCCGACGATTGCGGTTCGACCAGGCTCAGCACCATCTCGGCGGCAATGGCGGCGTCGATGGCGCCGCCCCCGGCGCGCAGCATGTCCAGCCCCGCTTCGGCGGCCAGGGGATGGCCGGCGACGATCATGTGCTTAGAAGCGCGGACCGGCTGCGGCGTTCCTTCGAAGATTTCGCTCAGCGTCAGGCCCTCGGACCCGTCGTGCTGGCAGGCGGCGAGGACAAGCAACGACAAGACGGCGGCAGCGCCGGCCCAGGGCAAGCGGCGGCGGGAAAAAAGGGCTGACCGGGTTGCCATCATGAGCCGAAGAATTCCGGCAGGGCCTTGGCCAGGCTGTCGCGGATGCGGTCCTTGATCGGAATTCCTAAGTCCGGTTTCTCGAACGTCCGGCTCGTCACCTGTTCGTACAGATGGACGTACTTGCCGGAAAACTCGATCAGGGTCTCGGGTGGAATCTCGGGGATCGGCTCGTTGTAGGGGTCGCAGCGCCCGGCGATCCAAAGCCTGAGGAACTCCTTGTCCAGACTCTCGGGTTCCTGGCCCTCGTTCATGCGCTCGGCGTAGGTGTCGGCGATCCAGTAGCGGGACGAATCAGGGGTCAGGATTTCATCGGCGAGCGTGATGCGGCCGTCGACGTCGAGTCCGAACTCGTACTTGGTATCGACTAGGATCAGCCCGTTGTCGGCGGCGATTTCGCGGCCGCGGGCGAACACTGCCAGCGACAGGCGCGCCAGCTCGTCCCACTGCTCCTGGCCGAGGAGGCCCTGTTCGACGATTTCCCAGGCCGTGATCGGCGCGTCGTGCTCGCCCTGGGCGGCCTTGGTGGTCGGGGTGATGATGGTTTCGGGTAATTTTTGATTTTTCATCAGTCCTTCCGGGAACGGGTGACCGTACAGCAGCCGTTCGCCTCGTTCGTACATCGGCCAGATGCTGGTCTCAGTGGACCCGGTGATGTAATCGCGGACCACCATCTCGACCGGCAGCATGTCGAGCCGCCGGGCGATGACGACGTTAGGGTCCGGCGCCTCGATGACGTGGTTGGGGCAGATGTCCTTGGTTTTCTCAAACCAAAACATCGCCGTCTGGTTCAGCACCTGGCCCTTTAACGGCACCGCCGCGAGCACTAAATCGAAGGCCGATTGGCGGTCGGTGGCGATCATCACCCGCCGGCCGTCGGGCAGGTCATAGGATTCCCGGACCTTGCCGCTCTGGGGGTTGGGCAGCTCCGGGAACGTCGCCTCGGTCAGACAGGTGTCCAAAAGGCGCTGGATATCGGTGTCTGTCACGAAATCGATCTGGTTGCGGTTTTGGTTGAAAGGGGGCCGAGTATAGAGTACGCCCGACTCAAAAACAGCCCCATAAAGAAGGGGTTTTCCGATCGCCGGATAATGAAAAATGGACGTGATCTCGGCTCGTGATCTGTTATCCTCGCGACAATTCTCCGGAGGGTCCCCGTGGCCAACGAACAAACCGAAAGCCGGCGGATTTCCGTTTCCGATATCCAGGGCCAGAAGGGCGGCCGGCCGATTGTTTGCCTGACCGCCTATTCGAAGCCGATGGCGCAGTGGCTGGACCCTCATGTGGACCTGCTGCTGGTCGGGGATTCCCTGGCCATGGTCATCTACGGCATGGAGACCACCTGCGGCATCACCCTGGACACAATGATCAACCACGGCGTGGCGGTGATGCGCGGCTCCAGCCACGCCTGCGTCATCGTCGACCTGCCGCACGGGACCTATGAGGACAGCCCCGGGCAGGCTTATGCCTCGGCTTCCCGGGTGATGGAGGAAACCGGGGTTCAAGGGGTGAAGCTGGAAGGCGGCGCGGATATGGGCGCAACCATCAAACATCTGGTCGAGAAAGGCATTCCGGTCCTCGGCCATATCGGGCTTTTGCCCCAGAAAGCCGAGAACCGGGGCGGCTTCAAGATTCAGGGCAAGGACGACGAAGGATGGAAGCGGGTCATGGCCGACGCCGAAGCCGTGGTCGGGGCCGGTGCCTTCGCCATGGTCATCGAGGGAACCATCGAGGCCCTGGCCAGGGAAATCACCGAAATCATTTCCATCCCGACCATCGGCATCGGCGCCTCGCCAGCCTGCGACGGGCAGATCCTGGTCACCGACGACGCGCTCGGCCTGTTTTCCGACTTCACGCCGAAATTTGTCAAACGCTTCGCCGAACTGGGGGGCGAGATCGAGCGCGCGGCGAAAGCCTATGCCGAGGAAGTCAACGACCGGCACTTCCCCGGGCTCGAGCACTGCTACGGCGTGGCCAAGGACAAAAAAGACTGATCCTTGTTAGGATTCGGGGGTCGATGATCGAAACCGTCAAAACCATTGCCGATTTGCGCCGCCGCCTGGACGAATGGCGCGCCGGTGGCGAAACCATCGCCCTGGTGCCGACCATGGGGGCGCTGCACGAAGGCCACCTGTCGCTGGTCCGCGTTGCCAAGTCCAAGGCCGGGCGCACCTGCGCGACCCTGTTCGTCAACCCGGCCCAGTTCGGCGAAGGCGAGGATTTTGCCGAATATCCCCGCGACACCGACGATGACGCCGAAAAGCTGGAAAACGAGGGCTGCGACCTGTTGTTCCGGCCCGACGCAGAAGAGATCTATCCCCCCGGCCACGCCACCAAGGTCACCGTCGAGGGACTGGGCGACATCCTCGAGGGTGAATTCCGGCCCGGCTTCTTTACCGGCGTCGCCACGGTGGTGACCAAGCTATTGGTGCAGGCGCTGCCCGACTTCGCCGTGTTCGGGGAAAAGGACTACCAGCAACTGCTGGTCATCAGGCGCCTGACCCGGGACCTGGACATCCCGGTCGTCATCGAGGCGGCGCCGACGGTGCGCGACGACGACGGCCTGGCATTGGCGTCCCGGAACGCCAATCTGACAAGCGACGAGCGCCGGATCGCGCCGGCCCTGTTCGGCACCCTGTCACAGGTTGCCGAAAACGTCGGCCGCGGCGTCGATACCGAGGAGCAGGCGGCCTGGGGCCTGGACCAGCTTGAGAGGGCCGGGTTCGACAAGATCGACTACTTCACCGTTCGTGACGCCGAAACCCTAGCCCCGGCCGCCGGTGCCTCCCGCCCGGCCCGGGTGCTAGCCGCGGCCTGGCTAGGCAAGGCGCGGCTGATCGACAACGTCGTGGTCTAGAACTCGAATACCTTTTTTAGGCATAGAAAACCGACCGTCATTAACGCTACTATAGGGCGTGTAAAAAGGCATGCCATATAGGGCGGGTAGTCATGCTAGATATCATCACCGGCATTCACGGCTTGGCCAACAAGCCGAACAAGAAGACTTTGGAGGATTGGTGGAAGAAGTCCATCCTTGAGGGGTTGAAAAAAGAACTGTGGTATTGATAACCCGGTATTCGATTTCGAAATGTCTATTGGGCCGATCTTCTCTACAAGAATCCCCAGCACTAAGATAAGGCGTTCAACTTCGACAAGCTCTACAACGACGGGCCCTATAAAGAAGTAAAGAACGGCGCGCTGAAGCAGTATTAAAGACCTCTTCCTCGACGACGTAATTGCGGGAGGCGCTCATTCCACATAAGGGCAGGCGGATCATGCTTATCGCCCATTCCATGGGCACCATCATCGCCTACGACGTCCTGCGCGAGATCGGCCATTCTGGCGATCACACCGATTTCAAGCTCCCCCACTTCGTCACCATCGGCTCGCCGCTGGAGTTGCCGCACGTGAAGGCCAAGATTTTGGAAGAAAGAGACTATGCCCTTGTGCGAACACCGAGCGTGGTCACCGAACGTTGGGTCAACTATGCCGACCGCAAGGACCCGGTGGCGTTCGACGTCCATCTATGGGACAACTACGGCGAAATCAAAAGCAAAATTCGCGTCGAGGACGACCTCGTCCTCAATGACTACCCAAAAAACGCCGAAGGAGATCGAAACCACCACAAGTCATACGGCTACCTACGGACTCCGGAGGTGTCGAACCATATAAAGCACTTCCTGTGAGGGTGATTGGTTGGCGACAAATGTCGGCGGTGGTTTGACCCGCGTCAGGGCCTATGGCCCCGAATAGGTGATCCGGTAAAGGGCGCCGAGCCGGTCGTCGGAAATTAAAAGCGACCCGTCGCCCAGTTCCTTGACGTCCACCGGCCGTCCCCAGGATATGCCCTCTTGCAGCCAGCCGTCGGCGAAAATTTCCTTGCCCAGGGCCTTCTTCGTTCTCCTGTCGAAGCGGACGCGCATGACCCGGTAGCCGTCGGGGATGGTGCGGTTCCAGGATCCGTGTTCGGCGACGAAGGCATCGCCCTTATAGGCAGGCGGGAACATGGCGCCACGATAGAAGTTGATGCCCAAGGACGCCACGTGGGCGTTGAAATCGACGACCGGGAAGACGGCGGGGCGGGGGACTTCGCGGCCCTGGAAGTCGGGCGTCCGGTCGCCACCGCCGCCGTAATAGGGAAACCCGAACCACAGCCCCTTGCGGGGTGCGTGGTTGAGTTCATCGGGCGGGCTGTCGTCGCCCATCATGTCGGCGCCGTTGTCGGTGAAGTAAAGCTCGCCGGTCCCGAGCTGGAAGTCGAAGCCGACGGAATTGCGCACGCCTGAGGCGAAGATTTCCGGCTTTCCCCCTTGCCGGACCATGCGAATGATGGTGCCTTCCAGGCCCTTGACCCGGCAGACGTTGCAAGGCGAACCGACGGCGATATAGAACTTGCCGTCGGGCCCGAAACGGGCATAGCGCCAGCCGTGCCACGGGTTGTCGGGCAGGCCCTCGAACAGGATTTCCGGCTCCGCCCGGGCCAGGGTCTTGAGGTCCGGGGCGGCGAAGCGCACCACCCGGTGCTGCTCGGCGACGTAGAGCCAACCGTCCTTCCAGTCGATGCCGTTGGCGACCTTCAGGCCCTCGAGCACGCGGTCGACCCGTTCGGCCCGGCCGTCGCGGTCGCCGTCGATGACGGCGTAGACGCTGTCGCTTCGCGTGCCGACGAAAACGACGCCGAGGGAATCGGCCACCGCCATGGAGCGCGCGCCCGGCACCCGGACGTACAGTTCGATCTTGAACCCCGCCGGCAGCTGCACTAGGTCGAGGCGCGCCTGAGCGGCGGCAGGCGATACCGGGATGAGCGCGGCCAAGACGGCAAGGATGGCGGCGATGCGGATCATGTCTTGAGTATGAAACGCCCCCCCGGCCGGTTCAACGCTAGTGTCGAGGCAGCAAGTTGTCAGGGGGGGGTGAAACGAAACCGACGCCCCACAGGGGAAGCCGGGAGGACGCCGGTTGAAGAAAATGAAATTAAATAATCGAAATCAGCGCAGGTAGACGTGGACCTCGTTGGTCTTAGCGCTCGCCATGGTCTTCGCCGACACCGCGACCCGCGCCGGCGGCAGGCCCATTTCGATCAGCGCGCGCAGCACTTCCTCGGCGTGGCGCCGCGCTTTGTTAGCGTTCAAGGCGACCCGGGCGGTGCCGCCCGAGGCCGAAGCCACGGCGACAAGGTCGAAGACCGCGTCGGGGCGGCGTTCGATGACGCGGCTGACGGCGTGGTAAAGGGCCTGCTGATAGGGCACCTTGGCGCGGTCGAAGCGGATCACCACCAGCGGACGCTTGCCCGTCGTGTCGGTTGGCCGCGCGGCGAGGGTGCCGTTCTGGCCGGCGGAGGCCAAAGCCAGCGCCTTGTGGACCAGGCTGCCGCCGAAAATCTCGCCGGTGCGGATGGCGGCCGAGACGGTGTTCAGGTTCGCCCGTTCGGTGGCCACATAGTTGGTCTGGCGGCGCACGTCCTCGGACACCTCTTTCAAGAGCCGGGCGACCAGGACATCGGTGCGGCTGACCTCGTCCTCGAGGATCGCCAGTTGCCGGTGGTCCTCGTCGACGGCGCCGGAAACGGCGAACGAGGCCTTGGCTGATTCCAACAGGAATGACGACATGGTCGAATTGTTGCTGACCCGGGCGGCCAAGGTGTTCATTTCGGTGATGTCGGCGGCGATCCGGTCGAGGTCGCCCTGAGCGCTGTTGAACTGCTGCACCAGGATCGGGTTGCCCGGCGTGGTGCCGACCTGAAGGCGCGCGTTCACCGCGGCGATGGTGCCGTGGTAGCGCTGCGAATTGGCGACGATCTTGCCGCGCAGTCCCTGGAGCTGGCCGTTGTGCTGGGAGACCGACCCCTGCAGGCGCTTCAACTCGCTACGCAGTTCACCGACCTTCTGGCCGACGAAGGTGCCCGTGGATTGGCCGGGGGTAACGCCGGTAGGCTGGAAATTGGTGTTGCCGAGGGGCGGCGGGGTCTGGACGACGATGACCGACTGCCCGCCGACCTGGCCCGAAGCCGCCGCGTCTTGCGGGGCAGCGACGGCTTGCTTGTTGGTACCCTTGGGACTTTCACCCGTGAGCGTTGGCCAAAGGGTGTCTTCGGTGAAAGCGCAGGCGGGCAACAACAACACCGCCGCCGCCAGTAGAAACTGAACACCACTAGAGGTCATTACACGTTTCGCCTTTGATTCTTAAAGGGAATAGCCCATGAATAAGGGAATAACCCATGAATTTACAATAACTAATTCTGGGCATAAATGGAAGTCCCCCTTCCCCGTTTATGATTATTGGCGATCTTACTCAATGGCGAATCCCACGACAAGTTACTATTTTTCAAGGAATAATTCGGCCTCATCGGGGGTTGGGCGGGTTCTTGCCTTGCGCCGGGCCGTGGAGTAGTGTCGCCCCCCCTTCGAGGCGGGCTTTTGCACCAGGTCCGTTGCCCGATTCGCCAGGGTTTTCGCGCCCGTAGCTCAATTGGATAGAGCGTCTGACTACGGATCAGGAGGTTGAGGGTTCGAGTCCTTCCGGGCGCGCCATTTCTTTCAAAAAGCCTAAAAATCCCGTTCCCAGTCCCGGTCCCTATTCCGCCGCCGCCGGGTCGGGTGCCATTTCCGCGCCGGTGCTAGCCGGGAGCATGAGGGCGGCGATGACGATGAACACTGCCGCCGCCGCCAAGACCACCATCACCGTCTCGAAGCCGCCGCCGCCGGCGAGGATGGCCTGGGCCACCAGCAGCGCCAGCGCGCCGATCACCAGATTAAGCATGAACTTGATCGACAGCGCCTTCGCTCGCCATTCGTCCGGCACATAACGCGTCAACACCGCGTCGGTGATCGGGATCTGACCGAAGACGAAGGCCATGGCCAGCAAGGACGCGGCTAGAAGACCATAATCGCTCTGCGTCGCCATCAGGCCGATCATCACCGGTTGGCCGGCGGCAACGAACAACAGCACCGGCTTGATCCGGCGCCGATCGATGATGCGGCCGACAGCAAGTTGCGCCCAGGCCGCAACGGCATATACCAGGGCCGCCAAGGTGCCGGTCACGGCGATATCGACGCTGACGCCAGGCATGGAGACCTCGAACATGCGCGGGATAACGAAGGTCATGGAGCCGAAAACGAAGCCGCCCGCCGCCACCACCATCGCCAACGCCAAAAGCGCCCGTTTCCAGCCGGGGGCGAAGCCGACCAGGGCCTTTTCCCGGGCCGTCGCTTGCGGTGGCCGGACCCGGCCCGAGCGCACGAAACCGATATAACTTAGGCCGATCAGGATCGACACAATTCCCGGCAGGGCGAAGGCCAGCCGCCAGTCGTAATCGACGAGGACGAAGCCGGTGATCAGGGGCGCCGCCGCCACGCCTAAGTTGCCCCACACCCCGTTGGCCCCGAGCCGCCAGCCGACGTTGCCGCCGCCCTGGACGACCATGGCGATGCCGACCGGGTGATAGATGGAGGCGAAAACCCCGAGGGCGGCTAGGCCGATGCCGATCTGCAACGGCGAGGTGGCGAAGCTGGTGGCAATGGAGGCCAGGCCGATGCCGATGAAGAAAACGGCGATCATGGCGTTGCGGTTCCATTTGTCGGCCAGGTGCGCGGCGAGGGGCGCGCCGGCCCCGAACAGGATCAGCGACGGTACGCCATAGGGGATCATCTCGACGTAGGCCCCGTCCTTCGCCAGCCCGAAGGCGAGGCCGGCGCTGAACGCGGCCTTGGCGAAGATGAGCATGAACAGATGGTCGGCGAAATGGCCGACGTTCAGGAACAAGAAGCGGAGCTTTTGCGCGTTCAAGGTCTATAGGTCCCGGCGAGGAAAAATCATGGGGCGAAAGAGGACCGAGTATCCCACCTTCGTCGGGGGCGGACAAGAATGGGCGGCGGGGGCGGACAAATTAGGGCCTGCTTGGGCCTCAGGACTTGGGCTTCGCGTCCTCGACCAGGTTTTCCAGGCGCTTGGCGATGTTGGATGCCGCGTAAGCGGAAATCTTGTACGTCCAGCCGCCCGTCCGGGCGATGATTTTGTCCGCCTCCTTGGCCGCCTCGCCGTCTTCGGAGGCTTCGAGCCGGAGCCAGAAATTCCCGTCACGTTTAGCTGACAGCACCTTGATGGAAAGCCCGTCGAAGGTGGTGACCTCGGTGCTCACCGTCGCCTTGGGGTCGAAGGGGGGTGATGCCTTCTCGATATCGTCGAACTGCAGGGCGCTCAGCGACGCGCCAACGGCGTTCGGCCCCGACTCGAAGATCAGCTTCTTGCCCTCGGGCATGTTGTCGATGGCGAAATCCTTCGTTTCCGCCGTCGCCTTCGAGACCGACAGCGTCTGGCCGTCGGGATGGTGGATGACGACGCGCTTCACTCGGGCGGTGTCGACGTCGACAATCTTGCGTTCCAGCCAGTTCAGCCATTCGTCGGTAATCTCGGCGCCGCCCGAGGCCAGCCAGGTCTGGTTCTCGCCGGGGCGGCGGATATAGACGCCGCCGGTCACCGACCCCGGCAGGGTGCGCCGGCGCTTGCCGACGATGATCTCGGCCAGCAACGCGCCGTCGTTGTCGAAAAGCGTCGCCAGGCGGGATTTCGCCCCTGCGCTCCCGGGGTCGCGGAGTTCCAGCTTGGAGAATTTTTCCGGCGCCTTAGTCTTCGGTTCGGCCAGCTTCAGTTGCGCCAGACCGAGGATCGCGCGTTTGATCTTCACCACGCGGGCCGGGTAATCCAGTTTTTCCTTCATCGTCCATCCGTCGGCGCCGCGGCGAAGGGTGATCCGGCCCCGGGCGTGGTCGATGACGAGGGAGGCGGTGTCGTTGACCCGGTCCAGCAGCCTTGGGAATACCTTTTCGCCGACCCCTTCGGCGGCCCGGAAGCCACGGTCCTGGGCGGTCATGAACCCGGCCGCGACCAGGGTGACGGCGGTGATGATGAATAGGGCGGCAAAGGCTTTCGGCGACACGGGCGTTGATCCTTTTTTCAGTTGCCGGTCATTCGGTGACCACCCGGACCTTGCGCCGGGTCCGGCGGAACAGGGCGAAGACGATGGTGGCGGCCCCCAACAACAGCGGAATGAAGGCGATGTTGAAGAATTTCAACATCGCGTCCAGTTGATCGATTTCCCGGCGCAACTCCCTTTGCACGCCTCGAAGGCCCTTGCGGACGACGATCATCTGGATGCGGAAATCTTCGATGGCGGCCTTGTCGTCGGGGTTGAGCACCATGTCGCCTTCGGTGCCCCGGCGGCGTTGCAGATTTTCCAGCTTCGAGCGCACGTCTTCGAGCTTCGCCTGCAGGCTTTTTTCCTTGTCCCGGTATTTGCGTTCCGCTGCCTGGCGGATTTTCTGCCCCA
>Ga0208113_1001457_pt1 | contig 11237 bp, 9 predicted proteins | sample Knorr_S7_td_NADW_FD_185598 | JGI IMG/M metagenome (GOLD analysis project Ga0208113, IMG submission 185598) | Marine microbial communities from Southern Atlantic Ocean transect - Knorr_S7_td_NADW_ad_2505m_LV_A (SPAdes) (version 2) | ecosystem: Environmental > Aquatic > Marine > Oceanic | place...
TGAACGCGCTATTTTTAGCGCTCTTTGTATTAGAGTGATACGATTTTCTAATCGATTATTGGCGAGAAAGGGTTTAAATTCTTGCAAAGCAATATTTAATAAGATAGCTAAGATTGATAAAACAATCATGATCTCGATAAGTGCTGCGCCATGGTTTATATAGCGCGTAAAGTCGCTTGCCTTCATCCTTGAAGACTCCCAAATTTTGACCTTTTATTAAACTATATATGCACCTATAAGCTTGTCAAATTATTTAACCACAGGTTAGGTCAGTATCACCAAGGTATAAAGCTGTGCCTGATTTGGAAACTTGAAGGGCTTTATTGTTATCATCATTATCAGGATTTGGGCAATAGACAAACGTGCCTACGTTTGTCGTAATAGTGCCGCCAGTATCAAACATAATATAAGCATCTCCACTATATGCGAGTCGATCGTTTTTATGAGGCGGTGCAATCATTCTGTATACTTCATCGCCATAGTAAGGTTCGTACCATTGAAAAACATTCGATTGATAGCGGGCTTCATCATTGCTAAACACAAATATAACTTGTTCTGCATTACTCTCATTAGGTAGGGGATGGCAAATGCTTACTTGATCCCCTTTGATTCTGTTTTCCCAACCCCTGCAAATTGTCATAATTGTATCCGTGCTGACCGCTTTGGCACGTGCAAAGCTGATCATACGTTGCAGATCTAATAAGTAATTTTCGGCTCGATTGCTTTCTAATGTGTCTGAACTATCCCACAGTGCAATTGTGGCAACAATACCGACAATGGCAACAGTAATCATTAGTTCTAAAAGCGTAAAACCACGCTGAATGGCGTTTTTCATTGCTTGTACCTCACTCACAAGTTGTTAACTAATCATATCATGATGTAAAAAGAGTGCACCTATTTGATCAGTATGTTTGCTATGCTTTCTTAGATTGTCTAAAATCGACGCAAATAATGTTAAGAACTAGCTGGTTATAATGAAAAAAATCGAAGCAATTATTAAACCATTTAAGCTTGATGATGTGCGAGAAGCATTGTCAGATGTCGGTATCACAGGGATGACGGTAAGCGAAGTAAAAGGCTTTGGCCGTCAAAAAGGGCACACCGAGCTTTATCGTGGTGCTGAGTACATGGTGGACTTTTTACCTAAGGTAAAATTAGATATTGTGTTAAGCGATGAAGATGTTGACCGTGCTATCGATGTTATCGTTAAAACATCGCAAACAGGTAAAATTGGTGACGGTAAAATCTTTGTCACTGACGTTGAACGTGTTGTACGTATTCGTACTGCAGAAGAAGATGAAGACGCGATTTGATACTAATCCGCAAACATTAAAAAAGGCGCCTCAGGCGCCTTTTTGCGTTTTGTCTATTTTAACGCTTATTAGCTTCACGTGTTGCTTTAGCGTGTTCACTTAGCTCAGGTAAGCCAAGTTTGTTGTAGCTTTTTTCCATGATCTCTAGTGCTTGATCAAGGTAGCTGCTTTGTGAGTAGTGCTCAACCACGTATTTACCACGGTTTGCTGCAGCAAGGTATGCCTCACGCTCATAGTAGTATTCAGCAACTTTTAACTCATAGCGAGCCATTTTATTCAGTAGCCACACTAAACGTTTTTTCGCTTCTGGCGCATAAGCACTGTTAGGAAAACGTTTTAATAGCGTTGATAAGTCTGTAAATGCGACACGAGTACGGTTTGCATCTCTGTCAGCACGGTCTACACCAAAATATTCTTGGAATGCGTTTTCATCCGCTTTGATGTTTACCAAGCCACGCATGTAGTACATGTAGTCTAAGTCTTTATGGTTTGGGTTTAAGCGAATAAAACGGTCGATTGTTGCGAGTGCTTGCTCAGTATTACCTGCTTGATAATGCGCATACACTAAGTCCATTTGTACTTGTTTTGATAAAGGACCAAAAGGGTAGCGAGAATCAATAGCGCTTAATAGCTCAATTGCACGGGCATATAAGCCAGAATCTAATGTTTGTTTTGCATCTTCATATAAAGCTTGCGCAGATTTATTAGGAACGCGTTGGATATCTTCTTGATCGGGTGCTGATGAACAGGCACCTAAGCCAAGTACAGATACTGAAAAAACTATGGCGAACGCACGTTTCCCTATTTTATTTATCATTTTATTTCTTACCTTCGATGTCTTCGGCTAGGCCAAGTGAGGAAAACCGAGTAAACTATACGTATTATATTAAAGCGATTCTAACCCAGTCGAGCACAGCTTGCACTGGTAAATTGGGTAAAGTTACTAATGTCAGAGCAAATTTCTCTCCAAGCCGAGGTTCCAATTGACCTTGGCGGTAAACGTCTAGACCAAGTATTAGCGCAATTGTTCCCTGATTATTCTCGATCACGTATAAAAACGTGGATTTTGGATGATAAAATCACTGTAAACGGTGAAATATTAAACACACCGCGCGAAAAACTACTCGGTGGCGAAATGGTGAGTGTAGAAACAACCATCGAAGCCCCTCGTGAATATGAGGCACAAAATATCAAATTAAACATCGTTTATGAAGACGATGATATTTTGGTAATTAATAAACCAATGGGATTAGTCGTTCATCCAGGTGCGGGTAACCCAGATGGCACGGTATTAAATGCTTTACTGCACCATTATCCTGATATTATTAATGTACCTCGTGCGGGTATTGTGCATCGTCTAGATAAAGACACCACTGGTTTAATGGTGGTGGCGAAAACAATTCCGGCACAAACACATTTAGTGTCTGCGCTACAAAAGCGTGAAAACTTCACCCGTGAATACGAAGCAATTTGTAATGGCACAATGACTGCTGGTGGCATGGTTGAAAAACCAATTGGTCGTCATGCAACAAAGCGTACTCACATGGCCGTGCATGAAATGGGCAAACCAGCGGTTACGCATTATCGTGTTGCAGAAAAATTCCGTGCACATACACGCTTACGTTTACGTCTAGAAACAGGCCGTACACACCAAATCCGTGTACACATGGCTTATTTAAACCACCCATTAGTTGGCGATCAACTGTATGGTGGTCGTCCGCGTCCGCCTAAAGGCGCGACGCCAGAGCTGTTTCAAATGCTACGCGACTTTAAACGCCAAGCATTGCATGCTGTAAAACTATCAATTGCACACCCAATTACGGGTGAGTTAATGACCTGGCAAGCACCCATTCCAGATGATATGGCAGCTATGACAGAAGCATTACGCGCTGATACTAAAGCAAACCCAAATATTGAGTTTTAAGCGTTATGATCACACCAGCATGGACTGCCCCAGACACTGTTAGTGCACTGAGTACGACCCGAGAGGGCGGTGTATCAGTTGCACCCTTTGATAGTTTTAATGTGGGTTTACATGTTGGTGATGATGAGCAAGCCGTGCTTGCAAATCGCGCGTTACTTACAAATCAAATGCCAAACCCTGCTGTGTGGTTAAACCAAACACATAGCAGCGATGTGGTCGTGATTGATGAAGAGTCTGATTTAAGCCTCGTGCGCTCTGCTGATGCGCTCTACACCCGTTTAGTAAAGCAGCCGCTTGCTATAATGACTGCAGACTGTTTGCCGGTACTACTTTGTTCGAGTGTAGGCGATGAAGTCGCCGCAGTACATGGTGGCTGGCGTGGTTTAGCACAAGGTATATTGGCTAATACGGTTTCGCATTTTCAAGCGCCAGCGAGCGATATTATTGCTTGGTTAGGCCCTGCCATTGGTCCTTCGCAATTTGAAGTCGGGCAAGAAGTAAAAGACTGTTTTTGTTCGCAAAACCCACTGCATCAACAAGCCTTTACAGCTAAACATGAAAAATACTTGGCTGATATCTACTTACTAGCACGCCAGCAATTGGCACAATTAGGCGTGGTCAAAATACACGGTGGTGAGCACTGTACCGTCACTGATAAATCACAGTTTTTCTCTTATCGACGCGATGGACAAACAGGCCGTATGGCGAGCTTGATCTGGCGCAATTAATACGCCTTTTTTGCGATTAAATTTTCTTCTTTTACTTGAACAAATCACTAAGCATACCCATTAATTAAGCAATTAGATTTTTTAATAGGTAAACCCTTATGCGTTTAGATAGATTTACAAGTAAATTTCAATCTGCGCTTTCAGATGCGCAGTCATTAGCACTTGGGCGCGATCATCAATTTATTGAGCCTGTGCATTTAATGTATTCATTGCTTCAGCAAAATGGTTCAAGTGTGCGTGCACTACTTGCACAAGCAGGTGTGAGTGCTGATGAATTAAACACTAAGTTATCCCAAGAAATCGAAAAACTGTTTAAAGTTGAAGGTATTGGTGGTGATGTTCAGCTGTCAAATAACCTGATTTCGTTAATTAACTTGTGTGATAAGTATGCTCAAAAGCGAAAAGATAAATTCATTTCGAGTGAGTTATTTGTCCTTGCAGCGTGTGACGATAAAGGTCCATTAGGCGATATTTTTAAAGCGCTGAATATTACTTCTAGCAAAATTGAAGCGGCTATTGAGGCTATTCGTGGTGGTCAGAAGGTTGACGACCCAAATGCTGAAGAAACCCGTCAGGCATTAAAAAAATTCACCATCGATTTAACTGAACGAGCAGAGCAAGGTAAGCTTGACCCTGTTATTGGTCGTGATGACGAAATTCGTCGTACGATCCAAGTATTACAACGCCGTACTAAAAATAATCCGGTATTAATTGGTGAGCCGGGCGTAGGTAAAACAGCGATTGCTGAGGGCCTTGCGCAGCGAATTATCAATGGTGAAGTACCTGAGGGCTTAAAAAACAAGCGAGTATTATCGCTCGATTTAGGTGCGTTGGTTGCCGGTGCTAAATACCGTGGTGAATTTGAAGAGCGTTTAAAATCAGTTTTGAATGAACTTGCCAAAGAAGAAGGCCAAGTCATCCTCTTTATTGATGAAATCCATACCATGGTAGGCGCTGGTAAAACAGATGGCGCAATGGATGCGGGTAATATGTTAAAGCCTGCACTTGCCCGTGGTGAGTTACATTGCGTGGGTGCCACAACACTTGATGAGTATCGTCAATACATTGAAAAAGATGCGGCACTTGAGCGTCGCTTCCAAAAGGTGTTTGTTGATGAACCATCGGTTGAAGACACCATTGCGATTTTACGTGGCCTAAAAGAGCGTTACGAGCTACATCATTCAGTAGATATTACCGATCCGGCCATTGTTGCTGCGGCGCAGCTGTCGCACCGTTACATTAGCGATCGCCAATTACCAGATAAGGCAATTGATTTAATTGACGAAGCGGGTTCTTCGATTCGTTTGCAAATTGACTCAAAACCAGAGTCTTTAGACAAGCTTGAGCGTCGTATTATTCAGTTAAAACTGGAAGACAATGCATTGGCGAAAGAAAAAGACGAAGCGAGTCAAAAGCGCCGCACCGAAATGCAAGAACTGATCACTGAACTTGAAGCGCAATACCGCGAGCTAGACGAAGTGTGGAATGCCGAGAAGGCCTCATTGCAAGGCACGCAAGTAATTAAAGCTGAGCTTGAACAGGCGCGTCTTGATTTGGAGGTGGCACGTCGTGCCAGCGACTTACAACGTATGTCTGAGCTGCAATATGGTCGTATCCCTGAACTTGAGCGCAAACTTGACCTTGCTTCACAAGCTGAAATGCAAGAAATGAGTTTGCTTAAAAACCAAGTAGGTGAAGACGAAATAGCGGAAATTCTATCGCGCTGGACAGGTATCCCGGTATCGAAAATGCTGCAAGGTGAGCGTGAAAAGTTACTGCAAATGGAAGATCAATTACACCACAAAGTGATTGGTCAAGATGAAGCCGTTGTGGCTGTTGCGAATGCAATACGTCGCTCTCGCGCAGGACTTGCTGATCCTAATCGTCCAATCGGTTCATTCTTATTTTTAGGCCCGACAGGGGTGGGTAAAACTGAACTGACTAAAGCACTAGCCAGCTTTATGTTTGACACCGAAGATGCCATGGTTCGCATTGATATGTCGGAGTTTATGGAGAAACACTCAGTGGCACGTTTAGTGGGTGCGCCTCCGGGTTATGTTGGCTATGAAGAAGGTGGCTATTTAACTGAAGCTGTACGCCGTCGTCCATATTCAGTCATTTTATTGGATGAAGTCGAAAAAGCGCATCCTGATGTATTTAACATCTTACTGCAAGTTCTTGATGATGGCCGTTTAACGGATGGGCAGGGGCGTACCGTTGATTTTAAAAATACGGTGATCATTATGACCTCTAACTTGGGTTCAGATATTATCCAAGAGCAAGCGGGTTCAAATGATTATGCTGGGTTAAAAGAAAAAGTGATGGGTGTATTGGTAAGCCAGTTCCGCCCTGAGTTTATTAACCGCATCGACGAAACCGTGGTATTCCATCCGCTTGCTAACGAGCACATTAAAGAAATTGCTGATATTCAGTTAAGTAAGTTACGTGAGCGATTAACGGAAAAAGGCTACATTCTTGAAGTAACGGATGCAGCGCTAAATCGCATCGCTGAAAGTGGTTTTGATCCAGTCTATGGGGCAAGGCCTTTAAAACGTGCTATTCAACATACCATTGAAAACCCATTAGCACAGCGCTTACTTGGTGGGGATTATCAACCGGGTGCTATCATCCATATTGATGCTGACGAGAATGGTCTCGTTTTCTCTAGTCGATAATTGGTATTAAAAACAAAAAGCCGCATCGGTAATGATGCGGCTTTTTTGTATTAATCAGCTTTAAACTTTAAAGGTTAATAGCATATCGTTTACTTTGCGTGAGCCTTCAACAAGCCCCGCTGCATCTTTCGCCACGTTGTAACTATGCTTTAAGTTTTCTTCGCTATGACCTCTAATACTTTCAACATTTTCACGAATATCGGCGCTGACAACTTGTTGTTCCTCAGCAGCTGTAGAGATCTCAGTGGCAAGGCCTGATATTTCATTGATCTGTGCAAAAATGCTCGCAAGCTCAGTCTGTGTATGGGCGGTGGTATCAACACACGAGTCTGCTTGCTCTTTTGTTGATTGCATCACTTTAGACCAGCTAAATAATGTATCTTGAATCTCTTTAATCGAGCTATGAATTTGCGCTGTCGCATTTTGAGTGCGTGAAGAAAGTGCACGGACTTCATCTGCTACAACCGCAAAACCTCGACCATGTTCACCTGCACGTGCTGCTTCAATGGCGGCATTCAGTGCTAATAAGTTTGTTTGTTCGGCAATGCCTTCAATCTCACTCATCACTTGGCCAATTTTGTCTGCTTCACTAGCTAGAGAATTCGCGGTGCTTGCTGCTTGTTCAACTTGGTTAGCCAGATCAGACACCATACTGCTGTTATCTTCAATATGCAGTTTGATATCGTTACAGCTTTGGTAAGTTGTTTTAACCTTATCAGCAGTGTGATGTGTATTTGCAGAAATCTCACCAATAGTTGCACTCATTTGTGTCATTGCTGTAGCAATGTCACTCAACCGTTGTCCTTGTGCCGCAATACCTTGTTCTGTCAATGACGATTGTTTGTCTAAGTTAGTGGCGATATCTTTAAACGAGTACGTAGAGTCTTTCACACGACCTAATACAGTTCTGAGCTTAGCAAACAGCATTTGCTGATTGTAGGCAGCAATACTGAAAGGGTGTGAACCGCAATAGACGTAACGTGAGACAGAATCAAATTCAGCACGTTGCTGCTTTAAATGGTTTGGTGTAACAACGAGTTCGTCATAATTTAAAGCAAAAAGCAGGACGACAAGGGCGCAGCTAGCTAAGGTAACCATCCACGAGGTAGTTAGCGCTAATCCAACCACGCCAGCAACCAATAAAATCGCAGACAATAATTGTCTGAGCGAAATATTCTCACGAAATGATGAGATAGATTTTCCATCATTAATTTTAGTGTACAGTGCCATCGCACGGGTTTTTAATTGCTCAGATGGTTTGGTACGTACTGATTGATAGCCAACTAATTGGCCATGTTCATAAATAGGCGTAACAAACGCATCGACCCAATAGTAGCGACCATCTTTACAGAGGTTTTTTACCATGCCTCGCCATGAGTGACCCTGTTTTAATTTATCCCACATCTCTTTAAATGCCGCTTTAGGCATATCTGGATGGCGTACAATATTATGATTTTTTCCGAGTAACTCTTCTTCGGTATAACCCGCAATAGTACAAAATTCCTTATTTACGTATGTGATTACACCGCGTAAATCTGTGGTAGAGACCAACTCCTGTTTTTCGGAGTATGTCACTTCTTGATTGATGATTTCTTGCCCACGACGCATATGAGTCCTCGAAATATACTTTTTTATGGTGTGCGGATTATAGTCTCAGAAAAATGTAAGGGAAGGGGGAACATATGGTTAACGGTGAAACTTTTAATAATTTCATCTTCCCTTTGATCTAAAACAATATCTTGCCTGAATTATTATGTTTAGCCTCAGTCTTTTATATTAGTTAAAAGGTCTAATATCCTCAAGAAATAAGCTTAAATTGTATTTTTCATGATTTTAGCATCAATGAAGTGCCACCAAAGCAATTGTATAATAGCATCCACAATGGCAAGATTGAGCTTCAAGTGTATAGGTACTGAATGAAACTGATTTTTCGCTCTTGAGTAATTATTTTTTGCCCCCATACACTTAGGATTACAGCCACGCGGCTCGAGGAAGCATTTTTGATAAAACATGATTTAAATAAAACGCTAGAAGCGTTAACGGCACAATTTCCTAACGCAATTAATGGGATTAAACGTGGTATCGAGCGAGAAGCTTTAAGGATCAAACCAAGTGGTGTTATTTCACAACAAGGCCATCCACAAGGCGTGGGTAGTGCTTTAACAAATGATCACGTCACCACCGATTTTTCTGAATCGCTTTTAGAATTTATTACACCGGTTAGTACCTCAGCAGAGCAAACCCTCGCTCAGCTTAAAGACCTGCAAAAGTTCACGCTTTCTCATATGGGCGATGAGCTGCTATGGCCTATCAGTATGCCATGCTTTATTGAACACCAAGATGATATTGTATTGGCGCAATTTGGTGATTCAAATATTGGCCGCATGAAAACACTTTACCGTGAAGGTTTGAAAAATCGCTATGGCAGCATGATGCAAGCGATTGCCGGTGTGCATTTTAATATGTCATTTCCTGAGAGCTTATGGCAAAGCCTGTATAGCTTAAATGGCTGTGAAGGAACACTCGCTGATTCTATTTCAAGTGGCTATTTGGGCCTTATCCGCAACTTTAAGCGCGAACTCTGGTTGATCAGCTTTTTGTTTGGTGCATCGCCAGCATTGTGTAACTCTTTCTTGCAAGGCCGTGAAACTGACTTACCTTTTAAAAAGCTCGGTAAAGGCACGCTTTATTTAGAAGTAGGGACTGCACTTCGTCTTGGTAATTTAGGCTATACCAACAGCGCACAATCGTCTTTACGTGTTATGTATAATTCATTAGAAGAATACGTAGCAGGTTTAAAAGAAGCGATTCATACCTCATCTGATATCTACAGCCATATTGACGATTACACGAGCGCAGAGCCAAAACAGTTAAACAAAAATATTCTGCAAATCGAAAACGAATTTTATTCTCCAATTCGTCCTAAACGAAATGCTGCATCGGGCGAAACCCCGACAGATGCATTACTGCGTGGCGGTATAGAGTACATTGAAGTTCGTGCGCTTGATGTAAACCCATTCAGTGAAACCGGTATCGATTTACAGCAAATTCGCTTCTTAGATGTATTCTTAACATATTGCTTATTGAACGACTCTCCAGAAATGGATTGGCAAGAACAAAAGTTAAGCACAACTAACCTTGATGCCGTTGTTAATGAAGGTCGAAATCCAGAGTTAACCCTCAACAAACAAGGCAACAAGGTTCGTTTGACGGATTGGGCTGGGGCAATTTTTAATGATTTAACAGCCGTTGCCCATTACATGGATAGTGCATACGGCGTGAGTTATTACAGCGAAACCATTGCTGAGCTTGCAAGCTGGGTGAAAAGCCCTAGTAAAACCTTCTCTGGCAGATATGTCGGAGCACTGACAAGCAAAAATCAAGATAATGGGCATTTCGCGTTAGCACTTGCAGAGCAATATAAACAAAATCATCTTGATGCTGAATATCAATTTTATGATCATGCTTTTTTAACCAAACAGGCATCTGACTCTGTACTTAAAGAACGTGAAGTGAAAGCGGCTGACAGTGTGTCTTTTACTGCATTTTTAGATGACTATTTTGCTAAAGCTTAGTAAGGTGAGGCATAAAAAAACGCAGCCTAAGGAGGCTGCGTCAAAGATTCTTCAGGGATGAAACAATGCTATACTGCTGCATTCATAAGTTCAGACTGACCTGATAAGAAAAAGTTCAGCGAGATCCATAAAAAAATGAAAAAAAGTATAATTATTTTATCGCTGGCCGCATCACTGGCTGGTTGTGCAACCGCTCCGCCAGAGCAACCTCATGATATATGTAAGATTTTTGAAGAAAAGCCTGATTGGTATTACGATGCACGTGATGCACAAGAAAAGTGGGGCTCACCTAAACATGTGCTTATGAGCATGATGTATCAAGAAAGCTCATTTCGTCATGATGCAGCGCCGCCAATGGAATATTTCTTATGGGTTATCCCAATCGGTCGTGCAAGCTCTGCCTATGGTTATTCACAAGCAAAAACACCAACTTGGTCAGATTACATCCGTGAAACAGGTAACAGTGGTGCGGATAGGGACGATTTTGACGATGCTATCGACTTTATGGCGTGGTTTGTTTACAAAACACATAAAGTAAATGGGGTATCTAAATGGGATGCCTACGCCCAGTACCTAAACTACCATGAAGGGTGGGGCGGCTACAAACGGGGTACCTATAAAAGCAAAAAATGGCTGATGAATGTGGCAAATAAAGTAAAGCATCGAGCTAGTCGTTATGGTGCACAACTTAAAAAGTGTGAAGCCGATTTAGATAAAAACTGGTTCCAGCGTTTGTTTAGTTAGTGCATCAATCCACTGTTAGGGCTTATAGGATTAACTACATTTATAAGTAAAAAGGCTATCAAATATTTTGATAGCCTTTTTTGTTTTATTCGTATTCGATAGGGTCGGTAACGTTATTTAATGCAAAGGCTTCTAAGCGCTCTTGGCAAGCACCACATTTACCACAGGCTTTGTCGCGGCCGTTATAACAGGTCCACGTTTGGCTATAATCAAGACCCATTTTTAGACCGTCTGTTAAAATGTCGATTTTAGTATTGTTTAAATACGGGCTGAAAATC
>Ga0208113_1001465_pt1 | contig 11190 bp, 10 predicted proteins | sample Knorr_S7_td_NADW_FD_185598 | JGI IMG/M metagenome (GOLD analysis project Ga0208113, IMG submission 185598) | Marine microbial communities from Southern Atlantic Ocean transect - Knorr_S7_td_NADW_ad_2505m_LV_A (SPAdes) (version 2) | ecosystem: Environmental > Aquatic > Marine > Oceanic | place...
CTAACTGGTTTACATTTAGGTAATAATCAATTTACGAGAGAAATACCAACAGCGATAGGGAATCTAACCAATCTGACTCGTTTGATTTTATATGATAATCAACTCACGAGAATGATACCATCAGAGATAGGGAATCTAACCAATCTGACATATTTGAATTTACGGGATAATCAACTCATAGGATCAATCCCACCTGAGATAGGTAGTCTAACCAATCTGAATCGGTTATTTTTATACAATAACCAACTCATAGGATCAATCCCTCCAGAGATAAGTAATTTGACTAATCTGACTGAGTTAGGTTTAGAAAATAATCAACTCACGGGAGGGATACCAAATGGGATTGGGAATCTGACCAATCTGATTAATTTGATCTTGAATGATAATCAACTCACGGGAGTAATACCAGAGAGCATCTGTGATTTGAATATTAATTGGAATAGTAGTGATTATTTCAGGATTTCCTACAACCAACTCTGTCCCCCATATCCATCATGTATTGAAGATTATGTGGGAGAACAAGACACGACTGATTGTCCTTGAAATGAAAGAAAAGAAAAAAACAAGGGACAAGAATAAATTTCAGGATTTACTTGAAACAATCAATGAAAATCCTTTTTCTTATTTTTTGAAACCGTTAGATAATGTAAAAGATTTCCCGGATAAAGTTGTTAGAGGTTTGGAAAAATTATTGGAAAGTCCATTTAATGACGATAATAAACCTTGATATAAAACAAACCCACAATTTTTAATAAACCCCACCCCTCATCCGTGGGGTTTTGTTCTTTATAGAATAATATTTTGTAAATTGGTGTTATCCGAAATGAAAAACTATCTAATCATATCACTACTATTTCTTTCAGTCGGGATTTCTCAACAGAAATGGAATATCAATTCAATGTATATATACAATGGGTTAATGTACTCACCAACTTCCGATAAACCTTATACGGGTATAGTCTTTTCTTTCCTTGATGGAAGGAAAGAAAAACAGTGGACTTACAAAGATGGGAAAAAAACTGGGATCACTAAATACTATAAGAATGGATATAAGATGGAAGAGATTCATTATAAAGGTAAGGACGAGATGGGATATCTGATCCGAAATGGAAAACGGACTAAATGGTATGAGAATGGTCAGAAACAATATGAAGGAACTTTCAAAGATGGCAAACCTGTTGGTAAATGGACTTACTATAATGAAAATGGTTCAGTTGATAAAGTGGATGAATACTGACCACCATTACTCTTGTTCAATTACATTAACGAACTCAAATTCCGATAATCTTTCACAATCGGTTTACTAGTATAGTTGAATCCTCATACACCACGGCGTTTCGTTTTTTATAAAGTAATATTTAGTAAATTATAATGTAATGAAGAAAACCAAACTCTTCGTTTTTTCATTTTTTATTATCATATCTATTGGATTACCCCAATCCAAAGTGAATATTAATATTCTCATCGAATTTGAAAGCAAAATGTTCAAACCCGAGAAAGATGAACCTTATACGGGCAAGGTGTTCGATCTTTGGGATGCAGGGCAGACAAAGGTAGAAGGTTTATACAGGCAGGGTCTGAAGAGTGGATTATGGAAGTCATGGTATGAAAATGAGCAGTTATTATCGAAAGGGATTTACAGGGATAATCTAAAGACCGGTATATGGACCGAGTGGCATAGTAATGGTAAAAAGAAGAGTCAAGCGGTATACAAGGATAGCGAAGAGAATGGAAGGTTTACCCAATGGTATGAAAATGGCCAGAAACAGATAGAGGCCAGTTATGAAAATGGAAAACAAGATGGAATATTTACATCGTGGTATGTAAATGGAAAAAGATCACTAAGTGGTAGCTATAAAAATGGAAAACAAAACGGGAAAATTATATGGTGGAATGAATATGGCAATATTATTAAAGAACAAACATTTAAGGATGGTAATCCGGACGGAATTTTAGTTTTATGGTACCCAGACGGGTCGAAAAAGGAAGAAGGAATCTATAAGGATGGGGTTCAAAATGGACGACATACGCAATGGTATGAGAATGGGCAAAGGATGATTGAAGGGAATTACAAAGATGGGAAATATGATGGTTTGTGGACCCAATGGTACGAGAATGGACAGAAGTTTCTGGAAGGAACCTACATTGATGATATGTTAACCGGAAAGTGGACTCAGTGGTTTCAGAGCGGAAATAAGTATTTTGAAGGGATTTACAAGGAAAGTGATAAAGATGGAGAGTGGATTTATCATTCTCCGAATGGCAAGGAAAGTTCGGAGTTGGTTTATAAAGATGGTCGTCCTCTAGGTGGGAAAAAGACTGAATGGTATGACAATGGTCAGAAAGAGTCAGAGGTCTCATTTGTCAATGGTAAGATAACCGGATCGGTGACTCACTGGTATCGGAACGGTCAGAAAAAATTAGTTGAATATTATAAAGATAATACACTGAATGGGGTATATACCAAATGGAATGAGGATGGTAAAAAATATTTGAAACAAAATTATGTGGCGGGAAATCTGGAAAATGAAAAACAGTATCGTTATTATAATGAAGGACAGATTGAGTCAACTATCCAGTATGTATATAACGGCCAGGGAGATAACCGTAAGGTAGATGAAATTATTACCAATTGGTCTCTTTCCGGGAAAATGGAATCTCAATATAAAAATGGGAAAATATGGAATGGAAAATTGGTCACATGGTGGGATAAGCAGAAAACCAATAAGAAAGAAGAAATAACATATACTAATGGCAGGGTGGAAGGATTAATAACAGAATGGTATGAGAATGGAAAGAAAAAGAAGCAGGGATCCTATAAAAATGGATTAATGAATGGGAAATGGACCTATTGGTGGGAAAATGGTGGGGTCAGAGCAAAAGGTTCTTTTGATGGTGGTAATGGTAAAGATCCTAATCAGGTTTCGGGAATCCCGGTGAATGGCAGAATAGGAAAGTGGACAGGGTGGCATAGAAATAGCCAGAAATGGTGCGAAATAAACTTCAAAAATGGAAAAGAAGACGGATCACAAAGAAACTGGTACGAGAATGGTCAGAAAGAATTGGAAGGGCATTACAGGGACGGGAAAAAGGTTGAGACATGGGTTTGGTGGTATAGTGATGGATATCCAATGCAGGAAGGGAAATTCCTGCCGAATGGTGAATTTGAAGGATTATATTTTATAACCCCGAAAATTCCTGAATCCCGCCATCTTTAATATTTTTTATGCCTCTCGGTCTGCGCGGGAAGTTTTATCTATTTAAATAGAGATATTGCCATGAACCCATCATACCTGGTATTTCTCCTCATCATTTCCCATTTATATGGTGGCAATAGTACCCAGCTGGCTACCATTGCTACAGAGATTCAGGAGTACTTGATAACGGTACAGGATATCCAGGGTGAGTACAATTCTATACAAAAGGTAGTATTCTCGCCTCTGCAAAGTGTTGACGATATGGATTATAAAAAATTTGTTTTAGCGCTGAATGGTTTAACTGATACACTGGGGAAGAATAAGGTAACACTATTTGAGAAGTTGAAGTCGATGGAAAATTTACCTGAATCAGAAATTGGATTCATTGATACTCTAAATATCTACGTGAAATATTTAGGTAAAGCCATAATCCAATTAAGTTATATCTGCGCTAAACTTTATAATCTCCCTGATAATATATCTTACACGGTGGATGAATTTTCAAGAGATATAGACAAATGGGAAAAATTGGGTAATAAGCATCGAATATACGGATACAATATCAATGCCCGATTGGATGAATTATCTGTCAGAGTACCAGGTTTGAATCAGTTTTGAAAGTTTGGCGCCTACCTGTCAAACATTTATTTTCCACCTTCAGTTTCTTTTGGCGTTTTCCAGAAAAGGAGTTTACCATGCGTTCAAAACCTGTCCACATACTTATTCTCTTGTTCATATCGATACCTTGTCTGCAGGGCAAGAACCAGAATATCAGGGACCTTGAAAACAGGGTTACTGATTTGGAAAATAAAGTATCTGATCTTGAACAGAAATCCATTGATCTTTTCTCGGAGTCAGAATGGCGCAACCTTAAGAAAGGGATGAAAAAGCAGGACGTCAAATCGAAATTGGGTATGCCAGACAGGATAGGAAAATTTTCCCATGGTGGCGAACTCTGGGGATTTTCCAATGCAACCTTAAAATTTGATAAAGATGGAAGTTTGAAACATTGGTCAAAACCTTTTCGTAATTAATTGCAATTTCGTCCGGGTTTATTAGTGAACGGTAAATTGAAATTGATCCGTCATGGTTTATTCTTTCTATTTTCGGTCATTCTGATTTCGTCGTGCAGTTTATTCAAGTCCCGGCCCCCCATCAATATAATAGAAAATGAATGGAGTGGGGAGAAAGTAATGTTTGCTGAGATCAGTGATGAAATCCTAAAAACGACCAACATCAACCGAAGCTGGTCCCCGCTGAAACGCAAACGAACTAAATCTTATTATAAGTTTCAAAAAGCAAAAGCTACAGTGGTGGGGGATTACACGGCCGAAAGTTCTACATACCTGGTCCTTGAACTAAAACGTAGAAAGAAATATAAGCGTAAAAAAGAGCGTTGGGAAATAAAAGATAATTCCCTTCCAAATCACCTTTACCTTCTTAGTGATTTTGAAGCTGCAGAAGCGATGGTTGGAACCAATATATGGTTGAACGAGGTAAATGATGTCGGCAGTTTCTTTTCCTATGCTGAAAAGCCGTTCAAAAGGTTTGAAAAAGTGGATGTAGTGGGCGTTTTCCCCTATCAGAATGGTGGTAAAGAGTGGCCATTGTGGCTGGTTATTTCAGCCAGAGATGGTCGCCGTGGAAATGTCCGGTATAATGGTACCCAAAAAATAGTAGGGCGACAAAATTATTATTTTATTGAGGATCCGCTACCAAAAAACTGGGACCCGGAAACTATTAGATTAGTGAGAAACCGAGATTTAGAATTAGGCATGAATGGTGAACAGGTCAGAATATCTCAGGGTAATCCCGCTATAATCAACAATACTTCCAGCAGGCATGGCGTTGGACAGCAATGGATATATGGTGATAGTCTTGGACAAAAAACCTATATGTATTTTGAGTATGGAAAATTATCCTTTATTCAGGAGTGATCAGTACAAATAGTCTGGATAATGGGTGGTATCAACGTTCAGACATCTCGGTTTTGTTGGCAGTGTCACCCATGGTGAACAATTTGAACTCTGTCCGGTATAAGTCCTGCAACCAAGGTCATGTGTAGTGATGTTGAAAAATCAAGATACTTCTGCGTAACAATGATACGATACTGGCTAATGTTATTAGTTATCGGTGGATTTTTTGGGAGGATTCAGGCGCAATTTATAGAATCCGATACAGTTTTCACTTATTATGATCAGTTTAATAAAGCCGTGTCCTATTTTGAATCTGGAAGATATCGGTTAGCAGAAAACGAATTTCAGCGTATTCTGACCGATGAAAAGGAATTTTACGATCCGGCATCACATTTAATGCTGGCAAAGTCCCAGTTTCGCCAGGGAAAATTATCTGAGTCCCAGCGTACCTGCCGATCTTTTTTAAACACCTTTCCAAATAATCCGTATGAGTTCTATGGTCAAGCGCTTTTAGGAGATATCTTTATTCACAATAGAGATTATTCTAAAGCCATGGAGCGTTTTCTATCCATCCGTCCAGGAATAACAGATTCCCTGTTTCTACGTGAAATTGATAATCGTATAGTGTCCTGTGTTTCTATCGGTTTGAAATCTGAACATATCGAGCGAATATTATTTAATGAGAGTAATGATATCAATCGGGCGATTCTCAATTTGGCTCGCGGTTACAGATCCTTGCTGGATGGAGATACTTATGAAACAAGGTTGTCCATAGACGTCATTGCATCAAATATGTTACCGATCCAGTATCAACCCATGTTAAATGCTTTAAGCCTATTCATACAAGACAAGGGATTTTTCCAAGCCAATATAGCCTTAGTCTTGCCATTGACAGGTCGGGAACAGACTGTCGGGCAAACTTTTTTGATGGGATTGGCGGATATGGTAAACGACCATCGACACGACATGGCTGTTCATTTCCAAATATTTGATAATAGCAGTAATGATGTTAAATCATTGCAATTATTGAAAATGATCAATTTGGACAGATCGATCATTGCGGCAATGGGACCAATATCTAACAGGTCCGCCATTGCCGCTGCAGGACTGTTGGGTTCACTACCTATCCTAATCTCGAGAACGGACCTCCCCAATTTACCGCAAACTTCAGAAGACATATTCCTTTTATCTCCCAGCCTTGAGATACAAGCTCGTTTTTCGGCCCGTTATTTAGTGAATCACCTGCAACTTGAAAATATTGCAGTGATTGCACCGGGAGATGATGAAGATAGGGCACAGGCAGATTATTTTCTCGATGAACTACATCAATTAGGTGTAGATCCAGTAGCGGTGGAATGGTATCATGGTAAACCAGAGAATATTTCCAGACAGTTTAAAGTCTTGCGTAAAACAGCCTGGGATCTCATACCTGAAGAAGACCCCAATCAGGATGCACTGGATCTGGAGATCGATAGTTTGGATGCCCTGTTTGATGTTGATGTTACGGACTTTTTTAAACTGCCTGAAGAATCGGAGGTTGAACCCATGAATCAAAAAGATTCTTCAAAAGTTGTTCTGGAAACAATTGATGCAATTTATCTGCCCATAAAGAAGAATGACCTTGCTTTTGTCGGCACACAACTGCCTTTGTATAACCTGAAAACTCTATTAGTAGGCAATGAAAATTGGTATGATCTGGAGGAATTAAATCAAGATGTTATCGGGCCGCATGTACAGGGGCTGTCCATTCTTAGTTCCAGCCGTCCTATCGTGGGCATGAGTAAGAATGCAAAGCTGGATGCAGCCTACTCAATGGGCTATGACCAGGGGAAATTCGTGAATACGATAACCCATCAAAGTTCTGGAATGCGCAGAAGGTTTAAAGAACATCTCAGGAGAGGATTGCGATTTATCGGGAAATCAACCGTGATTCAATTATCGGGAAGAAATCGAAATGAAAATCAGCTAGTCCAGGTACTGGTATATAATAGAAACAGGATTAAAACAATTGGATTTTTCGATGGTAATACATTGGTGAATTATAAATCCGACCTGCCTTAATGACTCAGAATCAATGGGATGATTATTCATCAGCATTTGGGCATGATGACCTGATAGCTGTTTTATCGAACCGTCGTTACCCTGGAGAAGGCAGATCAGGCCGCATATCATTTGTCCGTGCTGTGGGTTTGAACTCAGATAATTTAGCCTTTCCGAAACAAATTCATTCTGGATATGTGGAAATAGCATCCCGTCCAGGGATTGTTCCCAATACAGATGGTATTATTAGTCCTGGTGGTTCTTTCGTTTGTTCTATTCAGGTAGCGGACTGTCTACCGGTGTTTTTCGCAAATACAGAATCGGGCACTGTGGGACTGGTTCACACGGGATGGCGTGGGTTGGTTTCAAAAATTTTACCCACTGCTGTAAATTCAATTTTGCAAATAGGTGAAAGCCTTCGGGACTTCTCTGTCCTGATAGGCCCATCAATACAAGCCTGTTGTTTTGAGGTACGAGATGATGTTATAGACCAGTTCGTTCCGGCATTTTATAAAAAAAATTTGAATAATAGATACACGGTAGACCTGCAGAAATGGGCTGTCCATCAACTGGCAGATTCGGGAATCACTCGAAGCCGGGTCACTGTCATTGATAAATGCACTTTTTGCAGCCAAGATGAATACCATTCCTATCGTCGGAACAGATCTAAAGCAGGACGAATGGTTGCTATTATCGGTTGGCGATAAAAGGTTTCCCAGTGTTCTCATCTCATCTATATTTTACCTTTATTATTTATAACCATGAATCTTTTAGATGCTATCATATTAGGAGCAATACAGGGACTCACTGAATTTTTACCAGTGAGCAGTTCTGGGCACCTGGTCCTGGGGCAAACCTTCCTGGGAATTGAACAGCCAGGGCATGAATTTGAAGTTTTAGTCCATGTGGGTACGCTTGCCAGTGTCTTGGTTATTTTCTTTCGAGATATTAAATCTATCATCCAGAATATTTCCGAGAAGAAAACGCAACGCTTTTTACTTTTCTTATTTATTGGAACTCTCCCCGCAGTGTTTATCGGATTTGGGTTTAAGGAATTCATCGGAAGCCTTTTTGAAAATTCGAAAGTTGTCAGTGGGGCATTATTGTTTACCGGGCTGGTCTTACTGATCTCAGTTTTTTCCAATGAAAAAACAGGTAGTCGAACCTATCTGCAGGGATTTTTCATTGGATGTGCACAGGCCATCGCTATTATTCCCGGTATTTCTCGTTCCGGTATGACTATTTGTACGGCTTTATTTTTGGGCTTGAGGCCAGGTGAAGCTGCCCGAATATCGTTTTTATTGGCAATCCCGGCTATCAGTGGTGCTGGATTGCTGACGACCCTTAATATGCAAACGGGTTCAAGCTTATCGATTGGTGCAGTACTAGGAGGTTTACTCAGTTCTTTTATAGTCGGGGTTATGGCTCTAAAATGGCTCCTTGGGTGGCTTGAAAAGGGTCAACTTCATTGGTTTGGATTTTACTGTTTTATATTTGGAACTCTAACACTGATATTTTAACCTATGAGTTTGACAGGAATTATTTTCATTTTATACCTCCTTTGCCTCTTGGGAGTGGGAGTTTGGACCTTTCGTATGAATAAGACTCAGGAAGATTATCTCTTGGCTGGAAGGAAACTGGGTCCATGGGTTACGGCTTTTTCTGAGAGGGCATCCGGGGAATCGGCCTGGCTATTACTTGCTCTCCCAGGTGCAGCTATCTCGGTGGGATTGGGAGAATCCTGGGCTGTTATTGGTATCATTCTTGGGATAATTTCTTCCTGGTTTTTGATCGCGAAGCGACTTCGCGAAGAAACAAAAAAATATGATGTCCTGACCATCCCTGAATATTTACATCGTCGTTTTCAGGATCACACAAACATTATTCGACTGTTTTCTGCACTGATCATATCGTTTTTCTTCGCTTTTTATGTTTCTGCACAATTTCATGCTTCTGGCAAGGTACTGCATACTTTATTCAATATACCTCATTTTTATGGGATTACCATTGGTGCCGCAGTGATTATCATTTATACGCTTATGGGTGGATTTTTGGCTGTTGCCTGGACAGATCTGCTTCAAGGCATCCTCATGTTTTGTACCTTAGTAATTCTGCCGATAGTAGGCTTTATTGAGCTCCAAACAGCACAGCAAACTCTCGGCGAGAGTCTTTTGTTGGCTGGAGATACTAATGCATCCTTCACAATGGGAAAACAGGGATTTGCTGCTATAACTGTTGTTCTGGGTGGATTGAGCTGGGGGTTTGGTTATCTCGGGCAGCCACATTTGCTGATTCGATATATGGCTATCAGAGATCCCGATGATGTAAAACGGGCACGGACTATTGCCATACTTTGGGCCATTCCCGGGATTACCGGGGCTTTCCTGATCGGTTTAGTGGCACTCAATTATTTTGGGCCTGATTATTTTAAAACCGTTGATGTAGAACAGGCCATGCCATTGCTGGCAACGAAACTACTTCCTCCTTTTATTGCAGGTCTATTTATTTCTGGTGCTGTAGCAGCAATGATGTCAACTGCGGATTCACAACTGCTGGTGTCCACATCGGCCATTACAGAGGATTTTATACACCAGTTTCTTGGCAAAGAACTTTCAAACAAATTACTGGTTAGATTGAGTCGAATTACAATTGTAATTCTGGGGCTTTTTGCGTTTGGTCTCGCTATAATGTCACAGATCCAGGGGAGAAATATATTCGGGGTGGTCAGCTATGCCTGGAGTGGCCTCGGTTCGGCCTTTGGCCCGGTGCTGGTCCTTACCCTATGGTGGAAAAAAATAACGCGTCAAGGCGTAATAGCCGGCCTGTTGTCTGGTTTTTTAAGTACCGTCATTTGGGCAAATGTATCGGCCTTACAGGCGATTATCACCGAAAGATTAGCTAGTTTTGTCATTGCATTTATTGCTGTGATTGTTGTTAGCTTGTATTATGAGCGAACAAATCATGCCTAAGAACCTGAAGCAGCTCCGCTCGGTTGTAATGGAGGTTGAGAAGGGTCAAATACAACCGATTTACCTCTTTCAGGGAGATGACCAGTATCTGCAAAAATTTGTAGTGGAGAAAATCGAATCTGCATTATTTCCAGAAGGAATGAGTGAAAAGATCATTCTGGAACCCAATGAAATGAGTGGGAATGAAATCATCGAAAAACTTTATGCTGCTGATTTATTTTCCAGTAAAAAGATTTTTGTTCTGAGAAATCCACAAAATATTCAAACCAGCTATCGAAAAAATATCTTCAGGTATTGTGAAAAACCTATTCAATTAAATTGTCTAGTGATTATCCTTGAAGATTTTGATCAAAGGAAAGCAATTGTTAAAGAATTGATAAAACGGATTGATCCCATAGACGTCCGAAGTCCCTTCGAAAACAAAATGAGTGGTTGGGTGAGATATTTTTTTAAAGAGAAAGGAATTGCAGCAGATTCAAATGTGGTGGAAGAGATTTTGTAATACCTAATAAAAATTATGGCTTAGTATCAAAGAAATTTGATGTAGAGGACATGGCAGAAAAGATATTATTGCTCATAAAAAACCCAAGATTAGCTACTAAAATGGCCAAAAACGGCAGAAAATACATTCTTGACAATTTTTCAATAAGGTTTGTAGCAGAGAAGTTCTACAATGCTTTTACGCGATAAAAATCAAGGATAAGCACCAGATACCTTTATAAAGCAATATATATTCTGGAAGGCTTAATCAGGGGGTGGAAAAAGGCAATGAAGATTGGAGTTTTCGCTTACAATTTCAAGCACAAAAAGACACAGGAAACGCTGCTGAACCTATTTTTGCACGGTTACGAATCCTCATGCATCTTTGCAGCAGATCCTGTCAAACTTAAGTTTTACCAGTCAGAAATAAGGATAACTCCAAAAGACCTAAACTATATGCACCCAAGAGAAATAGCAAAAAAACTAGGCATACCTTACTATGTTATTAAACACAACAACAGCGAATGTGAAGATTTAATTAAAAAGCATAACCTTGATTTGGGGATTGTAGCAGGAGCAAGAATATTG
>Ga0208113_1001468_pt1 | contig 11185 bp, 10 predicted proteins | sample Knorr_S7_td_NADW_FD_185598 | JGI IMG/M metagenome (GOLD analysis project Ga0208113, IMG submission 185598) | Marine microbial communities from Southern Atlantic Ocean transect - Knorr_S7_td_NADW_ad_2505m_LV_A (SPAdes) (version 2) | ecosystem: Environmental > Aquatic > Marine > Oceanic | place...
TCTTTCCTGATATAGAAATTTACTCAATTGATGAAGCTTTTATGGAAATATCAAGTCTTAGAAAAATTTATGATTATTCTAAATATGCAATGAAAGTACGACAAATCATATTTCAATGGACTGGCATTCCAGTAAGTGTTGGAATTGGTGAAACTAAAACACTTGCAAAAATTGCAAACCATATTGTAAAAGATAATCCTAAAATCAAAGGTGTTTTTGATATTACAAAAATAAAAAATAAAAAAACAATTCTAGAAACAATAAAAGTAGAAAAAATTTGGGGAATTGGAAATAAATTATCTAAGTTTTTAATAAAAAATAATATTTATAATGCTAACGATTTTATAAAACAAGATAACAGTTGGATAAGAAAAAATATAAATATTTTAGGATTAAAAACAAAAATGGAATTAGAAGGAATATCTTGTTACGATTTAGAAAATAATTTTAAATTAAGAAAAAGTTGCTCTGTATCAAGATCATTTGGAAAAAGAATATCTTTATTAAAAGATATCCGTGAAGCTGTTTCTACATACATATCAAGAGCAGCAGAAAAAATAAGAAATGAAAAATTAGTTGCAAATAATATTAACCTCTATATTAGAACTAGCCCATTTAATAGAAAATCTGAAGAATATTATGCAAACAGCATTTCTATCCCTTTAGATTTACCAACAAATAATATAATCACTCTGAATAAAAAAGTTTTAAGTGGTCTAAATAAAATATTTAAAAAGGGATATTTATATCAAAAAGCTGGTGTTGTTTTGTCTGGATTGGAATCTGATGGTCTAGATTTGAATTTATTTAAACAAAGTAATAAAAAAAAAGAAATGTTAATGAATGCTTTTGACTTTATAAACCGAAAATATGGAAAAAATTCTTTACAAATTGCATCTGAAGGAATTCAAAAAATGTGGCTAATGAAAAAAAATAAATGCTCGTCAAATTTTACAACTGATCTTCAAGATTTATTAGTTGTACAAAGTTAAAAGAAAAATAAACTATCATAAAACATTGCGAATCTTATTATATACACTTTTTATAGATAATGAATTCATTAAATTTTTTTTTGTATTCCAATTAAAATCTTTGTTTCCTGTTAATTCATAATAACTTTTTTTTGTTCTAACAAAATGAGCATTTTTCCCTCTCGGTCCGTAACGTGATTCCAAACTAGGGCCAAATAAACCTATTGTTGGTATACCAGTTGTAGCTGCTATATGCATTAATCCAGAGTCATTTCCTATAAAAATTTTACACTTTTTTAAATAAGCGCATACTTCTAAAAGATTTAATTTACCGCAAAAGTTTTTTATGTTTTTTGTCTTTATATAACTTATAATTTTTCTAGTATCTTTTTTATCTCTCGAGGATCCAAAAAAAACTATAGATGCATTCTTTTTAAAATTTTTGTCTCTCAATAACATGTTAATTAATTTCCCAAATTTTTGTGCAGACCATACTTTTGCCGGCCAATTTGCCGATCCACCAATTGCTATAATATTTTTTAATTTTGATAATTTTTTCTTTGCTTTAGACAAATTATCTATACTAAGAGGAAACGAAGGTGATGGTAAATTTTTAGTCTTCATTAAAGAAGTTAATTCATCTAATCTATGGATATTTTTATCCAATGATTTATAAATATATTTGTCCCTAGTAAAAAGTATATGTGAAATAATAGATCCTCTTAAATCAATCACGATATCCCATTTTATGGGAACAGTTTTAAACCAAAGTCCAAGCCAATGGATTTTAAATACTTTCTTTTTTATAAGAAAGATTTTTTTAATATTCTTATAATTAGTGTAAATTGGTACAGGCTCATTACCGGAAGCTAAAAAAATAGAACTCCGTGGATATGTTTTTATTATATAATTTAAAACACTTGTAGCTAAAACTGCATCACCTATTCTAGTAGAAGTTATAAAAAGTACTTTCATATCTATAAGTTAATAATTACTTTTGTTATATGTTGTATTGCAAATTAAATAATAGATCATTGATTTCTTTTGTTGGCAAAGATATCGTCCCGTTTCTACAAGGAATCATTACTAATGATATAAATAAAGTAAAGAATAATCGAGCAATTTATGCTTCTTTGCTATCCCCTCAAGGAAAAATACTAAAAGATTTTTTTTTATTTAAAGTTGGATCAAAGATATATTTGGATACTACAAAAAAATCTTTAGAGACTCTGGAGGAAAAATTAAATATTTATAAAATTAATCAAGAAATTAAGTTTTCTAAAGAAAGTTTTGCTTCATATTACATATTTTATGGAAAATCTATTAATAAAATTTTCAATCTTTTACACAAAGAAGGTTTTTTAAAAATAATAAATAAAGTAATAATTTTTAATGATCCTAGAAAATTAATTCTAGGTTGTAGAATAATATGCCTAAATGAAAATGATAACAATAAAATTAAAAAAATAATAAAAGATAAAAAACTAGATGAAAATTATGACGAATATGAAAAATTAAGAATTATAAACTGCATTCCGGATATAGAAAAAGACAATCTTTATAATAACGCTTATTTACTTCAAAATAATTTTGATAAAATTAATACAATTTGTTGGAAAAAGGGTTGTTTTATTGGACAGGAAGTAACAAGTAGAATGAAATATAAAGGCCAAATTAAAAAAAAATTATATGCAATTAAATCATCTAAAGGGTCCTTTAAAGAAAAAGGAGACATTAAAATTAATACAGAAATGATTGGTACTATATATTCTTTTCATAAAAATTGGGCATTAGGATTAATTGAAATAGAAAAAGCAGAAAAACTTAAAAAGAAAGGAAACTATTTAATTATTTAATTAAGTCTAAATATTGCATGAAGGGAGAATTTTTTGTAATTCTTATTTCCTTTAACTTTTTGATACCATTAATGCCAAATTGCTCTTTTACTGATTCTTCTAACCAAAAAATGCTTTTTTTTAATTTCTTTTTTTCTTTAATTATTTTGGAACTATTATCGGTTTTATGTTGATCAATCAATTTGATTAAATTTCCAATATTTTTCTTTTCCTTAGAAGAAATATTAATAATAGGAACTTTTTTTTTATCTTCTAAAACACTAAATTCAAGAGAGTTGGATATATCGTTAAATGTATTAGTTGCAACCTCACCCAAATCTGATTTGGTAATTGCAATTATATCTGGAATTTCAACGATTCCAGCTTTCATAAACTGTAAGGAATCTCCTGACCCTGGTTGCACACAAAATAAAACTGTATCAGCAATATTAGCGATATCCGTTTCAGATTGCCCTACCCCTACCGTTTCAATTATTGTAAAATCAAAAATAGCATTTAATAAAAAAACTGACGATAATGTAATAGATGCTAGCCCTCCTAATTTATCTTTAGCAGCCATTGATCGTATAAATAATCCTTTATCATCTGGATTGGATTCAAGTCTAATTCTATCACCCAATAACGCTCCTCCTGTTTTTTTAGAAGAAGGATCGACAGCTACTACTGAAACTGTTTTTTGTTTATTTCTATAATGATTAATTAAATTTTTTATTAAACTAGATTTTCCAACTCCTGGTGGACCTGTTATTCCTAAAATATATCCATTTTCAGATTTATATGCTTGAGAAAGTAATAATAAAGTTTTTTTATGAAATGGATTTTGTTCTATTTCAACTAAAGCATTGGCTATAGCTAATTTTCCACTTTTTTTTATTTTATTTATATCCATAAATACTATTTCTGTATTTTTGAAAAGTCCGCATAAGTTTTTAAAGTATCCAAAACTCTTTTTAGGATAGAAAGTCGATTACTTTTAATTTTTAAATCATTAACGTTGACCATCACATTATCAAAAAAATTATTTAAGGGTAAATGTAATGATGAAATTTCATTTAAAATGTTTTGAAAGTTCTCTTGTTCAAATTTAATTATATTTTCAATTTGATTCAATTTTTCAACAAGAATAAATTCTTGTTTCTCTTTTAATAATGCTGTATCTATAGAATTTTTTATATGCATTTTTTTTCCTTCAATTGTTACTATATTTAGGGCTCTTTTATTTAATTCGATAATTTTTTTTCCTTCTCCTTTTTTTATAAATTCATTTAATGCTAAAAATTTTTTATAAAGAATTAAAAAATTGCTATTATAAGTTTTATGTGTGAAAAAGGAATTTACAACATCCTGTTTTTTAGTGATTGATTTTAATAAAAATTTAAATCTCTCAGTTAAAAAAATAATTAAATCTTTAACTTTAAAATTACTTATATTTGGCAAATTATAAATGTGTACTATCTCTTTTAAAAAGGGTTCTAGCTTAATTTTTAAATTATTTTCTATAATAATTCTTAAAATTCCTAAGGCAGCACGTCTTAATGCATAAGGGTCTTTAGAAGCTGATGGTATTTCTGCTATTAAAAAAAATCCAAGTAAAGTATCAAGCTTATCTGAAAGTGAAAGTATATAACTTAAATCGTTTTTAGGACATAAATCTAAAGGTCCTTTTGGAAGATATTGTTCTTTTAAAGCTAAATAAACATTTTTTGATGCATCTTTAATTTTTTGTTTTTCTGCAATATATCCACCTATAATTCCTTGAAGTTCTGGAAATTCTCTAACTAATCCAGTGGTTAAATCAAGTTTAGAAAGTTTTGCAGCCAATAATAATTCAGTCGAGTTACATTTAACTTTTAATGTTTCTACTAAAACTTGTGCAATGCTTTCTATTCTTTTTTCTTTATCTTTAAAAGAACCAAGTTTTTCATGAAATTGAATATCAGAAAGCAAACTAAGTCTTTCTTCAAATTTTATTTTCAAATCGTTTTTCCAATAAAAGGAAGCATCTGCAAATCTTGCTTGTAATACTTTCTCATTATCCTCAGTAATTTTTTTATAAAATTCTTTTTTAATATAATCAGATACAATTACAAAATATGAGCTTAAATTATTATTCTTATTAAACAAAGGGATAAAATTTTGATCGTTAATCATTACAGCTTCTAAAATTTCTTGAGGCAATGACATAAAATCTTTATGAATTTTTCCAAATAAAATACTTGGAAATTCTACTAAACCTGCATTTAAAGAAATTAAATTATTATGTTCATTTTTTAAAAGAATTTTTTTTGATTGGCAGAATCTACTAATTTCTTTTTTAATTTTTTCTTCTCTTTTTTGATGTTCGATGATGACTTTAGAATTTAAAAGTTTTTTTTTATATTGATTAAAGTTTTTAAACCTTAATTCTTTATCAACTTTTTTATGTGAAATAGTAAAAGGATTATTATCAACTGAATAATTTTCCAAAAAATTTAAAGGTATATTTTTACTATCAAAATAAAAAAAAATATTTTTTAGTGGTCTACCCCATCTAAAACTACTATGTGACCATCTCATTGATTTTTGCCAATTTAAAGATCTAATAATTTTTTCTAAATTCTCTTTAATTATATCCTCTGATTTTCTTCCAATTTTTTCATGCTTGGCAAAATAATAAGTTTTTTTCTTAAAATCTTTTTTTTTTAGTTCTTTCTTACTAATACCAATATTTTTTATAAATCCTTCAATTGCAGTGTCAGGTGCATCTACAGCGGGTCCTTTTATTATTTCAGTTGAACTTTTTTGCTCATTTATAAGATTATCGCAAAAAAAAATTAATCTTAATGGAGTAAAATGGAAATTTATATTAAAAGTTTCTGAACCAGATAATTGATTTTCAATAATTACATCATGTAATTTTGTTTTAAATTGCTCTACAATATTTTTTTGTAGCCAATAAGGAATTTCTTCAGACAATACTTCAATAAATAATTCTGACATACTTAGTTAAGACTCTTGTTTAATCCATGATTCACAACAACTTTTAACCAGTGTTCTTATTTTTAAAATATATGATTGTCTTTGCGCAACACCAATAACTCCTCTAGAATCCAAAATATTAAAATAATGACTTGCCTTTATACAATTTTCAAAAGCAGGTAAAGGAAGATTGTTCTTCAATAAATCTTTACACTCAGATTCCATAAATTCAAAACTTTTGAATAAATAATCTGTATTTGCATACTCAAAGTTATATTTTGAAAATTGCTTTTCAGACTCTAAATATATATCCCTATATTTAATTACTTTATTTTCTTTTTTATTAATATTCCAAATTATATCAAAAACATTATTAACTTTTTGGATAAACATTGCCAACCGCTCTAATCCATACGTTATTTCAACTGACACTGGGTCACAATCAATTCCACCAATTTGCTGAAGGTATGTATATTGGCTAATCTCCATGCCATTACATCGAATCTCCCAACCTAATCCAGACGCACCTAAAGTTGGGCTTTCCCAATCATCTTCTTTGAATTCTATATTATTTTTTTTGTGGTCTATTTCTATAGCTTTTAAACTTCTCAAAAAAATACTTTGTATATTCTTAGGTGTTGGTTTAAGTAGAACCTGAAATTGATAATAATGCTGCAACCTATTAGGATTTTTCCCGTATCTGCCATCAGCAGGTCTTCTTGTTGGCTGTACATAAGCTATATTTCTAGATTTTTTCCCCAATACCCCTAATGCTGTTAAGGGGTGAAAGGTTCCTGCTCCAACTTGAAGATCTATTGGTTGAACTATTGTACAATTATTTTTACTCCAAAAACTTTGAAGATTAAAAATTATATCCTGAAAAGACAAAACATTTTTTTTAGAAACCATATCTGCCCCAAATGTTTCTACTTTCTATATAAGCTATCGTATCATTAATTATTTTTTTTGTATCTAACAAGTCTCTTGAATAAAAGGACTTTGATAAAATGCCTTTAAGAAAAGATTCCTTAGGTTTAATTATAATATATCTTATTTTTTCTCCAAATTTCTTTTCCATTACTGTTTTTAAATCACCTATACCATCTATTAAACCAAGTCTAAGAGCTTCTTTTCCAGCCCAGAAACTTCCCGAAAAGATATTTTTATTTTGCTTATTAATTTTTTTACCTCTACTTTTTAATACAATTTCCTTAAAATTTTTAAAAATTTCCATTTGGATATTTTTTAATTTTTTAACGTCTGATAATTTTTGTTTTTGAAAAGAATCTAAAATGGATTTATATTTACCAGTAGTAAATATCCTTCGTTCAATTCCGTATTTTTTTATTAATTTATCAAAACCAAAACTTGCATATATAACCCCTATGGAGCCTACAATAGAATTTTCATCTGCATATATTTCATTTCCTGCGCAAGCTATATAATAACCCCCTGATGCTGCAACATCTTCAACAAAAAAAATAACCTTAGATTTTTTTGCCCTTGCAAGTTTTTTAATACGCTTATAAATAAGAGAGGATTGGACTGGTGAACCGCCAGGTGAGTTTATTATTATAGCTATAGATGCTGAGTTTTTTATTTTAAATGCCTTTTCAAGTAAACCCTCAACTGATGATATGGTTATTCCTTTTCTTAAGCCGCCTATATTTCCAATAATGCCAGATAGAAAAACGACAGGTACTATTTTTTTCTTATTAAGAAAATTCAACATTAATACATAATATAAACTTTTTTATATTGAGAAAATGAAAAAAAAAATTATTGTTATTACATTGTGGTTTTATTATACAAATACGATTTACAAAACAATTTAAACAATCAAAAAAAATTAGATGATTTGCAACAATTGGTCAATAGCGACCTAAAAAATGTCAATATTATAATTAAAGATAAAATCAAAAATAAAATAAATCATATCCCAAAAGTTGCTGGTCATTTAGTAAAAGCTGGTGGCAAAAGAATACGCCCTATGCTTTGTTTGGCTTGTGCTCAATTATGCGATTATAAAGGGGTAAAACATTTAAATTTAGCTGCGTCTATCGAGTTTATTCATACAGCCACTTTGTTGCATGATGATGTAATTGATGAAAGTAAAAAAAGAAGGGGCTTAAGAACAGCAAATAATATTTGGGGAAATAAAAGCAGTGTTTTAGTAGGAGATTTCTTACTAAGTAAATCATTTGAACTTATGACTGAAGTTAAAAATATAGAAGTGCTTCAAATTTTATCTGAAACATCATCTATTATTATCGAAGGGGAAATGTCTCAAATGCTTTCAAATAGAAATATTACAACAACTGAAGATGATTATTTAGATATTATTAAATCAAAAACTGCTCAACTTTTTGCAACTGCATCAAAAATATGTTCATATTTAACAAAAGTACCAAGTCAATACAAAAACGCTCTGAATAGTTTCGGAATGAATTTAGGTATGGCATTTCAATTAATTGATGATCTTTTGGATTATAAAGCTATTGAGAAAGATCTTGGAAAAAATGTTGGTGATGATTTTAAAGAAGGAAAAATTACATTACCAATTATTTTAGCTCTTAGAAGAAGTGATTACATTGAAAAAAAGTTTTGGAAGAAAACAGTTCAAGATGGACAAATCAATCCAGGAGACTTTGAAAAAGCATGTTCAATATTAAAAAAAAGAGAAATTCTTTATGACATACAGAAACGCGCAAAACATTATAGTGCGATAGCAAAAGATGCCCTTGGAATATTTCAACATTCAAAAGAGAAGAAAATTTTATTAAACATTATCGATTTTATTGTAGATAGAAATTTTTAATTGTTTTTTAAAATTTTTTTCAAAACATTTTTAGGTGTAATTAAATCCATTCCTTTTTCTTGAGGAACTGTATCAATAGTTCGTAAATTAGGATTTCTTATTACTCCATCAGATGGAAGAACTGGTTTTAAGTTACTCAAAAAATTTTTTGGGTAATGATCTTTATAAACTGTATGAGAATAAGGAGGAGAACCTCCATGAATAACATAGGATTTAAGTCTACAAGCAAGTGCTAGATGAGCATTGCCGGCATCGTTCCCAATATAAAACTGGCCTTGGTTCATTAATGCCATTGTTTTTTCTATTGGCTTGCAAAAAATTTTTATTTTACTTTTTTTTAATTTTACTGATTTAATAATTTTATTTGCATCTTCGTATTCTGAAGGTGCTCCAACTAAAAAAAAAGAATATTTTTTAAATTTATCAAGTCCTTGAATTAACTGAATAAAGTAATCACTCCTCCATGTTCTACTTTGATCTGTAGAACTAAAACCAATTAATACCCAAGGTTTTGGTAAGGTTTTAAACTTTTTTTTAATATTATCAATCTCTTTCTGTAAAACTTTTAAAAAAGGATTTAAATGATTTAAATTAATATTATTTACTTTTAAAAATTCATAACTTTTAACTACAGGAAAAGTTTTTTTTAAATTTTTGTTTAGATATTTTCCAGAATTTAAAAAATGTTTCTGAATTCCGTAGCCGAAACCTAATATTTCACTGACTTTTGAAACAAAACTAATAATTGCAAAACGCGGGCTCCTATGAAATATCCATATTTTTTTAATATTTTCTTTTAAAAACAAACTTCTTAAAGAAAAAAAATCAACTATACTAGAAAAAAAATTATATCTATCTTTGATATAGTAAATTTTTACATTTTTCTCATTTTTTAACAGACTCTTTGCTTTTGTTCTTGGTTTTGTAAAAATTATAAATCTATCTTTAGGAAATTTTTTTATTAAAGCATTAACAAATGGCAAGTGAGTTAAAAAATCTCCTATACCATAGTAAGGTAGAATAATTGCTTGAACTTTCATAAAACTTAGATTTATTATTTAGAGTTTTGAGCCAATCTCATGGAAACTATTTTATCAGGATTATCTACCATACCATTAGATCCAGTTCCCCTTTTTATTTTATCAACAAACTCCATGCCTTCTATAACTTGACCCCAAACAGTATACTGACCGTTTAAAAATGAAGATTCTTTAAAACAAATAAAAAATTGGCTATCTGCACTGTCCGGATCTTGAGCCCTTGCCATAGAAACAGTCCCTTTTATATGGGGTAAGGAATTAAATTCTGCTGGTATATTAACACCTGATCCTCCTGTTCCATTTCCCAAAGGATCACCCGTTTGAGCCATAAAATCTTCTATGACTCGGTGAAATTTTAATCCATCATAAAATTTTTCTTTTATTAATTGTTTTATCCTCTTTACATGTTGTGGTGCATGTTCTGGTTTCATTTCTATTACTACTTTACCATACTCCAACTCTAAATAAACTACATTTGCCAAATCTTGCGCCATGCCAGTTTTAATAAAAAATAAAAAAAATAAAATCTTAAAAAAGAGTTTCATTTATTGTTTTAGAAATAAATTATTATAACTATAATAAATATATATAATTTTTTTTTTTTATTTTTTTTTTGGAGATAAAATGAAACTTTATAAATATTTAATATTTTCTTTAATTACTTCTATATTTTTAATTAATAATTCTTTTGCTGCAGACGCAGATAAAGGAAAAACATTATTCACAAAATGCAAAGCCTGCCATAATGCTGATGCAACAAAACACAAAGTAGGTCCGCATTTGGTTGGAATTGTCGGAAGAAAAGCAGCATCAACTGATTTTGGAAAATATTCTGACGCGCTTAAAGAATCAGGCATAACTTGGGATGAGGCTAATTTAGATAAATGGCTAACTAATCCAAAAGCAATGTATCCAAAAACAAAAATGCTATATCCTGGTTTGAAAAAAGCAGAAGATAGAGCCAATATTATCGAGTATTTAAAAACGAAATAAAAATTTTTTTTTTTATTTTAATGTATTAAATTTTTTGATAGATCTCAAAAAGCATATTGAAACTCATTTAGATTTTCCAAAGCCAGGTATTTTATTTTACGATATATCTTCTTTAATGGTTAATGCGGAAATCTGGCAGGAAACAATAAATCAATTCTCAACGTTAGTTAAAAAATATAATCCAGAAGTCTTAGCAGGAATAGAATCTAGAGGTTTTATTTTTGCATCTACTATTGGATACAAATTAGGTTGTAATGTTGTAATGATAAGAAAAAAAGGAAAATTACCAGGAAAAACAATTTCTCATACATATGAGTTAGAATACGGAAAGGATTGTTTAGAAATCCAAAAAAGAGATACATTGAAAAATAAGAAAACTGTACTTATTGACGATTTATTAGCAACTGGAGGAACGGCTGGTGCAGCAATTAAACTTTTAGAAAAAATAGAAGTTAATATTTTAGCATTTGCATGCTTAATAGAACTTACAAATTTAAAAGGGAAAAACAAAATAACAGTTAAAACAGATTCTTTAATTGCTTTTGATGA
>Ga0208113_1001473_pt1 | contig 11157 bp, 10 predicted proteins | sample Knorr_S7_td_NADW_FD_185598 | JGI IMG/M metagenome (GOLD analysis project Ga0208113, IMG submission 185598) | Marine microbial communities from Southern Atlantic Ocean transect - Knorr_S7_td_NADW_ad_2505m_LV_A (SPAdes) (version 2) | ecosystem: Environmental > Aquatic > Marine > Oceanic | place...
CCTATTTCAGCCACCTCCAGGCGAACCCGATCACCGATCCGTGGACCCGCTGCCAGGGTTTCTGGACGTATCTGCATATACGCGATGCCGCGCGGGCGTGCGTTCAGTCTGTGACGAACGAAAACTGGAACGGGCACCACCGTTTTTTCCTGAACGCGAAGGACACGATGCTGAACGTCCCGACAATGGAGGCGATCAAGACCGTTTATCCGGACGTTCCCTTGAACCAGGAGTTTGAAGGGTTCGATGCACCGATTTCAGTTCAGCACGCAGCCGACGTTATTGGCTGGGAGCCGCTGTATTCGTGGAGAGACGAGCGGTTCAAGAGTTAGATGTGCGGCTAGAATTGTCGTATGTGCGGAGCTTTTGTGTACGTCTACATCGGAGGATATCGTCACCGGCTTATGGGCGGCAGCGTTGAAGCAGCCGGCATCGACGACCTGATCGCGCGTCGTCCTGAACTGGGTTCACGGTACAACGTCCGGCCAACGCAGGATGTTGTAGTCATCGTTAACGAAGATGGCAGGCCAGTTGCCAGGCCTATGCGCTGGGGGCTGATACCGTCGTGGTCGAAGGCCGAAAAATTGCCCCGCAACACGTTCAATGCCCGCGACGACCGCCTTGTCTCATCGGGCATGTGGCGAGGTCCGTTCAAACGGAGCCGTGGCGTCGTACCCGCCACAGGATTTTTTGAGTGGAAAAAGGCCGACGGCACGAAGCAGCCGATGTACATCACGCCAAAGGACGGCCAGGGCTTCATGTTCGCCGCCGTTTACGATTCGTGGATCAATGAACACGGCGAAACAGTGGAATCTTGCGCCATCGTCACGACCGGCCCAAACGATTTCATGGCATCGATCCACGACCGGATGCCAGCCATCCTTGATGAGGAAACGGTTGTGCTGTGGCTTGACCCGGCGACCACCGAGGCGGAACGATTGCAACCGGTCCTGGTGCCATCGCCGGACGAACTGATGAAGGCTCACCCTGTTTCGACAAGGGTCAATTCGTACAAAAATGACGATGCCGAACTTATCAAGTTGGTTTCGGCGCAGGAGACGGAAGCCGATCCGAGGCAGCTGGGCTTCCCCGATTCTGAAAATTTGCCGCAGAACGACCCGGAGCCATCACGCAGATGACTCATAAATTCCCACCCGGCAGCGACGACCGCCCCGAAGCCGAAAACCCCGGGCTCCTAGCCGGACTCGAGGACGACCTGATTAACAAAGTCTACGGTCCCTCACAGGCCGATATGGACAGGTCGTGGGAAGGTTACGAAAACGGGGAAGTATCGCAGGGCAGCGGGTCCCGCGGTGGTTTCTGGAAACTCGTCGTAGTTGTTGTGTCACTTGTGATCATGGCCTCGCTGGCATTCGGCCTGATTGGCCCTATCGTTGACCGGGTTCGCGTCGAATCCACCCGGCAGGTTCAGCCAGAACTGGTTTCCGCTTCCGTGCTCAGAGTCATTGATGCCAGAACGATCGTCGTCAGGTTGGGCGGTGCCGAGCAGACCGTTCGGCTGATCGGCCTCGAGAGTCCGATTTTCGGTGATCCATTCTACGAATTCGCCAGGCAGGTGAGCCAGAGCTGGATCGAAGGCCATGACGTGCTGCTCGAGGCCGATGAGCGGGATGTCGACGAGCAGGGGCGGTTGCTGCGATACGTTTTCTTCGACAACGTGTTGATAAACGCAGCGCTAATTGTGAACGGTCTTGGCAGGGTCGAAACAGAGCCCCCGAACACCAGGTACAACGGCTTTCTTGCCGATATGGAGCGACAGGCACGAGAATCCGGTGTTGGAATGTGGGACCCCCGATACGAAGCGCCCGAAATCGGCACCAGGTCTGGCAATACCGAAGCATCCCTGCGCACCGAGTATTTCGCGGGGCCGCTTACGACTTGAAAAGATCGGATTCCACTAATCAGCCGCCGCCCGGGCAGCAGGGCCAGGTAGGTAGATCGGGTCAGCGGTTCAGGGCCGTAATCTCAAATCCGTCTTACCGGCGGCTCTGGGGCATTGGCCTCACTTCCACGACTATGCGCTGGATGGAGACCGTTGCCCTCGGGATCTTTGTTTTTGAACTGACCGGTTCGCCGTTCTGGGTGGCCATGACAGGATTCCTCCGGATGATGCCGATGCTGCTGCTGAGTCCCACGATCGGTCTCATCGCCGACAGGACCAACCGAAAGGTGCTGATGGGATCGACCATGGCAGCGTTATCGGTCGTTTACGTGGTGATGGGACTGCTCGTTGCGACTGGGCATGTCGAGTTGTGGCACATCCTGGTTGGGGTTACGTTTTCGGGAATCATGTGGTCGACGGACTTTCCAGTGCGCCGGGCGATGATTGGCGACGCGGTTGGTGCCGGAGGTATTTCGACTGCCATTGGCATGGACATGGCGACCAGCAACTTTTCGCGCGTGATCGGACCGCTTGGCGCCGGGGCGTTTCTTGCCACGCTCGGGGTTCAGGCGGCCTACTTCACCGGGTCGGTGCTGTTTGCTATCGGCTCATTGCTGGCCTTCTCGCTCCCGCACGTTGCGCCTGTCTCCGCACCGGGTTTGAGATCGGGTTATTTTGCCAATCTCGCCGAAGGTTTCAGACATGTGCGGGCGGATCGCATCATCGTTATCACGCTGATAATCACAATCGTGATGAACGTGTTCGGGTTTCCTTACCAGCATATGGTGCCCGTTATCGGCGCAGAAACACTGAAAATCGGCCCGCTGCTGATTGGGTTGTTGCTGGCGGTCGAGGGAATGGGAGCGACAACGGCAGCGCTGATAATCGCACTGAAAGCGCGCCCCGGCGGTTACACGAAGATTTACGGGTTTGGTTCCCTCGCAGCCCTCGCCGCGATAGTGGCGTTTTCGCTTTCACCTTCCTATTGGATGGCACTGCCTGCTTTGTTGATCGGTGGATTCTCGATGGCAGGGTTTGCCACGATGCAAAGCATCATCATCATCACGTCGACACCGGCGGCAATCAGGGGAAGGGTGCTGGGGGTGCTTGCGGCAATGATCGGGACCGGTCCTGTCGGTGCGCTGCTCATCGGCGGGCTGGCAGTTTTGTGGGGCGCCAGCAATGCGGTGACCGCGCTTGCTGTCACCGGCCTCGTACTCACCATTATTCCGCTCGCGATTTGGCCGGGTTTCCTGCGCAGTTCGGTCGACCCCGGCGAATCATCCGCTGGTATCGTCACCGAGGGCGAGCGATAGTACGTACAAGAACATGACGAGGAAAATCAGCAGAATCACGAGCCGTGGGCTAATAATATTTTTCAAGTTTCCTGACCTGTGAGGTTTTGATTGGCCTTTAGCGACCGCGACGACGATTCAATTTATTCCCTGTTCGCCCTCGATATCGACGGCACCATGATCGGCGCAGACCGGATCGTGCATGCCGATCTGGTAGCGGCGATCGGCCGCGTGCAATCGCTGGGTGCAACCGTTTCGATAGCGACCGGGAGGGCGCTCGCACCGGCGTTGCGGGTGGCAGAGCAGGCCGGTGCCGCCGGGCCGGTCATCTGCTTCCAGGGTGCCATGACGTTCGATCCGGTTGCACACTCGGAATTACGACACGTTCGGCTGAGCTGGGATTCTACAACGCGCGCCATCAGCGGATTGACCGAAAAAGTTTCCGTGGTAATGCTGTTCCTAGATGGCGACGTGTGGGTCGAACGGAGGACTGACTGGATTGACGGCTATGTTGAACGGATGGGGTTAGCCATCAGGTACAGCGATTCGCTGATTTCGATGGCTGACAGGGGCCCCACTTCGATTGTGGGTGTTGGTGACCCGGCAACTATCGAGGCGGCCGTTTCGTCTCTGCGCACGCAGCTGGACGGGTCTGCTCTGGTCACACATTCACTTCCGAACCTCTGTGAAGTTGAGGCTATTGGAGCGGGTAAAGACCTCGCAGTCGAGCACCTGGCAACAAGACTCGGAATCACCAAAGCAAATGTGGTCGCGGTTGGTGATGAAAAAGGCGACCGTACGATGGTCGAGTGGGCGGGGCTGGGTGTTGCGATCGAGGGTGGAGATCCCGAATTGATGGCCATCGCAGATGTCGTCATTGCCCGACCTGAAGAGTCGGGATTGGCTGAATTCCTCGAATCCTTGGCCGACTCCGGCAGGATCGGACCGTCCCCACCGGTTGCAAGCGCTGGCCGGGCCCGGCAATAATCGCACCTGCAATTTCTCAAGTATGCGAGTAGGCACTGTTGAAAGATGTAATCGTCCTTGGCGGACTGAATATGGACCTGATCGTCGAGACGCCGCGGCTGGCGGGTCCCGGCGAGACGGCCGAGGGTAGCCGTTTTTACACGACACCGGGCGGGAAGGGCGGAAACCAGGCCGTTGCAGCGGCGCGTCTTGCTGAAAGTCCGGGCACGGTAAAGATGGTCGGACGGATTGGCGACGATGGCTTCGGCGAGGAGATGGCGCAGTTCATGCGCAACGAGGGTATCGACACCTCGCTGCTCCGCCCGAAGGCGGGTATCGCCTCGGGGATAGCAGTCATATTCATTCTTCCCGATGGCGAGAACCATGTGAACCCGGTTTACGGTGCGAACGGTCTTTGTGACGAACAGCAATCCGACGACGTCACGGGCGCGCTTGCGAATGCCGGAGTCCTGCTGTGCCAGCAGGAGGTGCCGCTAACGGCTACGAGGGCGTCGATAGAGGCAGCAGCAAAAGCCGGGGTTGCCGTCATTCTGGACCCCGCTCCGGTTCGAGATGTCCCTGACGGGTTTTACGATTCGGTGACCATCTTGACCCCGAACCAGGGAGAGGCATCGTCCATGGCGGGAATAGAAGTTATCGACTCTACTTCAGCTAAGTCAGCGGCCCGTAAAATCCGCGATACCGGGATTGTAACGGTGATCGTAACGCTTGGCGACCAGGGTGCGTGGGTCGAGAGCGATGGCGTTTCCGAGTTGCTCGACCCGTTCAAGGTAAATGTCGTTGCTACCGTGGCGGCTGGCGATGCATTTAACGGCGGGCTAGGGACGGGCCTCGCATCGGGAATGGACCTGCTCGAAGCGGCAAGGCTGGGAATGGCCGCGGGGGCGGTGTGCGTGAGCAGAGACGGCGCGCAGGAGGCGATGCCGAGCAGGGCAGAGGCCGAGGCGTTGCTGAGGGGTCGTTAATGCGAGCATGTTGCGCGGTCACTTCACGGTGGGCGGGGGACCGGTAATGTCGGCCACAGTTTCGATGCCCGCGACCGACATGAGCTTTGCCAGTCGATGGTTGAGCCGTGAGGGAAGACCGGGGCCTTCGTAGATGAACGATGTGTAGAGTTGGACGGCGGACGCGCCCGAGGCCATGAGCTTCCAGACTTGCTCGGCGGTAGAGACACCTCCACAGGCGATGATCGCAGCATTTCCCTGAACGAGGGCCTGTACATCGGCGATCATCAACTCGGTGTGCTCGAACAGCGGGGCACCGCTCAATCCCCCCCTGCCGACCTTCAGGCGGCGGCTTTCGATCGGGTGGGTGTTGGCGATGACCAGTCCATCGGCCCCGGCGTCGACCGCGGTTTCTGCCAGCTTCAAAATATCGCGGCGGTTGTCGGTGTCGCGGGGCCACGGGGGCAGCTTTACGAAGAGCGGGACCTGCTTATCGGCAACCAGTCCTTCGATCAGCCCGCGGAGCCTTCCCGGTTCTTGAAATATTCGCAGCCCTGCGGTGTTGGGACTGCTGATGTTCAGTTCAATTCCAGCGACCAGCGGCTGTGTTCGGCGCAGGCACTCGACGATCTCATCTTCGATAGCCCCGGCGATGCTCACCAGTATCCGGTCTCGCTGACGCCGGTGCTTGCCGAGTCGCTTCAGCGCGGCCTCAAGGCCCTGACCGGGGAATCCCAGCGAGTTCATCAGGGCTTTTTGGTCGGTAATCCTGGCGACCCGGGGCTTCGGATTGCCGGGCCGCGACGACAGCGTCACCGTTCCGCCAGTCACGAAACCGAAACCGAGCTTCAGCACCGATCCGAGGACCCTGCAGTCCTTATCGTAACCGGCCGCCAATCCGATGGGTGTGGGGAGCGAAATACCGGCGAGATCGGTCGCAAGCCTGCTGTTGCACGCACCGTTGAACGGTCGGAAAGCGTTCCAGACGCCCGGCACTGACAGCGCAATTTCGGATGCCTTGTGTGCGCTCTCCGGGGGTAATTTGAATATCAGCGGTCTTGCGACCAGAATGTAAATGCTCGTTTATCTACTCCAAAACAGCGCGCAGGGGTCCTGTGATCGGCCTTATTCCCGGTTACGTCCAGAATAACCAGAAGTAGGATGTTAATCGCCCCCAGCCCGAACCTCGATTCAGGTCATACACTAAGTCGATACAAATGGCTCTCGAATATCACATAGGCGATGCTGACAACCCGAGAGGGCACGCGCTTATCTACTTCCGGGATGGATCTGATCCCGAAAAAGTGGGCGCGGCATACATTGTTATGCTCCCGGTTTCGGTCGACATCAGCAAATACGTACCGCCGTTTCTGGCCGGCCAGGTAGAGCAGCTCGGCACGGGCGACATGTCTTCGTTCGCCTTCCCGCCCGCCCCCGAACCGGTGCCTTCGGAATCGTGGTTGCGAGAGACGGCACGTGTGCGTGGCGACGACCTGTTGTTCGGCGGCGTTGCGAACCTGGAGGACGTTACATCGTTGATGGCCGCGGTCGCAGATATCGCAGCCGAGTATTCATCGCAATACGAGAGCGCCACTGGCCTGACCGCCGCAGGCACGCAGCTGCAGGTCGATGGCGGTGAACTCGATTCAGGCATAGACACGGCTGCGAGCGGAGCGGGACCGACCGATGATGTGCACGACGTGATGTACGGCCTGATGGCGGAGGCCGACCTGCTGACCGAGTTGACGAAACTCATGGGGCGCTTGCAGTACGAATCGAGTGGTGGGGATGTAGGGGGGGCCCGCGAAAGCGAGGCAAAGATACGTGCGATTGGGCGGCATATTCCCGAGAATCGCCGAATCGACCTGCTTGTTGGCGCTGCACTCGACAGACAGCCCGATTCGGCCCAGCGGGCCCAGCTCTACCTCGAACGCGTGTTTGCGATGTACCGGGAAGACTACACAAGGGTTCACACGATCGAGCAGGAGATAAAACAGCTTGCGCCGGACTCTCCCGGTTCTTCCGAAACCCCGGACGCTGCGCCAACGAACGAACCACCCGAGTCGTCGTGACCAGGCCTGCGTTACCGGGTGATCTCCACCGGCGTCAGGCAAGCGCTGCATTCAGTTGATCGGTAGTGATGTTCCCACCACTGGCGATTAGCACGACTCGCTTACCTTGCAGACGTTCTTTCATGTTGATTGCGGCCGCGAGCGGGGCTGCCCCGGCGTGCTCAACCAGGGTCCTGGTTCCCTCGACGTAGCGCTTGATCGCCTGCATGATTTCCGAATCGCCCACAAGCACAAACTCCTGTAGCCGGTTGCGGAGTATTCCGATCGGGAAGCCGTAGGCCGACTCCGTCGCCAGTCCCTCGGCGATCGTCGTCATCGGATAGGTCTCGAAACGACCGGTCTGCCATGCATAGAACGCCGCGGGTGCCAGGGCTGCCTGGGCTCCGATTACCCGCGTCGATGGCGACATGGTGTCGGTGACGATGCACGCCCCTGACGCCCCGGTACCCGCTCCGACCGGGACGATTATGAAGTCTATGTCTGACAGGTCCTCGTGAATTTCCAGTGAGTAGGTTGCGACTCCCGCCACCAGCGCCGGTTCGTTTGCTACGTGGACACAGCGCATTCCAGTTTCCCGGGAGATTTCCTCGGCACGTTCTCGAGAGCGTTCGAATACATCGCCGTGAAAGATCACCTCAGCGCCCAGTGCCGAGATTGCCGCGGCCTTGGCGGGGTTGGCACCCTCGGGCAACACCACAGTGCATGCTGCTCCGAACGCCCGGGCGGCGTACGCGACCGACTGGCCGTGATTTCCTGAAGAGGCCGTCACAAACCCCCTGTCGCGTTCGTCCAGCGTCGTTTGCGAAACCAGGTTGATACCGCCGCGGACCTTGAACGCACCCAGCAACTGGAAGTTTTCATGCTTGACCCACACATCGGCATCCAGCAGCTCAGAGAGGACCGGGTAGTGTCTCAGCGGGGTCCTGAGAACGTGATCTTCGATGGCGGTCCTCGCCTGAAGGATGTCATCGAGGGTTGGCTCTTTCAGGCCGGGCGCGTCGGGCATCTGGTGGATCCTTGTAAAAGAAGGGGGATCTGGGAACACCTGAGAAGGGGGAGTGCATCTCAGGGCAGCAGACTACATGAGCCAGGGGATTACGGGGGGGCCAGCAACGGAAAATTTTCACATACAGGCAATCCAGGCGGGTGTACCCTTCGTTTTCAGGTCGCCCCAGTTTGCGGGCGGAATTCCGCTGTGAGCGATGCTTGGCAGTCCGAAATCCAGTAGAAAAAAAAGCAGAATCGACTGAGGCGACTCGGCCGGCTGGCCGCGCACCCGGTTTCGGTGTACTCGGCAGGTTGTTCAGGCACACCTTCGAAGCGGTCATCGACCACCGCGATTTCCGCATGCTCTGGTTTGGCATGGTGCTCTCCATGGGCGGATTCCAGATGCAGATGGTCGCCCGTGGGATATTAGTGTATGAGTTGACGGACGATGCGCTCATTACCGGAATGGTTGGACTGGGATTCGCTCCGAGCCTCCTGGTAGTTTCCCTTTTCGGTGGCGTCCTGGGTGATCGGATGGACAGGCGGCTGATTATTCAGCTGTCGCAAATAGGCAACGGATTACTTGCTGGTGTCGTGGGTTACCTGATTATCAGCGGAAGCGTCGTGTGGGGTCACCTGTTTGCAGTTTCCGTCGCGCAAGGAGCTATGTTCGCCCTACAGATGCCCGCAAGACAGGCCGCGATTCCCTCGCTGGTCGGAAAGAACCAGCTGGCAAACGCCTTTGCACTGAACGCAATGGCGATGAGCATCATGACGCTGCTGGCTCCAGCGCTTGCAGGCGTGATGTATCAGGTGAGCGGTCCCGAATATGTCTACTTGATTGTCACCGGGGTGATGCTGAGTTCGGTTATTTTCACATCGCTGGTCCCCAGGATGATCCCGGAAAAAAATGACAGCAAAACCTCTGTGTTCCAGAACATTTCTGCCGGGTTCAAATACATCGGTCGCAACAAATTTGTACTGAACCTGATGATCTACAGCGTGATTGTCGCCCTGTTGTCCATGCCGTTCAGAATGCTGGTTCAGGTCTACGCCAAGGACGTTTATGGCTCTGAGCCTTCACAGGTTGGTCTGCTGCTAACCGCACTTGGAATTGGTGGATTGGTGGGCTCGATATCGATAGCGAACCTGCGCAAGGGACATCACCGTGGTTGGATATTGCTTGGTGGCGCATTCGTGTCGGGCGCTGCGCTCACCCTTATCGTCGGAGTTCCCGTATATGCTGCCGGAATCATCGGGATGGTCGGGGTAGGCCTTGGGGAACAGGCCCGCTGGGCGCTTGGCCAGAGTCTGATGATGGAAAACACAGACGACGAATTCCGGGCGAGGGTCATGAGCGTTCTCATGATGACTTTCGGAATGCTGCCGCTTGGGATGCTCCCCCTTGGATATGCGATGAAAAAGCTCGGTGCCCAACCCGCGGTTGGAATTAGCGCGACACTGCTGCTGGTCTTCGCGGTGCTGTCGGTGTTCATGTTGCCCCGCCTCCGCAAGGCCCAATAGATTTTTCGTTCGACAGCAGGAGCATGTGCTTGCGGTGCGTCGAATGCTGCCAGTTGCGTGCAGTCGATCGTTTAGTCAAATAAAAATAACCCCACCGCTTGTCATTAAAAATCCCCATACCGCTCCCCAGCTCGAGGCGCGTCCGCGCAAGGGTGAAACGGAACCGACTGGCCTCGAGAACGTTTTCCTCGCTCGGTCAATCAGACTTCCGCCACCTCTGGTTTGGGATGCTGCTGCTCATGGCCGCGATGAACATCCAGATGCTCTCTCGCGGCTACCTGACCTGGGAGTTGACCCATTCGCCCATTGCCGTGGTGGTCGTGGGGGCGGGCTTCGCACCGCCGATTCTGTTGCTTTCGCTTTACGGCGGGGCAGTTGCCGACCGCTATGCCCGCAAGCGGATAATCCAACTGGGTCAGCTGGCAATGCTGGTCATTTCGCTGTTCATCGCGTTTTCGATTTCCACCGGCACAGTCACTGTTTATCACCTGATCGGCGCATCGCTGGGTCAGGGCACGATATGGGCGTTCCTGATGCCGGCCAGGCAGGCAATCGTTGCCGATCTTGTCGATGACGAACACCTGACCAACGCGGTCGCCCTGAATGCGTCGGGGATGTCGCTGATGACCCTTGCCGCACCGGGGGTCGGTGGGTTGATCTACGGAATCTGGGGTCCGGCGGCGACCTACTTCACGATTTCTGGACTGACGATTGGTGCGTACGTTTTGACGGGCTTCGTCCCTCTCATGGCGCCGGTCGCCCGAGGAAGTCGACGAATGTGGCGCGATATCAAGGAAGGACTTGCCTACACAAAGCACAACCGCACGGTGATGATGTTGTTGCTCGTGGCGCTCAGCACGGCCATTCTCGCAATGCCGTTCAGGTCACTTTTGCCGGTGCAGATCGAACGTGTTTTCAACATGAAGGTCGAAGCGCTGGGCCTGCTATTGAGCATGATCGGCGTTGGTTCGCTCTTCGGGTCCCTGGTGATCGCCGGGCTGTCTAAGAACAACCACCGTGGCTGGGTGTTGCTTGGAACGAGTCTACTTTCGGGGATTGCCATTCTTCTGGCGGCAGCTACTACTTCCTACGCCGTGGCGCTCGTCATCATGGTCGTCCTCGGAGTCGGTGACTCCGGGAGGCGTGCGCTGAACGCGTCGCTGATCATGGAGGAGACCGATCCCGAATACCGCGGTCGCGTGATGGGTGTTTACATGGTCAACTTCGGGCTGATCCCGCTGGGGGCCATTCCGCTGGGGTTCATTGCCCAGTGGTTCGATGTACGTCTGTCGTTTGCGGTGGCGGGCGGTGCTCTTGTCGCGGCAGCACTTGGCTACACCGTGTTGACCAGCCGAATTCGCCGACTGTAGTCGAATCTGTTGTTCTTTCCGGTAATTTTGGTGTGAAGCGGTCATTTGGTCGCGGGCGGCAAGTAGACTTCAAAA
>Ga0208113_1001474_pt1 | contig 11155 bp, 10 predicted proteins | sample Knorr_S7_td_NADW_FD_185598 | JGI IMG/M metagenome (GOLD analysis project Ga0208113, IMG submission 185598) | Marine microbial communities from Southern Atlantic Ocean transect - Knorr_S7_td_NADW_ad_2505m_LV_A (SPAdes) (version 2) | ecosystem: Environmental > Aquatic > Marine > Oceanic | place...
CATATGAAATCATGGGAGATGATTTATTCTCCAAATATTAATGATTTGTTTAAAAAAACCATTAATAAAATATCCTAAAACTTGACCATAACTTAAACTTGGTTAGATTAGTCTTTATGGCAAATTTAATGACTGGTGCAGAAATAGTTTTTAAAGTTCTGGAAGATCAAGGCGTTAGACATATCTTTGGTTATCCTGGAGGAGCTGTATTGCCAATTTATGATGAACTTAAAAATCATAAAAGCATAAAACATATTTTAGTTCGCCACGAACAAGGAGCGGGCCACGCTGCGGAAGGATATGCAAGGTCTTCAGGTAAACCCGGTGTAATGCTTGTAACTTCGGGACCTGGAGCAACAAATGCAGTTACTGCTTTGACGGATGCTTATATGGATTCGATCCCCTTAGTTTGTATTACAGGTCAGGTGCCAACACATCTTATTGGTACCGATGCTTTTCAAGAATGTGATACAACGGGTATAACGAGACCATGCACTAAACATAACTGGTTAGTCAAAGACGTAAAAAAATTATCATCGATTATGCATAAAGCATTTGAAGTTGCCACAACAGGAAGACCTGGACCAGTTTTAGTAGATATACCTAAAGATGTTCAATTCCAAAAAGGAAAGTATATAAAACCTAAAGAATTAAAAAATAGTAAGACAAAAACAAATATTACCTTTAACGGGCAAGATAAAGACATTGAAGTAGCGGTTGAACTTATTAGTAAATCTTCAAAACCTATTTTGTATACTGGGGGAGGAGTAATTAATTCTGGACCAAGAGCAACACAATTACTTCGTGAGCTTGTTTCATTAACGGGATTTCCAATTACATCTACCCTTCAGGGATTAGGTGCATTTCCTGGAACCGATCAACAATTCTTAGGAATGTTAGGAATGCATGGCACCTATGAAGCAAATAATGCCATGTATAGTTGTGATTTAATGATAAATGTCGGGGCACGTTTTGATGATAGGATAACAGGAAAAATTGACGAATTTTCTCCCAAATCAAAAAAAATACATATTGATATTGACCCATCGTCAATTAACAAAAATGTTAAGGTTGATCTAGCATTAGTTGGAGATGTTAAACTTGTTTTAGAAAAGTTAATTTCAGTATTTAAACAAAAGCATCCGAATTTTGAAAATTCTAACAAGCAAAAAGTAGCCGCGTGGTGGAGTCAGATTGAAAATTGGCGAAAGAAAAATTCACTGGGCTATATAAATAGTAAGGAAGTGATCAAACCACAATTTGCTGTTCAAAGACTTTATGAATTAACTAAAGCTCAGGATGTTTTTATAACAACAGAAGTGGGTCAACATCAAATGTGGGCAGCTCAACATTATAAATTTGATAAACCTAACAGATGGATGACTTCTGGAGGCTTAGGAACCATGGGTTACGGATTGCCTGCTGCCGTAGGAGTACAAATAGCACATCCGGACAAGTTAGTCATAGACATTGCAGGAGAAGCTTCTGTTTTAATGACGATGCAAGAAATGTCAACTGCTGTTCAATATAAATTACCAATAAAAATATTTATTCTGAACAATGAATACATGGGAATGGTTAGACAGTGGCAGGAGATCTTACACGAAAAAAATTATTCTGAAAGTTACACCGCGGCCTTACCGGATTTTGTTAAATTAGCAGAAGCATATGGTTGTATTGGCATTAGAGCAAACAAGCCAGATGAATTAGATGGAAAAATTGAACAAATGCTTTCAGTTAATAAACCCGTTATTTTTGATTGTGTTGTTGATAAGGAAGAAAATTGTTACCCAATGATTCCTTCAGGAAAACCACATAACCAAATGTTGTTAGGTAAACAAGATGAAGAAGATAAAATTTCTGAAGAAGGAAAGGTTTTAGTTTAGCTATGGTAAAATCAGCTTACAGTTTTGCAACAAAAAAAGAAAAAATTGAGAACCACATTATTGTTGTTTGGGTAGATAATGAAACAGGAGTTCTTGCAAGGGTGGTGGGATTATTTTCTGGAAGAGGCTATAATATTGATTCACTTGCGGTTGCAGAAGTGGACAAGAAAAAGAATATATCTCGTATAACTATTGCTACATCAGGAACACCACAAGTGCTTCAACAAATAAGGTCTCAATTAGGAAAACTTATTCCGGTTCATAAGGTAGCTGATTTTCCAAGTAATAAAAAAACGTTATTGAGGGAAATGGTATTACTAAAAATTGTTTCCTCAAAAGAGCAGCTAGAAAAGGCTAAAAAATTATGTAAAAAATACAAGTATACTCTTTTAGATAAAACGGACAAATCTTTTGTATTTGAAGTTTCTGCATTGAAGAAAGAAATTGATGATTTAATAAAGAAACTGCAACCTCTTGGGTTGGCTAGCGCATCAAGAACAGGAGTGGTGGCAATGACCAAAGGATCAGAAATTTACAAACAAAGTTAAAGGAAATATTTATGAAAATGTTATACGAGAAAGATGCAAATGTAGATTTAATCAAATCAAAGAAAATTGCAATTTTTGGTTTTGGAAGCCAAGGACATGCCCACGCTTTAAATTTAAAAGATAGCGGGGTGAAAGAAGTTGTCGTGGCGTTAAGAGAGGGTTCTTCGAGTAAAAAAAAAGCTGAGGCACAAGGACTGAAAGTTATGTCTCTGTCCGACGCAGCTGAATGGGCTGATATTTTAATGATGTTGACTCCTGATGAGTTGCAATCTCAAATTTATAAAAATCATATTGAGCAAAGAATGAGAGAGGGAACAAGTTTAGCTTTTGCTCACGGGCTCAATATTCATTTTAATCTTATTAATGCCAGGAAAGATCTTGATATTTTTATGATAGCTCCAAAAGGGCCAGGACACTTAGTAAGGAGTGAATATCAAAAAGGCGGAGGCGTCCCTTGTCTGATGGCAATTCATCAAGATAGTTCAGGTAAAGCAAAAGATTTAGCACTTTCATATGCAAGTGCTATTGGGGGAGGTAAATCTGGAGTAATTGAAACTACATTTAAGGATGAATGTGAAACAGATTTATTTGGAGAACAAAGTGTTTTATGTGGAGGTTTAGTTGAGTTAATTAAAAATGGATATGAAACATTAGTTGAAGCAGGTTATCCGCCCGAAATGGCATACTTTGAATGTTTGCACGAAGTAAAATTAATTGTAGATCTGATTTATGAAGGAGGTATTGCAAATATGAATTATTCTATTTCCAATACAGCTGAGTACGGAGAATATATAATAGGAAAAAAAATTATAGATTCAAAAACTAAAGAAAGAATGAAAGAAGTTTTGAAAGATATTCAATCGGGAAAATTTGCTAAGCAGTGGATGGATGAAAACAAAAATGGTCAAAAAAATTTTCTAAAAATGAGAAAAGAACTTGCTGATCATCCAATAGAAAAAGTGGGAAAGAAGCTAAGAGATCTAATGCCTTGGATTGGCAAGAACAAATTAGTCAATAAAGAAAAAAATTAGTAATTTTTTTAGTTTTTTGTTATTAAAACTAAAAATCTTTTGCATAAAGATCGCTTAGGTTGTACATTGCATAACGAAAGTAACGAATTTAGAGGGATGATGACCGACAAAAACAGAGTTTATATATTTGATACAACGATGCGCGATGGCGAACAATCTCCCGGTGCATCTATGAGTCTTGAAGAGAAAATTGAAATTTCCAGAGTTTTTGATGAATTAGGTGTTGATATCATTGAAGCAGGATTTCCAATTGCTTCACCTGGTGATTTTGAAGCTGTTACGGAAGTTAGTAAAATTTTGAAAAAATCAATTCCTTGTGGTTTATCTAGACATATAAAAAAAGATATTGATGCGTGTCACGAGGCATTAAAATCAGCTAAAAGATTTAGAATTCATACTTTTATTTCAACGAGCCCGCTTCACATGAAGCATAAATTAAATAAATCACCTGAAGAAGTTGTTGAAGCAATAAAAGAACATGTAACTTACGCAAGAAAATTTACAGATGATGTAGAATGGTCTTGCGAAGATGGAACAAGAACAGATATGGATTTTATGTGTAAGACTGTTGAACTTGCAATTAAATGTGGAGCGAAAACGATTAATATACCTGATACAGTTGGATATTCTGTTCCTTCGGAATTTAAAAAAATAATTGAGACACTTATTAATAAAGTACCAAACATAGATAAAGCTATTCTATCAACACATTGTCATAATGATTTGGGTTTAGCAGTTGCAAATTCTTTGGCCGGTGTTTCAGCAGGAGCTAGACAAATTGAGTGTACAATTAATGGTATAGGAGAGAGAGCTGGTAATGCTGCCCTTGAAGAACTTGTAATGGCAATGAAAACTAGAAATGATTTAATGCCATTTAAAACAGGAATAAATACAAAATTATTAAGCAAAGCATCAAAAGTTGTATCAAACGCTACTGGTTTTCCTGTTCAATTTAATAAAGCAATTGTTGGAAAAAATGCTTTTGCGCATGAATCTGGAATACACCAGGACGGAATGCTTAAAAATAGAAATACTTACGAAATTATGACTCCCGAAAGCGTTGGTGTTAAACAAACTTCTTTAGTGATGGGCAAACATTCTGGAAGACATGCTTTTAAGGAAAAATTAACTGATCTTGGGTATATGAGTGTTACCGATGATGTAATTCAAATCGCTTTTGGTAAATTTAAAGTACTTGCGGATAAAAAAAAGCATGTATACGACGAGGACATCGCAGCTTTGGTAGATGATAGTTTAATTAAAGAAAAAAATGTTATTGTCTTAAAATCTCTTAAGGTACTTGCTGGAACCGGAGAACCACAAAGGGCGGACATGACATTAGAAGTTTATGGAGAAATTAAAAAAGCAACAGAGACAGGAGATGGTCCAGTAGATGCTATTTTTAAATGTATTAAAAAATTATACCCGCACGAAGTAAAACTTCAATTATATCAAGTGCACGCCGTAACCGAAGGAACGGATGCTCAAGCTACTGTGAGCGTAAGAATTGAGGAAAAAGGTAAAACAACTGTAGGTCAAGCGGCTGATACAGATACTCTTGTTGCCTCAGCTAACGCTTATTTAAATGCATTAAATAAGATGATAATAAAAAGAAAAAGAACTGCTCCTGAAGAGTATGAGCAGAAAAATATGAAAGGAATATAAATGTTTAAATTTGGATTAGATAAGTTAACCCAGATTTGGTCGACAGATATGGCCATAGATTTAGGAACAGCTAATACCTTAGTATATGTTAAAGGACAAGGAATAGTCCTTAACGAGCCATCAGTTGTAGCGATAATCGATGATAAGGGAAAAAAATCTGTTCTTGCTGTGGGGGATGAAGCAAAGACAATGTTAGGTAGAACACCTGGAAATATATCGGCGGTAAGACCTTTAAGAGATGGTGTAATTGCTGATTTTGTAGTTACCGAAGAAATGATAAAACACTTCATAAAAAAAGTTCATAAGAAAAGAGCTTTTGCAAATCCGAGAGTAATAATTGCAGTACCAACAGGATCTACTCCAGTTGAGAGGAAAGCTATTCAAGATTCTGCCATGGCTGCTGGAGCAAGAAGTGTTCAATTAATAGAAGAATCGATAGCGGCAGCAATAGGAGCGGGACTTCCTATTTCTGATGCAACTGGATCTATGGTAGTTGATATCGGTGGTGGCACAACAGAGATTGCAATCATGTCATTAGGTGGAGTGGTTTACGCTAACTCGATGCGAGTGGCAGGTGACGCAATGGATAAGAGTATAATTGCCTATATGAGAAAACAATTTAATTTATTAGTAGGAGAAGCTAGTGCAGAAAAAATTAAGAAGGAAATAGGTACAGCTTTACCAACAAGTGGAAGCACTTATCTAATGAAAGGAAGAGATATAAGGTCAGGCACTCCTAAAGAAATAGCGCTTAAAGAGGAAGATACTGCAGAAGCGTTAAGGCCCGTATTAAATCAAATTGTGGCAGGAATTAAAGACGCCTTGGAAAAAACACCACCAGAATTATCTGCTGATCTAGTTGATATGGGTTTAGTCCTCACTGGAGGAGGGGCTCTTCTTAAAAACATAGATAAATTGATTACAAAAGAAACAGGATTGCCAGTCGTTATCGCAGAAGATCCATTATCCTGTGTCGTTCTTGGAACGGGAAAAACTCTAGAGCACGAAGAAACATTTTCTACTCTATTGGTAGATTAAGATTTTTGTAGATAATGGATTATGGATACAAATCGTGAGGATATTGGCATAGCAATTCGCTCAGCTCTAATAGACAAGGGAACAAAACAAAAATTTTCATTATTTGTACTTATAATTCTTTCAATTATATTTATTTTTATTGAAACAATAGAAACAAAGCCATTTAATTTTTTTAGAATTTTTCTTAAGGATATAATCTATCGAGGTTCCATAGCTGTTTCTATTCCATCAAAAAGTTTTGGTAATTTTACTGATTATGTCAAAGAGCACGTAAATCTGTATAGTAATTACAGTCAATTAAAAAAAGAGAATGAGGAATTAAAAAATAATATATCTAAAACAGATTTTTTAGAATTGGAAAACACTCAATTAAGAAAATTAATTGAAGAACAAATAGCTTCAAGCTCTAATCTTGTAAGTGCAAGGGTTATGCTGGATAAACAAAGTCCGTATCTGAACTCTTTTGTTATTAATATTGGAAGCAATAAGGGTATTAAAAATGGTATGGCGGCTTTAGATGGAAAAAATTTTATCGGAAGAATAGTTGATGTAAATTTCTTTTCATCTAGAGTTTTACTTATTTCAGATTTAAATAGTAAAATTTCTGTCCTAATTGAACCGTCGGCATATCATGCTATCCTAAGTGGTCATGGAAGAAATAAACCAACTTTAGAGTACTTACCGGAAAAACATACTATTCAAAATGGTGACAAAGTTTATACATCGGGACAAGAGGGAATTTTCTCTCCAGGCATTCCCATTGGTGAAGTAATAATAGAAAATAATTTTATCAAGGTTTTATTATTTTCTGATCTAAGTCAAATAACTTTTATAAATATTATCTTATGAGCAGCAAGCAAGAATAAATAATTTTTATGGCCTATATTTATAAACAAATTAAGTATAAATTCTTTGAATTATTACCGGTTTTATTACTTTTTTTTATCTCATTAAGCGGAAACTCCATAGTTGATTTAAAATTTTTTTCAATCAACGTTCATTATATTCTTGTTTATTATTGGGTCCTGAGAAAACCTCAAATCTTGGGCTATGGTTATATATTTTTATCAGGAATAATTAGCGATGTTATTTTTGGATTTCCACTAGGGATTAATGCTTTATCATTATTAATTATAGCCTCAGTAGCTGCATATATAAGAGTTGTTACTGTGAGGGTAACATTAGTAAATGATTGGATAAGTTTTATTCCGGCTTTATTATTTGCAAATTTTATTTATTTTTTTTCATTATATTTTTCAAACTATTCAATTGATTATCTATACTTGTTCAAAAATTCCATCTTTACGTTTGTTTTTTATCCGATCTTGTGGGGAATTTTTTCAATGATGTTAAATTTATCGAAATCCTAATCTATGCGCAGCTTTTCAGAAACATTTGAAAATAAATCAAGACTAATCACCAGACGAATGTTTATTTTATCTTCGCTAAAGATAGCAGTTTTTATTGGTATTATCTGTCGTCTGTTTTATTTACAAATCTCTGAAAATATAAAATGGAGATCATTATCAGACAAAAATCGATTAAGAGAATGGAAGATGCCTCCTCAAAGAGGAATAATAGAAGATTATTTCGGAGAAAAAATTGCAAAAAATTCCCAAGTTTTCCAATTACATATGATTCCAGAGGATGTGCCCAATCTAGAAGAACTTTTTTTTAGACTATCAAAAATAATTGATTTTAATGAGCGACAAAAATCTAATTTAATAAAAAGATTAAAAAAACGTAAACCTTGGGAACCTATAATAATTTCAGATAATTTATCATGGTCAGAGTTTTCTAGATTGAATCTTTTTTTGCACGAAACACCAGGAATAAAACCTGTAGTTTCTATAGCTAGAAAATATATAGAAGATGGCTCCTTTTCTCACATCATAGGATACGTTTCAGCAGTAAGTGTAAAAGATTTGGAAAATAGCGCATTATTAAGGAAAATCAATATTCCTGGATTGAAGACGGGTAAAAATGGTTTAGAAAAGTCTTTAAATGAAGACATGATCGGAAAGCCTGGACTTCAAAGATTTGAGGTTAATGCTTACGGTAAAAGAATTAAAGAACTAAAATTTGTAGAGGGAACAGCCGGTAAAAATTATAGAACAACTCTAGATATAGATGTTCAACAATTTACAAGTGAATTACTAAAAGACAAAAGTGGATCGATTTGTGTCATGGATATTTATACAGGGGATATCATAGCCATGGTATCTAGTCCCACATTTGATGCAAACAAGTTTGTGCATGGTATAGACACCAAAGATTGGCAAGATTTAATCAATGATGACAAAAAACCTTTGATCAATAAATCTATAGCAGGACTTTATCCGCCAGGCTCGACCATTAAACCACTTGTTGCACTATCAGCATTGGAAAATGATGTTATTAGTCCTAATACTACGACTGAATGTAAAGGAGTGATTGAACTTTATGGTCATACATATCATTGTTGGAAAGAGAAAGGTCATGGATTTTTAAGATTAAGAGAAGGTATTAAACAATCTTGCGATATTTATTTCTACGAAGTCGCACGAAGATTAGGAGTCGATCGTCTAGCTGAAACAGCTAATAAATTTGGGCTAGGAAACAAAGTTTTTGATATTTTGGATGAAGAACGAACTGGGCTTGTTCCATCGACTAAATGGAAATTAAAAAATATTGGAAGAGGATGGCTATTGGGAGAAACTTTACTTGCTGGTATCGGTCAAGGTTATTTTCAGGTTACCCCAATACAACTTTGTCTGATGACTGCTCAATTAGCGAACGGTGGATATAAAATTAAACCGAAGATAATTTATAATGAACAAGCTTTGCAATCTACTACAGATGCTTCGAGAGAACAGTTTGGACAATTGTATAGGAATCAAGAAAATGTTAAATTTGTTCTAGATGCTCAATTCGGAGCAACCAATGAACCAATGGGCACTTCTTACAGATCAAGACATGTTAAGCCAGAATATATCTTTGCAGGAAAAACTGGCACATCTCAAATAAGATCTATCACTGAGGAAGAAAGAGAACTTAAAATAAAACAAAAAGATTTACCTTACAAAAGAAGAGACCATGCTCTTTTTACCGCATTTGCACCTTACAAGAATCCAAGATATGCGTTTAGTGTTGTTATAGAGCATGGTGGAGCAGGTAGCTCAGCAGCTGCGCCACTTGCAAAAAAAGTAATAAAAAAAGTTTTAGACAGACAACAGTTGAGAACAAAATATCAACCAGATCTGTTTCAAGAGGTTTAAAAAATGATAAAACAACATTTTCAAAAAAGCAATTTGCGTTTTAGAGATAAAATATTAGCCCTAGATTTCCCATTAATTTTTTTGATTTTACTGTTAGGAGTAATTAGCCTTTTTGCAATGTATTCTAGCGAGCAAGGAAAATTTAGTTATTATACTCAAAGTCATCTTTATAGATTTGTCATTTTTTTTACAGTTTTTATAATAGTTGCTTTTTTTAGGATTCAGTTTTGGTCTAAATCTGCTTATTTATTTTACTTTATAATTCTCATCTTGTTATTTGCTGTTGACTTTTATGGTGTTACCGCTTCGGGATCAAAACGTTGGATTAATTTATTTTTTATTAACCTCCAACCCTCTGAATTAATGAAGGTTGCCTTAATTATTTTTTTGGCAAGATATTATTATAAAATTCCATTAGAAAATGTTTCCAATATAAAACATATTGTTTTACCCCTTTTTGCCTTAATTGTTCCCGTTTTTTTGGTTGCATCACAACCAGATTTGGGAACCGCTATACTAATTGCGTTTGGAGGATTTGCAGTAATTTGGCTCGCAGGCCTTAGAATAAAATTTTTCTTATATTCATTTTTTATTTTAATTTGTTTAATTCCAATCGGAGTATCGTTTTTAAAACCCTATCAGAAATCAAGAATCTTAACTTTCTTTAATCCTGAAAGAGATCCTTTAGGAGCTGGGTATCAAATAATTCAATCTAAAATTGCTGTGGGATCAGGAGGAATTTTTGGAAAAGGCTTCCTGCAAGGAAGTCAGAGCTACCTAGACTATTTACCAGAAAAACACACAGATTTCATATTCACTTTATTTTCAGAAGAATTTGGTTTTGTTGGTTCTATAGTTTTATTATTAATCTATGTACTGATTATGTATAGAATTGTTGCAATTGGTATCCAATCGAAAAGTGATTTTGCAAAGCTATATTGTTTTGGCTTTGCTGCTGCATTTTTTTCTTATGTTACAGTTAATATGTCGATGGTACTAGGCTTGCTACCAATAGTGGGAGCTCCGTTGCCTATTATGTCGTATGGAGGTTCAGCAATGCTCTCAATGATGATTGGTTTAGGTATAGTAATGAGTTGTAGAATTTACCGTACGTCGTAACATAATAAATAAAAATAAAAAAAAGAAGAAGGACAGTTTCAATAAAACAACCTAAGATTGTATTATTTTCGTTAAATCATTTCATTTTTTTGTTTTTCAAAGTAAGTTTTTTGTGCTTAAATCGGATAGATGTTCAAAACTTTGCGTGGTGCTGAAAAAAAAGAAAAAGAGCTTAATCATAGCGGTCGTTCACAAGTTGGGGAAACTATGCAGCTGGAAGGTGATTTAAGATCTGCAGGGTCTATAGATATTTCTGGTTTGATTAACGGAAACGTTTTTGTTTCAGAAATAGCTATAACGGAAACTGGATCAGTAAGAGGTTTAGTAGAAGCATCTAAAATAGAAATCAGTGGTCATGTAGAGGGAAAAATTTCAGCTGACACAGTAATAGTCGGAAAAAGTGCGGTAATTAAAGGCGATATTTTTTTTAAGAATACTTTGAAAACAGAAGAGGGCGCAGACATTGATGGTTATATTAAGAGGGTAAATACTGGAAAAACAAATACCGATGAAGATATTGCCATAGAAGAAATTGTTGATAAAGAAAAGACTATTAAATCAAAAGCAGTTCCTGTCACGCAGCACAAAGAGGCTGTATAAATCTGCTCCTT
>Ga0208113_1001476_pt1 | contig 11143 bp, 6 predicted proteins | sample Knorr_S7_td_NADW_FD_185598 | JGI IMG/M metagenome (GOLD analysis project Ga0208113, IMG submission 185598) | Marine microbial communities from Southern Atlantic Ocean transect - Knorr_S7_td_NADW_ad_2505m_LV_A (SPAdes) (version 2) | ecosystem: Environmental > Aquatic > Marine > Oceanic | place...
GGCTTGTCGGGCTGGAGCGCCGCCAGCGAGCGTCAATGAACTAGATGATTTTCTGCGAACGCACAACAGCTGGGAAAGAATTGATATTAATGGAGAGCCACGAATTACGCGGGTCTATACATTCAGTAATTTCGTCGATGCGCTCGAATTCACCAACCGGATAGGCCAGATTGCTGAGGAAGAAAACCACCACCCTGCATTGCTGACCGAGTGGGGCAAGGTCACCGTCAACTGGTGGACACATAAGATCCACGGTTTGCATCGCAATGATCTCATCATGGGCGCTAAAACCGACCGCTTATACGAATAGCGGCTTAAAAAACTTTTCTGATCGGCCCAGCTTCCGGTTTCTTGGGGCATCTATCGAAGATCCATCACTGTGGACCGCACCGAACGTTTCTACACTATTGATCGCCTGCTAAGGGCCCGTCGCAGAGTTTCCTTGCGCCAGTTGATGGAAGAACTTGAAGTATCTCGAGCAACGGTTCGGCGGGACCTTGAATACATGCGGGACCGGATGGCGGCACCGATCGTATGGGACCGGACCCAGCGAGGCTACCGATACGATGTTGACGAGGATCCGGATGGGCGTTACGCCCTACCTGGACTCTGGTTTAACGCCTCCGAAGTTTATGCCCTGTTGACTATGGACCATCTGCTGAGTCGTTTGCAGCCGGGATTGTTGGAACCCCACATCGAGCCGTTGCGGACTCGGGTGCGGCGATTGCTCGACAGCGGCGACCACCCGGCCCAAGAAGTCGAACGGCGGATCCGTGTTTTACATATGGCCTCGCGTCAGGCGGACACTCGAATATTTGCGTCCATTGCACATGGACTGTTGCGCCGGCGCAGATTGCGGATTCGTCATCTTAACCGACGAGCCGGCCGACACACTGAACGGGTTGTTTCACCACAGCGACTCGCGCACTATCGTGACAACTGGTATCTAGACAGTTGGTGTCATATGAGAAACGCATTACGTAGTTTTGCCGTCGATGCGATCGAGCGCGCTGATCTGCTAGAGGAGGAAACAGCAGCGGAAGTAAGTGAGTCGCGACTCGAGAAGGTGCTCGGTAGCGGATACGGTATCTTTGCCGGGGAACGTACCCGTAAGGCTGTACTTCGGTTCACACCAGAGGCGGCTCGATGGGTGTCACGCGAGAAATGGCACTCCCGCCAACGGGGTGAGTACGAGTCCGATGGGAGTTATCGGCTAACTGTACCCTACACCGATGAAACCGAACTCATCATGGATATCTTGCGGCACGGACAAGAAGTAGAAGTGGTTTCGCCCGAGCGTCTTAGGAAAAGCGTGCACGCACGTCTTCGGGAGGCAACCGCACGTTACGAACAGTGACAACTTCTGGGTAATGGGGCACATTGAGTGGCCGCGGATGAACTGAGCCTCACCAGATTCAATACTCCGCTCTAAACAGTTGCTGACGGCGCCGGAGGTTCTGCCAGGAGGCTGATTGCAGGGTCACGCAGCGAGCCTGTAGGGAACAGATGATTCACCGGTCTGAGATCCTCGAAATAACTGTTTATTCACGGCTCCTTCTTTTTCTACATGTTGCACCTGTGTCACGGTAACCAGCTGGAAGATCTAGCGGACCGTTTGGCCTTGGATCTGGCCAGGCCGGTCAGCAGCGTACTCGCGCCCGACTTGATCGCAGTGCCAGGGCAGGGCATCGCCCGCTGGTTGTCGCTGCGGTTGGCTCACCAACAGGGGATCATTGCCAACACCCTGTGGCAGTTCCCGGCCGAATTGTTATGGCACCTGTTTCGTGCGGTTTTGCCAGACGTGCCGACGACCAACGCGTTCAGCGCAGAGGCGCTCACTTGGCGGGTGCTGAATGTCCTTGTTGATGAGGGTTTTGTTGCGACCCACCCCGCGCTTAGCCATTACCTCGAATCCCGTGATCCCCAGCAGCGGTGGCAGTTGGCACAACGATTAGGACAGCTCTACGAACAGTATCTTGTCTACCGGCCCGATTGGATCTGCCGCTGGCAGCGTCAAGCCGCGGAAAATTGGCAGGGGGCATTGTGGCGGCAGTTGATCGACGACGGCAATGACCGGCATTGGCTGATTGCACAACAGGAGATGTTGAGGCGCTTAAACGGTGACCCGTCTGCGGTCGAGCAACTACCCCAGCGGATCAGTTTGTTCGCATTGCCGACGTTGTCCCCGGCGTACTTGGAGCTTCTTCAGGCCGTATCTAAGCATATTGACGTCACAATTTATCACCAGAATTTTTCCAGGGGTTACTGGACCGAGATCGTCAGTGAGAAGGAACGTGCGCGCCTTATCGCTGACGCCGGAGGCGCTGTGGATGAATACCTCGAAACCGGCAATCCACTGCTCGCAACGATGGGCCGGCAAGGCCGGGACCAGCTGGCCGGGCTGCTGCAGCTTGAAGCGGTGGAAACCGAAGTTTTTCGATCACCGCCTTCGAACACGGTACTGGGCCGGATTCAATCGGACATTTTTGAGCTGCAAGAACGTGATGATTCGCAACGGTTTGAACTAAAACCGGACGACAATTCTCTGCAACTGCATTGCTGTCACGGCATCATGCGGGAGATAGAGGTAGTACATGACCAACTGCTCGGTCTATTCCAGGCCGATCACACGCTCGAACCCGCCGATGTTCTGGTGCTGGTTCCTGATATCGATGTCTTCGCACCCTACGTCGACGCGGTGTTTGGTGCCGTGACAGGTAATCGCTATGTACCTTGGCGTCTGGTGGGCCGGGGATTGGCGAACGCGAGCCCGTTAGTTGAGGCGTTTCTTGCCTTGCTCGATTTGCCCTTTAGCCGATTCGAAGCTGACAAGGTCACTGCGTTACTTGACAGGCCGGCATTGCGCCGCCGCTTTGGACTCGTCGAGGCGGACGCGGAGCAGGTGCGGCGCTGGGTACGAGAGCTTGGCATCTGCTGGGGGATTGATACGCGCGATATAGCTGAACTCGAGTTCTCAACTGGAGGCAGGCATACGTGGCGAGCCGGCACAGATCGCCTGTTGCTCGGCCACGCCCTGGGAGAGGCGGGCGCTCTTTTTTCCGGGATTCTGCCGAGGGCGCCATCAGATGGGGGCGAAGCCCAAGTTGTCGGTCGCCTGCGAACTTTTCTGGAGCAACTGATCGAATTGCGCACCGATCTTGGCGGTTCCCGCACGGTTGTGAGTTGGATCGAACTGGCAAACCAGGTCCTAGAGCGTTTTTTTCGAGTTGAGAGTGATGATAAGGCGGAAGCGCGCCGACTGCGAGAGCACCTTACGGCAATTGCGAAAGTCACAGCTGTTGCTGGATTCGATGGCGAAGTGCCACTGGTCGTTTTCCGAGATGCGCTCAAGGCCCGATTTTCTGGCACAACAAGTGGGCAGTTCATGACGGGCGCGGTAACGTTTGCACCTCTCGCCCAGGGGCGCTGCTTGCCGGTCCGTGTGTTGTGTCTATTGGGAATGAACAACGAGGCTTTTCCGGGTCGTGAAACGAAGCATAGCTTCGACCAGATAAAGGCCCAGCCTCGACCCGGGGACAGGCGACGGCGCGATGAAGACCGCCACGTGTTTCTCGAGGCTTTGCTGGCAGCCCGCGAGCGGTTGTATATCAGCTACGTTGGCCGGGATGTGCGCGACGACAGCGAAAAGCCCCCGTCCGTATTCGTCAGCGAACTTCTCGATTACATTGATTCAATGTGCAAGATCAGCGGGAACGGGCTACCGAGCAACGCGCTGACCATTGTTCACCCGTTGCAGGCTTTTAGTGCTCGTTACTTTAACAACGAAGACGAAAAGCTCTTTAGTTACGCGACCGATCTCATACCGCCGGAAGGTACTCAAGCGAGGCGATCTCGGTCCCTGCTGGCAAGCGTGTTGCCATCGATCGAGAACGAGACCACGGTTCTGGAAACCGTAGCACAGTTTTTTGCCAATCCAGCCCGAATGTTGCTGCGGGACCGTTTGGGCATTCTCCTGGAGCGGCGTGACGGTCAGTTGCCCACCCGAGAGCCAGTTGCTCTTGACTTTTTTGCGCGCCGGACCTTGGCTGAGGCGTCACTCCATGCACGTCTCGCGGGTGAGCCGCGCGAGCTATTTGTCGCACGGTTACATGCAAGCGGAAAACTTCCGGCAGGCACGCCCGGCGATCTACTGTTAGAAGCGGCGTGGCAGCAGGTAACCGAACTGGCGCCGCGCTTAACGACGCTTTTGGCGAACGTCAATCCGGAGCCCGTCATGGTAGATGTCATAGTAGACGGCATCCGGTTGCAGACAAGCTTGGATAACGTGACCGGTGAAGGATTGATCTGCCATAGCGTGGGGAAACCCAGCCCGCACGATCTCTTGAAATTCTGGTTCTCTCATCTGGCTCTAAACACGTCAGCAGGCGTGACGTCGGACTGCAGTCGGATGTTAACGCCAGGCAAGACCGTGATATTTAGTCCGGTGGACAATGCTTTGGAAATCCTTGGGGATCTGGTTTCGCTTTATCGGGAAGGGATGACTCGGGCGTTGGCATTTTTCCCACGCTCGGCTTGGGCGTACGTCGCGACCACCGGCGATCCGAAGACGGCTTCTGCAAGAGCATGGCAAGGTTCGGAATACAAGACGGGTGAGGGAGAAAACATGTATTACGCACTCGCCTTTCGGGACACCTGGGATACTGTGTTGGTGGGCGAGTTTCCAAGACTGGCCGCCAGAGTCTACGGCCCGTTGCGTGACCACCTGGCCGAAGAAGAGATGTCGTGAGTTTTCGACCACTTGATGTTTCCACTGCCCCACTTAAGGGCATGAACTTGGTTGAGGCTGCGGCCGGCACAGGCAAGACTTGGGCCATCACGTCGATCTACCTTCGCTTGCTGTTAGAACACCACCTAACCGTCGCCAACGTGCTGGTCGTGACCTACACGCGCGCCGCAACCCGTGAGTTGCGAGGAAGAATTCGTGAGCGTCTGCGCCAAGCGCTGGATGCTTTCGAATCCGGCCTCGTGAATGACGACCCAGTACTGCAGGCGCAGTTGGAAAACTGTGGTGACCACACCCAGGCCGCTGGAGATCTGCGGCGCGCATTAGCGGATTTCGACGAGGCGGCAATTTTCACCATCCACGGGTTCTGCCAGAGAGTGCTTGCCGATAGCGCTTTTGAAAGTGCGATGCCGTTCGAATCAGAACTCTTGGTTGACGAATCAGAAGTACTCGCCGAAGTAATAAATGATTTCTGGCGTAGAGAGATCTACCCTGCTGGGCGCCTTTGGGTCAGTTGGCTGCAGAACCGCGGGGTTTCCACACCAGACGACCTACTCAACATGCTGACCAATCTGACTGGCAGGCCGTACCTCAAGATTGAACCGTTACCCGAGCCAGCGCGCCGGACGCCGCTCGAAGATGCATTGCAGGAAACGTTTGAAAACGTTGTCGGCCTCTGGGGGGCGGAGCGCGCGACGGTGGCCACAATACTTGAGACCGACCCCGGGCTGAATCGAAGATCCTACCCCCCGCGCCGAGTACCCGAGTGGGTTGGCCAGATGGACTTACTGCTGGCGGGCGGCACGCTCGATTTTCATCAGTGGAAAGCCTGTAAAGCTTTTACACGCTTCCAGGCATCATTTCTTGGCAGCAATAAGGCGCTTCGAAAGGGCGCGACAGCGCCCCGGCACCGGTTTTTCCATGCTTGTGATGAGTTGGCCGAACGGTGTAAAGGTCTGGAGCGAGTCTACGAAAGTCACTATGCGACATGGCGGCGCAACCTGTTCGACTACGTCGCCAACGAGTTGCCGCGGCGTAAAGCGGAACGCCACCAGCTGTCCTATGACGATTTACTCGTCAACTTGCAAACGGCCTTGTTGGCACCTGGAGGCAACGTGCTTGCTGAACGATTGCGCTGCGACTATGCCGCTGTTTTGTTGGACGAATTCCAGGATACGGATCCAGTGCAGTACGAAATCTTCCGCAGCATATATGCCGGCACTGAACAACCGGTTTTCATGGTGGGCGATCCCAAGCAAGCGATCTATTCTTTTCGCGGCGCGGATATCTTTGCTTATCTGGGTGCTCGAGCGGATGCGGCCTGTAAATACACCCTCGATCGAAACCACAGGTCAGTGCCCGGTCTCGTAAACGCCGTGAACGCCCTGTTCAGGCGGCGTCAGAATAGTAGTGCATTTTTGTTTGATGATATTCACTTCAATCCGGCCGTGGCGTCGGCCGAAGTCTCGGAACTCAGTGAGCACAATAAGGATGTCGCGCCGCTTGTGATCTGGCCGATTCTTCGCCAAAGTTCGGATAAACCGGTGCCCAAGTACCGCGCCACAGACACTTGTGCTGAAGCCGTCGCAGCAGAAACTGTTCGTCTCTTGTCGATGCCGGCCAAACTGGGAGACAGACCGTTAGCGCCCAGTGACATCGCGATATTGGTACGTACCCATCACGAGGGGCGTGCAGTAGAAGAGGCTCTACGCGACGTTCAGGTGCCAACGGTGCGTCTCGCCCAGGAGAGCGTCTACGCGACGGAAGAGGCGATGGAACTCGAGCGGGTACTGGTTGCCGTGGCCCAGCCAGCCAGGGAGCCATTGGTCCGCGCGGCCTTGCTGACAGATTTACTCGGCTACGATGTCGATGACATTTCGTCCCTGTCCCAGGGGGGCCAACCTTGGGATGATCGGCTGGAGACGTTCCATCGCTATCACGAACGTTGGCGCGACGCCGGGTTTATGTGCATGTTCCGTGATCTCGCCGCAACCGAAGGCATTTTCCAACGACTGCTGGGCTATGCGCAGGGCGAGCGCCGGGTGACCAACTTGCTGCATCTTGCCGAGAGAATCGAAGCGGTGTTTGGTCGCCACCATGACATGCCTGCGGTACTTAAATGGTTCTCGGCTGTGCGTGATCGTCCCCCGCCTGGAGATGAAGAGTCGCTGTTGCGGTTGGAAAGCGATCAGGATCGGGTCCGGATCGCGACCCTGCATGCCAGCAAAGGTCTGCAGTTTCCCGTGGTTTTCCTGCCCTTTGCCTGGGGTGGAGGTTTACGCACACTCCGGCGCGAGCAATTTATTTTCCATAGTGCGGGGCAACCCCACCAGGCAACAGTCGATTTTGGTTCCGCGAGGTTTGAAGAGCACCTGTCGCAGGCCTGTAACGAGGAACTGGCAGAGAACTTAAGGCTTTTGTATGTCGGGCTGACCCGAGCACAAAGTCGATGCTATATCGCCTGGGGTGCCGTGAACGAGGCCGGCACCTCCGCACTGGCATGGTTGTTGCATCGGCCATTGCGGGATCCGGCGGTGGACGACAGCGATGCGCTAGCGAGCCACTTCTCCTCACTGACTGACAACGATCTGATGGCTGCGTTAGAGCACCTGTCCGCGCTTGCCCCAGGCCACATCACGGTCGACGAGCTTCCCATTGTCGATACCGAATCATCGCACTCAGGCACCACCAGGATTGGCAAACTGATGGCCCGTGACGCCCAACGCCGTGTCACGCAAACCTGGCAGTTGACGAGTTTCAGCGCGTTGACCACGGGTCACGATACCGACCTGCCAGATCACGACGTCAGGATGATCGGTACGACCCCCGTCGATGATGAGAGCCCCACGGGTATTTTTGCGTTTCCGCGGGGCGCTCGCACGGGCACTTGTCTTCATCAGATATTCGAAGAGATTGATTTTGCGCCCACAAAGGACAAGGCAAGGCAGGCCACTGTAAAACGCGTATTGGAAGCACATGGCTTTGCCAGCAACTGGGTGGATGTGATTGACACGATGCTGGAGAAGGTGCTTCGCACTCCGCTTGATGGCGCAGGATCGCTCTACCTATCGCAGATCAAGAGGTCACGCCGGGTAGACGAAATGGCCTTCTACTTCCCACTACTGGAGTTGCGGGCAACGGATCTTCGACGGCTTCTGTCCAAGCACAATTTCGGCGGCAGCAACGTCACTCCAGAGGGCATCGCACAAATCGACTTTAAGCCCGTGTCAGGTTTCATGCACGGTTACATTGATCTTGTATTCGAGACAGACGGTCGATTTTTTCTCGCAGATTACAAGTCCAATCACCTCGGGAACCATTTTGAAGACTACCGGCCCGAGGTGCTCGAGGCCGTTATGGTTCGCCAGCAGTACACCCTGCAGTACCTGGTGTACACGCTTGCCGTGCACCGATTTCTGGGACAGCGAGTGGTGGGTTATGACTACGACCGGCACTTTGGAGGCGTGTATTACCTTTTCCTGCGAGGCATGGATCCTGCTCGCGCGGGTAATGGTGTTTTCTTTGATCGACCATCACGACAGCTGGTAGAAGCGGTAAATGCACTGCTGAGGGGAGACGGTTGAACGCGATGCTGCAACAGCTTCGTGCAGCCTGGCATCAGGGTCAGCTCAGTGATCTTGCGTTACATTTCGCTGATCTCATTGCCCGTCTTGATCCTGTCGCTGACGAAAAAGTTCTGCTCGGTGCGGCACTGACCAGTCAGTACGCCGTCTCGGGTGAAGTGTGTGTGAATCTGGGTGAGATCGCTGGCACATCGGTACTGGTGGGTGTAGATGGTCGCGAAATCATCGCGCCCAAGTTGTCGTCATGGCTGACTTCACTTCGCCGTTCCAGTGTAGTCGGCACCAACGATGCGTACCAGCCATTGGTGCTGGAAAACGACAACCGCCTGTACCTTTATCAATACAGGAATTTGGAAGCGCGTCTTGCGACAGCATTGCGTTCACGTGCCGAAGCGCCAGATTTTGATGTAGATCCTGCTCGACTGAACCGAGCGCTGTCTATTGTCTTTCCAGTGGTTGCCGAGGCAGTGGAACAACGCGAAGCTGCGGCGTTGGCCATTCGCCGACCCTTCGCAGTGATCAGCGGGGGTCCGGGCACAGGCAAAACCACCACCGTGGTGCGCGTTTTGGCGTTGCTGCAGGAATTAGAAATCGTGGTGCCAGACCGGGTCGCGTTATCCGCACCAACCGGTAAGGCTGCGGCGCGTCTGCGAGAAGCCATGGCGCAGGTGTCTACTGAATCGAAGTTGCTTGATGTGTCCCCGCTGTCCGACGCAGTAACCCTGCACCGGTTGCTAGGATGGCGCAGTGGCGGCAGGCCACCGACGTATGGGCCTAACAGAGCGATCCCCTACGATGTCGTGGTGGTCGACGAGGCTTCTATGGTGGATCTGGCGCTGATGACACAGTTGCTAGAGGCACTTCCCGCGAAAGCCCGTTTAATTCTGCTGGGCGATCAGGATCAGCTGGCTTCGGTAGAAGCTGGCGCTGTGCTTAGCGATATATGCGCCGCAGCGGAGAGCAAACCGTTAGTGGGCTCCGTGGCACGGTTACGCCACAGCTGGCGGTTTACACGGGACAGCCAGATTGGCCGTCTGGCGACTGCTGTTACGAATGGTGATACCAACGAAGCTCTTGCAACATTGTCTGAGTCCGGCCAATCGGATGCAATCATGAGGCCCGCGGCGAAGCGCGCCGATCTTGTGGATCTTCTGGAAGAGCATTGTGTGGGCGTTTTTGCCGAGGGGTTACGTCTGGCCGCGACAGGCGCACCGGCCGAGGCAGTATTCAACAGTATCTTTCGACTGCAGTTATTGGCCGCACATCGAAGCGGTCTAGGTGGAGTGGACGAACTGAATCAACAGGTAGAAAAGCAACTCGCTCTTCGAGGTTTGCTACGCCCGGGAGACACCTGGTACCCCGGCCGTCCCGTGCTAGTAACGCGCAATGATTACAACTTGCGCCTCTTTAATGGCGATATTGGCGTAGTGTTACCGGATCCAGATCAGCCAGAGCGCCTGAAAGCGGTTTTCGCCCAACCCGAAGGAGGTTGGCGCGCTATAAGTCCGGGACGTTTGCCTGAGCACGTAACGGCTTACGCCATGACGGTACACAAATCCCAGGGCTCGGAGTTCAATTGTGTCATTATGGTATTGCCGGAGAGGGCATCGTATGTATTGTCACGCGCACTTCTTTACACTGCTATTACCCGCGCGACTGATCGACTCGAAATCTGGGGGCGCACCGAAGTGTTAGGGGAAGCGATTCGCCGTCGAGCGCGTCGCGCCTCGGGGTTGCGGGATCGTCTCTGTGCTGTGAGCATTACCTAAAGCGGCGGGTTTATATTTCGACGGGGAAAATGCAACTGGCGGCGCAGGTGCGCCAGTTGATCAAGCACTTTGAATTTCGCGGGGACGCAGGTGAGCAAGCCAGTGTTTTTCCCAGATACGAAACCCTCGGCTGATCAGGAACACCAGAATCATATAGAAAACCATCGCGGTTACGAAGCCTTCATATGCGAGGTAATACCGACCATTTAACCAGCGACCCACACCCAGAATATCCTGCAACGTGATGGTGCTGAGGACAACCGAGCTGTGCAGCATGAAGATCACTTCGTTCGAATAGGCCGGCAGCGCACGGCGAAAAGTGCTTGGTAATACGATTCGCCACATCAAGGTAAACTGTGACATGCCGCAGGCTTTGGCCGCCTCGATTTCTCCGCGTGGTGTGTTTTCGATCGCGCCACGCAGGAACTCCGTGGTATAAGCCGCGGTGTTGAGACTGAACACAATGAGCGCGCACCACCAGGCTTTCGACAAGATCGGGTCCCACAGGAAACTTTCCCGCACAAAGTCGAACTGCGCCAGGCCATAGTAAATCAGGTAGGTTTGTACTAGCAGAGGCGTGCCCCTAAAAAAATATGTGTAGCCCCAAATGGGGCCATTGAAGATTGGATGTTTGTAGGCCCGCGCGATTGCCAGAGGAATCGACAACACGCCGCCGATTAGAAGTGATATGAACGTAATTTCAAGGGTTAACACCGTGCCGTACAAAAATTTGTCGATGTGATCAGCGACGAGCACAAAATCAAGCGGAGAATGGTTCTCGCTGACATAGGCAAGGTACTCCCAAAATGTCCGGTCCGATGATTCGGCCATTACATCAAGTCCGCCGCACCCCAACACTGTATCGTCGGTCCAGCCAACGGAGGCCGACGTCAGAAATTGCAGTCAAGATCAGGTAAATAATCAGCACAGCAAACATGAACGTGAAAGGCTCGCGAACGGACCGGCCAGCTGTGGATGCATTCCAGACCAGGTCGTGCAGGCCGATCACAGAAACCAGTGCGGTGGCCTTAACCAAGACAAGCCAA
>Ga0208113_1001487_pt1 | contig 11100 bp, 8 predicted proteins | sample Knorr_S7_td_NADW_FD_185598 | JGI IMG/M metagenome (GOLD analysis project Ga0208113, IMG submission 185598) | Marine microbial communities from Southern Atlantic Ocean transect - Knorr_S7_td_NADW_ad_2505m_LV_A (SPAdes) (version 2) | ecosystem: Environmental > Aquatic > Marine > Oceanic | place...
CTGAGTGTTCGTTGGTCAATCGGTTACGACGACCGGCAATGGATCGTTGAGCTGTACGAGGGACCAGCCAAAGGTTGGCGCCCGCAAGCCTTTGTGGGGCCAGCGCACAGGGCAGCTTGCGAGGCCGCGTGAAATTGTCTACCAACCTCTGGCCGGGAGGCGAAGTAAAGGTTTGGGTTACCGGCGGGCATGGGGGGACTGATAATGAATGAGACTAGCGGCGGCGGTTCGGGCAGCGAGCGGAGGGGCGCGGAGATTGCCGCTAGCGTCCTCGATTTCTACAAGGAGCTCCCCTTCAATTACCGCCAATCCGCCGCCCAGCATACCAAAACAATCCGCAGGACGACATCTATCCCATGTGGTAGGCGCGAGCCTCTAACCCGCGTCCCCGGGTCCGTTTCTGGCTAATCAGCGACATAGACAATGGCCCCCAGACCGTCCGGTCTCGGACTGAAAGCGGACAGGCACACTCCAATCCCTGTCCGTTGCCCGTTTAGGAGACCATGACCCGGTTCAGCCGCCGCTGAGGGTGGCTTGGCGGAACCTGAGCCGGCATTCGGCCGGGTCTAGGTTGCGGACGAAGGCCGTCGGCGGCCCGGCGGTCACCCGCAGCACCAAAAGCCTGGGCGCCGCCGCCTCGATGAGGAATTTCGCTCCCTCGGCCAAATCGTCGGCGGTATTGGCGGTCATGGTCGACGCCAGGCCGGCGCCTTTTGCCATCAGCGCCAGGTCGGTGTTCATCGCCGTGTGTCCGGGCTGGCCGCCGGTCTCGCCGTGACACCCGTTGTCGATGCAGACGATCGACAGGTTCTGGGGCGCCAGGGTCGCCACCGTGGCCAGCACGCCGACGTTCATCAGCATCTCGCCGTCGCCGGTAATCACCGCCACCCGGGCCTCGGGCGCCGACAGGGCGAGGCCGAGGCCCATCGGCACGGCGGCGCCCATGGTGCCGGCCATGGCGAACAGGTTGGCCCTGTCGCCGGTCAATCCCGCGGTGTCGCGGGCCGAGCCGGCGAGCCCGGAGATGAACAAATAATCGTCGGGCTTCGGGAACAGCACCGCCAAGACGTCGCGGCGGTCGAGTGTCGGAATGGGGGTCGGCGCGGTCATGTCATTCGGCCCCTCATTGGGTCTTTGGGGCCGGGGCGGTTTTCGGGAACGGTTTGGCGCCGAGGAATTTCTGCGACAGGATTAAAGCCGCCCCGTGGCCGCCGCCAAACACCGCCGCCAGCGTCGCGTTGGTCGCCGGTTTCAGGTCGTCCGCGGTGTCGACCCGGAAGGTCAGCACCCCCATGGCATGCAGGATCGGCTCCACGGCCTGTCCCATGGGGTACTGCCACGGGTTCTGTTCGCCGTAATCGCCACGCATGGAAATCATCATCAGGACCGGGAACCGCCCGCCCTTGACCAACGACAGGAAATTAGGGCAGTTGCCGACGCCGGACGACTGCATGCACAAAATCGCCCGCTTGCCCACTAGGTCGGCGCCGGCGCAGATGGCGACGCCTTCCTCCTCGGAGGTCAAAAGCACTGTCTGGGCTTGGTTATGGGAATTGGCGAGTTCGATCAGCTTGGCGTTGCCGGAGTCGGGGACGTGGGTGAACAGGGTCACGCCCCCTTCGATCAGGTCGTCGAAAAGCCGCGCCGGCCAGTCGTTCTTGTCGGGCTTGCTCATGCCGGGTGTTTAGATATGGATAGCCCGCCCGTCAACGCCCAAGGCCGCCTCCTTGACCGCTTCCGACAGCCCCGGGTGGCCGTGGCTGATGCGGGCAATGTCTTCGGCCGAGGCACTCAACTCAATGGCGACGGCGACCTCCTGGATCAAATCCCCGGCCTCGGGGCCGATGATGTGGCAGCCGAGCACCGCGTCGGTCGTGGCGTCGGCGAGGATCTTGACGAAGCCGTCGGCGTCGGCGTTGCAGCGGGCCCGGGAATTGGCGGTGAACGGGAACTTGCCGACCCGGTAGTCGACGCCGGCTTCCTTCAGTTGCTCTTCGGTCTTGCCGAGGTTCGCTACCTCGGGCCAAGTGTAGACGACGCCGGGGATGGCGTCGTAGTCGATGTGCCCCGACTGGCCGGCTATGATCTCGACCGCCACCACGCCTTCGTCCTCGGCCTTGTGCGCCAGCATGGCGCCGCCGATGACGTCGCCGATGGCGAAGATGCCCTCGACGTTGGTCTGAAAGTCCTCGTCGACCTTGATGAAGCCGTGGTCGTCCATTTCGACGCCTGCCTTGTCGAGCCCCAGGCCCTCGATGTAGGGCCGCCGCCCGATGGCGACCAGCACCACGTCGGCCTTCAGCGCTTCCTTCTTTCCACCAGAAACGGGCTCGATGCTTAAGGTTGCCCCGGCCTTCGACGCCTTGGCGGCGGTGACCTTGGACGACAGTTTGAATTCCATGCCCTGCTTGGCGAGGATGCGCTGCATCTGCTTGGACACCTCGCCGTCCATGCCGGACAGGATGTGGTCGAGGAATTCGACCACCGTCACCTTGGCGCCCAACCGCCCCCACACCGAGCCCAGTTCCAGCCCGATGACCCCGGCGCCGACGACGACCAGGGTCTGCGGTACTTTCTTGAGTTCAAGCGCGCCGGTGGAACTGACGATCCGCTTCTCGTCGATCGTGACCCCGGCAAGCGGCGTCACGTCCGACCCGGTGGCGATGATGGTGTTTTCGGTCTTGAGAACCTTTTTCTTGCCCCCTTTCTTGGCCGGCTTGACGGCGACCTCGCCGGGGGCGGCAATCTTTCCTTCGCCGACAACGTAATCGATCTTGTTCTTCTTGATCAGAAACTCGATGCCCTGGGTCAGCTCCTGGACCACCTTGTCCTTGCGCCCCATCATCGTCTTGAGGTCGAGGGTCAGCCCGGTGGTCTTGATGCCGTGGTGGGCGAACTCGTGGTTTGCTACCTCGAAATGGTGCGACGATTGCAACAGCGCCTTCGACGGGATGCAGCCGACGTTGAGGCACGTGCCGCCCAAGGTGCCATACTTTTCGACGATGGCCGTCTTCAGGCCCAGTTGCGCGGCGCGGATGGCGGCGACGTAGCCGCCGGGGCCGCCGCCGATAACGACGAGATCGTATACGTCACTCATGATGCCGGTCCTTTCCTCAGAGCGTGAAGGGCGCTAAACGTCGACCAGGATGCGTTGTGGGTCCTCGATGCATTCCTTCATCCGCACCAGGAAGGACACCGCCTCGCGGCCGTCGACGATGCGGTGGTCGTAGCTCAGCGCCAGGTACATCATCGGTCGGATGACGACCTCGTCGCCGATGGCGACCGGGCGTTTGTCGATCTTGTGCATGCCCAGGACCGCCGACTGCGGCACGTTCAGGATCGGCATCGAATTCAACGACCCGAAGACGCCGCCGTTGGAGATGGTGAACGTGCCACCCGACATCTCGTCGATGCCGAGCTTGCCGTCCCGGGCCCGGAGGCCGAAGCCCCGGATCGTGCCTTCGATATCGGCGAAGCTCATCTTGTCGGCGTCGCGCAGCACAGGCACCACCAGGCCCTTGGACGAGCCGACGGCGACGCCGATGTTGTAGTAGTTCTTGTAGATGATCTCGTCGCCGTAGATTTCGCCGTTGACCGCCGGCCATTCCTTCAACCCGATGCAGGCGGCGCGGACGAAAAACGACATGAAGCCGAGCCGGGTGTCATGCTTTTTCTCGAAGGCGTCCTTGTAGGTGGCGCGCAAATCCATCACCGCGCCCATGTCGACCTCGTTCCAGGTCGTCAGCATGGCGGCGGTGTTCTGGGCCTCCTTCAAACGAGCGGTGATGATCTTGCGCAGCTTGGTCATCTTAACCCGTTCCTCGCGCGGGTCTTCGGGACGCGGTGGCAAGGGACCGGCCGGTGCGGCGGCGGGCGCGCCCCTGGGAGCAGCAGCAGGCGCGGCGGCGGCCCCGCCCTTGGCGATGAAGTCCTGAACGTCACCCTTGGTCAGGCGGCCGCCCTTGCCGGTCGCCGGGATCACCGAAGCGTCAAGATTGCTGTCATCGACCAGCTTGCGCACCGCCGGCGACAGGGGCTTGGCGGCCGGCGTGGCGGCGGCCGTGGCCGGGGCGGGAGCCGGAGCCGGTTCGGGGGCCGGAGTTGGCGCCGGCGCGGCCTCTTCCTTGGCTTCTTCTTTGGCTTCGGGGGCGGGGGCCTCTTCAATGGCGGCGGCACCTTCGTCGATGACCCCCAGCAAAGCGTCGACCAGGACTTCCGCGCCTTCGGCCGCCGAGATGGTTTTCAGGGCGCCGGCGACCGGCGAGTTGACCTCGACCGTGACCTTGTCCGTCTCCAGTTCGACCAGGGCCTCGTCGACGGCAACGGCGTCGCCGGCGGCCTTGAACCACTTGGCGACGGTCGCTTCGGTCACCGATTCGCCTAGCGTAGGAACCTTGATTTCAACAGCCATGTTTTACCCTCAATCTCTTATGTTTTCTGCAACCGACGTCTACTGAATTTATCTCTGTCCGGGCCTCCGGCCCGTCCTCGCCTCTTTTATTTTTTCTCTTTTTTGGCTTTAGCCGTCTTTTTTTTCGGCGCCTTGTTGATGGTCAGGGCCTCGTCGACCAGTTTTTCCTGGCGCACGAGATGCCGTTTCATGGTCCCCGCCGCCGGCGCCGCTGCCGCCGCCCGCCCGGCATAGGCCGGCCGGGTCACGGGGGCGCCGATTTCAATGAGCGTCTCTTCCAGGGGCTCGAAAATGAAGCTCCACGATCCCATGTTGCGCGGTTCTTCCTGGCACCAGACGATTTCCTCGACGTTCTTGAAGCGGCTCATTTCCTCGCTCAACGCCTTCTTCGGGAACGGGAACAACTGTTCGACCCGAAGAATGTAGACGTCTTTCTGCTTGCGCTTCTCGCGTTCCTCCAAGAGGTCGAAATAGACTTTGCCGGAGCACAGCACCAATTTCCTGATCTTGTCGTCGGCCAGCACATCGCCGTCGTCCCAAAGCACCCGGTGAAAGGTGGTGCCCTCGGCCATGTCCTTGAGCTCGGAGACGCAGCCCTTGTGGCGAAGCAACGACTTCGGCGTCATCAACACCAGGGGCTTGCGGAAATCGCGGCGCATCTGGCGGCGAAGGACGTGGAAATAGTTGGACGGCGTGGTGCAGTTGCAGACCTGCATGTTGTCTTCGGCGCAGAGCTGCAGGTAGCGTTCAAGCCGCGCCGACGAGTGTTCCGGCCCCTGGCCTTCGAAGCCGTGCGGCAGCAGCATCACCAGGCCCGACATGCGCAGCCATTTGTGCTCGCCCGACGAAACGAACTGGTCGATCACCACCTGGGCGCCGTTGGCGAAGTCGCCGAATTGGGCCTCCCACAGGATCAGCATCTGCGGTTCGGACAGGCTGTAGCCGTACTCAAAACCGAGCACCCCGGCCTCGGAAAGCGGGCTGTCCAGGACCTCGAACGGCGATTGCCCGAAGCGCAGGTTGGAAAGCGGGATATAGCGTTCGTCGTTGGTTTGATCGACGAGCACCGAGTGGCGCTGTGAAAACGTGCCGCGGCCGGAATCCTGTCCGGACAGGCGTACCGGGTGGCCTTCGAGCAGCAGCGACCCGAAGGCCAGCGCCTCGGCCGTCGTCCAGTCGATGCCTTTCCCGGAATCGATCATCTTGCGCTTGGCTTCGAGCTGACGGACGATTTTCCGATTGAGATTGAAGTTATCGGGAACGCGGGTCAGCGCCTGGCCGATCTCTTTCAGGCGCTCCATGGAAACGCCGGTTTCGCCGCGCCGGGCGTCGCCGGACGCCACCGACAGCCTCTCCCAGGCGCCGTCCAGCCAGTCCGCCTTGTTGGCCTTGTAGCTGGCCGCCGCCTCGAAGGCCTCGTCCAGTTCCTTTTTGATATCTGCTTTCGCCTGTTCCAGGTCCTCTTGGGTAAGGACGCCTTCGGCGACCAGCTTGTTGGCGTAGATTTCGCAGGTCGTCGGGTGTTCGGCGATCTTCTTGTACATGGTCGGCTGGGTGAACATCGGCTCGTCGCCTTCGTTGTGACCGTGGCGGCGGTAGCAGATCATGTCGATGACCACGTCCTTCTTGAATTTCTGGCGATATTCGGTGGCCATGCGGGCGCAATGGACGACCGCCTCCGGGTCGTCGGCGTTGACGTGGAAAATGGGCGCGGAGACGATCTTGGCGACGTCGGTGCAATAGGTCGACGAGCGCGAATATTTGGGCGCCGTGGTGAAGCCGATCTGGTTGTTGATGACGATGTGAACGGTGCCGCCGGTCCGATAGCCGATCAGGTTCGACAAATCGAAGGCCTCCGGCACTAGGCCCTGGCCGGAAAAGGCGGCGTCGCCGTGCAGCAGCAGCGCCATCACTTGTTCCCTTTCGGCGTCGTTGCGTTGCTGTTGCTTGCCGCGCACCTTGCCGAGGCAGACGGTGTTGACGACCTCAAGGTGCGACGGGTTGGCGGTCAGCGACAGGTGCACGGTGCGGTTGTCGAACACCCGGTCCGCCGACGTGCCCAGGTGGTATTTGACGTCGCCCGATCCCAAAACGTCGTCGGGATGGAGGGTGCCGCCCTGGAACTCGGAAAAGATGGCCTGGAAAGGCTTGGCCATGACGTTGGCGAGAACGTTCAAACGCCCCCGATGGGACATGCCGAGGACGATTTCCTCGATCCCCAGTTGGCTGCCGCGCTTGAAGATCTGCTCCATGGCCGGGACCAGGCTTTCGCCGCCGTCGAGCCCGAAACGCTTGGTACCTGTGAATTTCTTGTCCAGGTACTGCTCGAAACCCTCGGTTTCGAGCAGCCGATCGAGGATGGCGCGCTTGCCCCGGGCGGTGAAAAGGGACTGGTTGTGGATGGATTCCATGCGCTCCTGGAGCCACGCCTTCTCGCCCGGGTCCTGGATGTGCATGAATTCGATGCCGATGTGGCCGCAATAGGTCTGATGCAGGATCGACATGATCTCTCGGATCGTCGCCGTTTCCAGCCCCAGCAGGTAGTTGATGTAGATAACCCGGTCCATATCCCGATCCTGGAAGCCATAGGTGGCGGGGTTGAGCTCGGGATGGTCCTGGCGTTCTTCCAGCTCCAGGGGGTCGAGCTTAGCCAGCAGATGGCCGCGCACCCGGTAGGACCGGATCAGCATCAGGGCGCGGATCGAATCCAGCGTCGCCTCGCGGACCCCGCCGGCGCCCATGCGCGGCACCGCCTGGGGGGCCGCTTCGGCCGCCTCTTCGCCGGATGTTTGTCCCGACAGCAGGGCCAGATTGTCGCGGCCGGCGATGTGGGCGTCCGACGGTGCCCACGAAGCGCCCTTCTTTTCCTGCATGAGGTCGCGGGCTTCGTCGGCGAGGCCGGAAAAGAACGCCTGCCAATTGGGATCGACCGAACTCGGATCGTCCAAAAAGCGTTCGTACATCTCGGCGATGTAAATCTGATTGCCGGTATAAAGGAATTCGTTGGGGTCAAGTTCTGTCATGGTGTCTCGGCGCGCCCCGGAGGCGCGTCCTCCCTCGTTCAATCGGTCTGGGGTGCGTTCAAACGATAGATATTCATCCTATTAAGGCTTTGGTCATGGTGGTGCCGATGGTGGCGGGGCTGTCGGCGACATGGATGCCGGCGCTTTTCAAGGCCTCGATCTTGTCCTGGGCGCCGCCCTTGCCGCCGGAAATGATTGCCCCCGCGTGGCCCATACGCCGCCCTGGCGGCGCCGTCAGCCCGGCGATGAAACCGACGGTCGGCTTCTTGACCTTGGACGACTTGATGAGTTCAGCCGCGTCTTCTTCCGCAGATCCGCCGATCTCGCCGATCATGACGATGGCCTCCGTCTCGTCGTCACCTAAGAACATCTCAATGCAATCCACGAAGTTGGTGCCGTTGACCGGATCGCCGCCGATGCCGATGCAGGTGCTCTGTCCCAGGCACTCGGCCGTGGTTTGGCCCACCGCCTCGTAGGTCAGCGTGCCGGAGCGCGACACGATGCCGACCTTGCCGCGCTTGTGGATATGGCCGGGCATGATGCCGATTTTGCATTTGTCCGGCGTGATGATGCCGGGGCAGTTGGGGCCGATCAGGCGCGAGCCGGAACCGATGAGCGCACGCTTGACCTTGACCATGTCGAGAACCGGGATTCCTTCGGTGATGCAGACGATCAGCGGCAGTTCGGCGTCGATGGCCTCCAGGATGGCGTCGCTGGCGAACGGCGGTGGAACGTAGATCACCGACGCATTGGCGCCGGTTTTTTCGACCGCCTCGGCGACGGTGTCGAAGACCGGCAGGTCCAGGTGCTTGGCGCCGCCCTTGCCCGGCGTCACCCCGCCGACCATGTTGGTGCCGTAGTCGATAGCCTGTTCGGAATGGAACGTGCCCTGGGCGCCGGTGAAGCCCTGGCAGATGACCTTGGTGTCGGCATTGATGAGAACAGCCATCACTGGGCCTCTTTCACGGCCTTGACCACCTTCCTGGCGGCGTCGCCCAGGTCATCGGCGGAAATGATCGGCAGGCCTGAATCGGCCAGGATTTGTATGCCCTTTTCGACGTTGGTGCCCTCCAGCCGTACCACCAGGGGGACGCTGAGGCTGACTTCCTTGGCCGCCGACACCACGCCTTCGGCGATCACGTCGCAGCGCATGATGCCGCCGAAGATGTTGACCAGGATGCCTTCGACGTTGTCGTCGGAAAGGATGATCTTGAACGCTTCGGTCACGCGCTCCGCGGTCGCGCCGCCGCCGACGTCGAGAAAGTTGGCCGGTGCGCTGCCGCAAAGCTTGATGATGTCCATGGTCGACATGGCCAGCCCGGCGCCGTTGACCATGCAGCCAATGGAACCGTCGAGCTTGATGTAGTTGAGCTCGTGCTTGGCGGCTTCCAATTCGGCCGGGTCTTCCTCGTCCTCGTCGCGGAGCTCGGAAATTTTTTTATGGCGGTAAAGGGCGTTGTCGTCGAAGTTCATCTTGGCGTCCAGCGCCATGATCCCGCCGTCGCCGGTGACCACCAGCGGATTGATCTCGACGATGGAGGCGTCCAGTTCGATGAAGACGTTGTACATGGCGAGCATGAACTTGACCGCCGAGCCGACCTGCTTGCCTTCGAGCTCGAGCCCGAAGGCCAGCTTGCGGGCGTGATAGGGCAGCATCCCGGTGGCCGGGTCGATGGAGACTTTGAAGATCTTTTCCGGGGTCCTGGCCGCGACTTCCTCGATCTCCATGCCGCCCTCGGCGGACGCCATCATGGTCAGGCGCGAGGTTTCCCGGTCGAGCAGCATGCCGAGGTAAAGCTCGCGGGCGATGTCGCAGCCTTCCTCGATATAGACTCTTTTCACCTCCTTGCCGGCCGGCCCGGTCTGCTTGGTGACCAGCACTTGACCGAGCATTTCGCGGACGCTCTCGCGGACTTCCTCGACCGACTTGACGATGCGCACGCCGCCCTTGCCGTCGGGGTTGTTCTTGAACCTTCCGGCGCCGCGGCCGCCGGCGTGGATCTGCGATTTGACGACGTAAATCGGCCCGCCCAGCTCCTGGGCCTGGGTCGCGGCCTCTTCGACCGTAAAGGCGACACCGCCACGGGGCACGGCGACCCCGTACTCGCGAAGCAACTGCTTCGCCTGATATTCGTGAATGTTCATGGAGCCCTTATTACCCTTCGCCCATGTCCTTAAGTCTTGGCGATGTTCCCTGAATGGATTAACGCGTTCGCCGTTTCGACGCGATTTTTTTCTTGGCCGCCCGTCTGGTCGCGGGTTTCTTCTTGGCGGCTGTCTTCTTCGCCGCTTTCTTCACCGCCTTCTTTTTCGCCGGCCTTTTGGCGGCTGCTTTTTTTACGGCACGCTTTTTCGCCGCCGCCTTCCTGACGGTGCGTTTTTTCGCCGTCGCTTTCCTTGTCTTGGCCTTGGCTTTGGCTTTCTTGGCCTTGCCCATCATTCTTAGCGTCAACCGGACCAGGCCCCGTACGGCGCGGACGGATTGAGTGAACATCGCTCTTTCGTCGGGGGTGAGCTTGATCTCGACCACCCTTTCGACGCCGCGCGCGCCGATGATGCAGGGCACGCCGACGTAGAGGCCATTGATCCCGTATTCGCCGCGCAAATAGGCGGCGCAGGGAAGCACCCGGCGCTTGTCCTTCAAATAGGCTTCGGCCATCTGAATGGCGGAACTGGCGGGCGCATAGAAGGCCGAGCCGGTTTTCAACAGCGCCACGATCTCGCCGCCGCCCATGCGGGTGCGCTGAACGATGGCGTCGAGGCGTTTGCTCGTCGTCCAGCGCATGCGCACCAGGTCGGGAAGCGGAATACCGGCAACGGTGGAATAGCGGACCAGGGGCACCATGGTGTCGCCGTGGCCGCCAAGCACGAAGGCGGTGACGTCCTCGACCGAAACCTTGAATTCCTCGGCCAGGAAATAGCGGAAGCGGGCCGAATCCAAAACACCCGCCATGCCGACGACGCGGTTGTGCGGAAGCCCGCAGGCGTCGCGGAGCACCATGACCATGGCGTCCAAGGGGTTGGTGATGCAGATGACGAAGGCGCCGGGGCAGTTGGCCTTGATCCCGGCGCCGACCGACTGCATGACCTGGGTGTTGATGCCGATCAGGTCGTCGCGGCTCATGCCCGGCCGGCGGGCGACGCCGGCGGTGACGATAACCACGTCGGCGCCCTTGATGGCGCCATAGCCCCTCGACCCCCGGATGCGGGCGTCAAACCCTTCGATCGGGGAAGATTCGGCGATATCGAGCGATTTGCCTTGCGGAATGCCGGTGATGATATCGAACAGCACGACATCACCCAGTTCCTTCAATCCGGCTAAATGGGCCAGTGTGCCGCCGATGTTACCGGCGCCAATAAGCGCGATCTTGTTTCGGGCCATGAATCCTATCCCCGGTTTAAATGCGTCTTGAAAATGGCGGTTATTAGCGCCGATCCGCCTTATATGCCTTTTGTCGTACCCGGTTTAGAAGTTGGGGGCAAGGGGAATGGGTATTTGTTAGGCTTTTTTAGGACCGATCGGTCCAAAACAATGACGAACCCGGGTAACATAAAATGGCATTGTTCTTTTAATCCCCGGCTAGATCGAGGCCGATATCGACGGCCGGGGCCGAATGAGTAATGGCGCCGACGGAAATGAAATCGACGCCGGTGGCGGCGATGCCG
>Ga0208113_1001490_pt1 | contig 11091 bp, 15 predicted proteins | sample Knorr_S7_td_NADW_FD_185598 | JGI IMG/M metagenome (GOLD analysis project Ga0208113, IMG submission 185598) | Marine microbial communities from Southern Atlantic Ocean transect - Knorr_S7_td_NADW_ad_2505m_LV_A (SPAdes) (version 2) | ecosystem: Environmental > Aquatic > Marine > Oceanic | place...
GTCAACAAATACCCCTTCGCCATGAAGGTAAACCGGGAGGACGGGCAGTTGGTGGCGCGGAAGGTTGTGGCTGGGTAACTCGTGGCACATGGTGGGTCAACCGGCGTGATGCCATAAATATGTAGATGCGGTAGCTGGCAAAGTAGAAAACCCAGCCTGTGCGGCTATTATCTTCTGAAGAATGGAGCAGGATGCGCTCTAATGCGGCTGAATGACGTTAAGAAAGCCTTGGCCGCCCATGAAACCGAGCTAAAAGATCAGGGAGTAAAGTCCCTGGCTATCTTCGGGTCGGTGGCCCGGGGCGACACAGGACCGGACAGCGATGTGGATTTGCTGATTGAGTTCGACCGCACGGTCGGATTGTTCCACTTTATACATGGGAAAGACTTCCTTGGAGGCCTTCTGGAAGGCGCGTACGTAGACTTAGTGATGCGGGAAGCCGTCTACGAGGAGTTAAAAGAGGACATTTACGGAGAGGCGGTTAATGTCCTCTAGGCCGCGCCGGTGGAGGTTTCGCCTCCGCCATGTTATTGAGGCGGTGGAGAGGATACAGGACTACGTCGACGGCATGTCCTTGGAGGAGTTTCTAGCCGATTCAAAGACTAGCGACGCAACTTTGAGAAACCTCGAGATCATTGGGGAAGCGGCTCGTCTTGTTCCAGAGAATGTCACGTCACTCCACGAACATGTACCTTGGGGAGACATGCGTGCGATGCGCAACGTTGTAGCCCACGAGTATGATCGAGTAAATGTACGCACAGTCTGGGACACCGTTCATAACGATCTCCCTCCATTGGTCCATCTCCTACTCCAGTTCTTGTTCCAACAACTGGAAGACTAGCACCGGTTAGAAAGAAGCCGGGTACTATAGTGGGGGCTAAAAATGAAATACGTGACGGTATACGAGCAGACAAGCACAGGCTGGCCGGCCTACGTGCCCGGCTTAACCGGCTGCGTTGCAGCCGGGGATACACGGGAGGAGACCGAGCGCCTAATCCGCGATGCCTTCGCCTTCCACTTGGAAGGGCTGCGCCAATCAGATGAGCCTATCCCTCAGTCTGGTACATGGACGGGAACGGGGGTAGTCTCGGAGTGATGCGGTATATCCCGCTAACTCAGCATCTGGTAGACGGGAGATATAGGGCACACCAAACCAGTCTGCAGCCCACCCCCTACCCCCCACCAAACCGGGCCGGGTCCAGGGAGGCTACTCCGGGGACATCGGTGCTGCCCTTTACGATTAGGTCGGCAAGGCCGTGGCACATGCCGGTGCTCCAGAGGATGCCCTTGCGTCCGGAGCCGGTGCCGACGTACAGGTTCTCCCAGCCGGGCACCTTGCCCACGATGGGTAGCCCATCGGCGGATATGGGCCGGAGGCAGGCGGTTTGCTGGACCAGTTCGGCATCGGCCAGGGAAGGCGCCATCTTCAGCAAGTCTCCCATGATTTTGTCTCGGGCCGCGGTGGTTATCCCCTCGTCGAACCCCGCCTCTTCTTCGGTGGTTCCAGCCCAGATCAAACCGTCAGGCTTGGAAGCGGCGTAGCTGCCGGCGTAGTTCAGGGAAGCCCGCATTGGATCGGCGGTCAACTGTAGGCGAATGACTTGGCCTTTGAGTGGGCTAACCGGAAGCTCCACTCCGCACCAAGAGGAAGCCTGATGAGACCAGGGCCCCACCGCTAGGACCACCGCGCCGGCCTCAAGTTGGCCGGTCTCCAAAGTTACTCCGGAACAGCGGCCGCCCTGGCTGATTAAGCCGGTCACCCGGCGCAGGAGGATCTCGGCGCCGAACTTTTCCGCGGCTTGGGCCGCTGCCAAGTTATAGCGGTAGGCCTCGATCGCTCCTGTCCCCTGAGCGTATGACGCCCCCAGGCACGCCGGATTGGCTCTCGGTTCCACTTTGAGAACGTCCGCTTGGTCCAGCCATTCCACATGGAAGCCCTTAACGTCCTTTTGCCATTTGATCTCTTCCTTGTACCGTAGAGCCTCTGAATCGTCGAAGGCCAGGATCAATCGGTCCCGCAGATGGAACTGGGTATCAACGCCTGAAGCCTCTTCCAGCTCCGGAGAAAGAGATGCGTGCCGTTCTAAGCACCATACGCTGAATCCCAGGAGCGGATCTGGAATCCCGGCTCCTTCCAATGGTCCCAGTCCGCCGAACGCGAAGCCAGAGGCGTGGCTGGCCACGGCGTCGGCCTCGACTATCGTCACTTTCAAGCCTTCGCGGGACAGCAAATAGGCGGTCAAGCAGCCTATGATGCCGCCCCCAACAACAATTACATCGCGCCGGTCTGTAGCCACCCTTATCAACTCCTTGAAATTGAATCTGCACCGCCGTCCGGCGCGGATTCAGGAAATCCTCAACGAATCATTATTATCTCGAGACCGAGGTCCAAGTTTGCCCATTGCCGGTCGGCGGTAAGCACACCGTACCCCAATCGCAGAGCCAGAGCAAGACAAGCACGGTCGCCTAGAGAGAGACCTCCCGACCTAGCCAAAGGACGGAGTCTAGCAATCATCCTGGCGTCAACTGCGGTAACCGGAAGCACCTCCAGTCCTGAAAACAGTACACCTTCGGACTCCAGCCGCCCGGCAATGGTGTCAGGGTCCTCTCCTTCATCGGAGAACTTGGACAATATTTCTGCCCAATTCGCAGCGCTGACAACGCTTACATCCACCAATGCTTCGGACACTGCATCGGCGCCCGGTTCGCCATGAAGGAAAGCCAGAACTGCCGATGCGTCGAGCACCCACATGTTATTCCCTGGCCGCCTCTGCCCGTCTTTCCTGAATCAATTCGTCGGCTAAACTTCGACCGGGCGCGATGTGTTTTAACATACCCTGGGCTCGTTTGATCGCCGCCCTCCGAGTGTACACACGTACTTCATCATCCTTCAGTGACAAAATAAGCTCATCACCGGTTTTGACACCCAGAGCTTCGCGGAATTCCGCAGGCAGGACTATTCTGCCACCTTGTCCCAATTTTGTCTTTATATTATCCAATTGCCACCTCTTGTTAAATATACCATTTCCATTTCCAATGGCACAATCATCGATCCGGACTGTTAAGCGCCCCACAGCAATGAAATCCCAAACCGTAATCTACTAGCCACGGCAAATACGCTAGGTGTACAATCTGCTCTACCCGATTCATGGCCCACTCCAACTATGAACGATAGCTCAATCTCGCCACACGACCCGTTTCAGCGCCGGTCGATCTCCGTCGCCGGAACGGAAATTGCCTATATAGATGTAGGTTCAGGCGATCCCATCGTGTTTCTCCACGGCAACCCAACGTCTTCCTATCTTTGGCGCAACGTCATACCCCACCTGCAGACGCTGGGCCGGTGTCTGGCCCCCGACTTAGTGGGCATGGGGGAGTCGGGCAAAGCGAAAGACGGGAACTACCGCTTCTCCGATCACATGGCCTACTTGGACAGCTGGTTCGAAACTCTGGCGCTCGGCCAAAACGTGACTCTAGTCGTCCACGACTGGGGGTCCGCCCTTGGGTTCCACTGGGCCCACCGCCACCAGATCAGAATGAAAGGGATCGTATACATGGAGGCCATCGTCCGTCCCCTAACTTGGGAGGAATGGCCCGAGTCGGCGAGGTCAATCTTTCAGGCCATGCGCTCGCCCGCCGGTAATGAAATGATTTTGGAGAAAAATCTGTTCGTAGATCGAATCCTTCCGGCCAGCGTGATGCGAGGACTGACCTCAGAGGAAATGGATGTCTACCGGCGCCCTTATCTAGAGGCAGGGGAATCGAGGAGACCCACCTTAACTTGGCCCAGGGAGATACCCCTGGACGGACAGCCCGCCGACGTAGCCGAGGTGGTGACCGGTTATTCCCGGTGGCTGTCCGTTAGCGACCTGCCCAAGCTGTTCATCAACGCCGACCCCGGGGTGATCTTGGTCGGTGCCCAAAGAGAGTTCTGCCGCGCCTGGCCCAACCAGGAAGAGGTCACCGTTCAAGGGACCCATGTTATTCAAGAAGACTCTCCGGACGAGATCGGTCAAGCCATCGCCCAGTGGTACTCGAACTTGTGAGAGTACCTTGCCTGGTCACCGGCATCGTGGTGACGTTGCTCTTTATGACCTTGATGGTGACTTGCCGGACCATCGGATTGCCGCTGTCCGACGATGTCACTTCGCCGAGTTCGCGGGAGGCGCCACCGGCAGTTCAAAGATGAATCAGGCCCTTGACGGCTTTGCGTTTGGCGTCGCCCCTATTCCTGAACGGCGTGGCGAAGGTGGGTGATGTCCTGGACCCGCCGATCGCCGTCCAACCTGATCGCTATCAGGTCGATACGCCAGCCGGCGTGAACTTGGTCGTGCGCCTGTAGAAACTCCTGGGCGGTGGCGACCAATTTCCGAGCTTTGGCGGCGGTAATCGACTCCTCGGGAGTACCGTACAGAACGCTACGTCGGGTACGTACCTCGACGAACACGAGGTCATCGCCCTCCTGGGCCACGATGTCCACCTCGCCCCACCGGCACCGGTAGTTGGTCGCCACCAACACGTAACCTTTCTCTTGGAGGAAGCGGACGGCCACGCCCTCTCCCCACTTTCCAAGGCGGATGCGATGGGTAGTCACACTAACCGCCTTCCATTGCCTGGGCGGCTGACCGCACCGGAGCGAAGGAATGCCGGTGGATGCCACAGGGCCCCATCTCCCTCAATCGAGCCATGTGGTGCGCGGTCCCATAACCCTTATTCCGAGCAAATGCGTAGCCGGGATACATAGCGTCAGCTTGCTCCATCAACCGGTCTCGAGTCACCTTGGCCACGTTGGAAGCAGCGGCTATGGAATAGCTACGCCCGTCGCCGCCCACCACCGGTTGGAAGGGAATCGGACAATCCCGCATGTGAACGAAGTCCAACAGCAGATACGCCGGGGAGAGGGGCAGATTGGCCACTGCCTGCAGCATGGCTTGAATATTCGCCGGGCCGATGCCGATGCGGTCGATCTCTTCCGGGCCGACCTGACCTACGCCGATGCCCAAGGCATGGGTTTCCACCAGTTCGACCACTCTTTCACGCCGGGCGGGGGAGAGCTTCTTGCTGTCGTCCAATTGAGCCAGCCACGGCTCCGAACCGCTCAATCCCATCGGAAGAACGACGGCGGCAGCCACCACGGGACCGGCCAAAGGCCCTCGGCCGACCTCGTCCACTCCGGCCACCAGAGCAAATCCTTGCTGATAGAGTTCTAGTTCCAGCGATAGGTCGGGCATGGCCCGTTCAGCCAGGGATGGGTTCTTTGGCCGGGCCGCCAGGGGTCCCTTGCCAAAGAGTTTCGCTGTTCGCGGTGTCTCCTTCGATGATGCCACCTCCCATCAACACGTCACCCTGGTAAAATACCGCCGCCTGCCCTGGGGTCAAAGCCCTCTGGGGTTCGTCAAAGCAGACCATCGCCCCGTCGTCTTGAGGGTACAGAACGGCTGGGGCTTCGGATGCCTTGTATCGAATCTTTACCGCCACCCGAGTGGGACCCTCAGGAGGAGAACCCGACGTGTAGTTGACACGGGACGTCCAAACCCGGTCCCGATAAAGGGCTTCTTCCGGCCCAACCACAACCCGATTGGTCTCAGCGTCCACCTGCACCACGTAGAGAGGCTCTCTGGAATTGATCCCCAAGCCCCGGCGTTGGCCTACGGTGAAATACTCGATTCCCTGGTGTTCACCCAAGACGGTCCCATCCACGTGCACGACGTCTCCCGGAACCGCTGTGATGTGCTGCTTCAAGTAAGCTTTGTAATCGCCCAAGGGAATGAAGCAGATGTCCTGGCTGTCCGGCTTTTCGGCGTTGATGAAGCCGGCATCCAAGGCCATGTCCCGGATTGCCTGCTTGGCATAGGCGCCCACGGGCATCAGGGTGCGAGCCAACGCCTCTTGTCCCATGCCGAACAGCACGTAGGACTGGTCTTTGGCGGTATCGACTCCCTTCTTCAGGACCCAACCATCACCGGTGTGCTCGATCTTGGCGTAATGACCGGTGGCTACGTAGGCAGCCTGCAGCGCCGCCGCCCGGTTCATCAAAAAGCTGAACTTGATCTTGTCGTTGCAAGCGATACAGGGATGTGGAGTCCGGCCCTTGCTGTACTCCCGGCGAAAGTAGTCGATGACGTGTGCCTGAAACTCCCGCTGCACGTTGAGTACATAGTGCGGAACCCCCAAACTGCGGCAGACCATGCGAGCGTCTTCCACGTCGTCCAACGTGCAGCAACCCTGGTAGGACGGCGGCAGGTTCGCCTCGTCCAGGCTGTACAGCTTCATCGTCACGCCAATCACGTCGAACCCCTGCCGCTGTAACAGCAGGGCGGCTACCGACGAGTCCACGCCGCCGCTCATGGCGACTACTACTCTTTCCGTCATCGTTAATCCTCAATTACACAGCCTAGCACGCCGCTAAGTTGAAGTTCAATAGTGGCATGAAAAGCTGGTGACGCTTCATGGGGTTCATTGACACTCCTCCGTGGCCTGGCTACAATCCCGCTGAAACCCAGCCGGGTCATCTGCCCACGTACGGCAGGACTTTCCCAAACCTCAAGGAGGCGCTTCATGCCTACAACCTTCGGAACTTCAATGCCCAGCCGGGGCGACATGGCTAGCCCGGAAAACCTCCGGACACTTGCCCAGCGAGCCGAGTCCCTGGGTTTTGACTCGGTCTGGGTCAGCGACCACATCATATTGCCCAGGAAAGTTGACTCATTCTATCCCTACGCTGCGGATGGCGTGGCCACTTTCCGGCCCGACGAGGATTACTACGACCCCCTGGCGACGCTTAACTTTCTGGCGGGCTGTACTCAGAAGATCCGTCTGGGCACCCACGTGCTGATTCTGCCTTATCGAAACCCGGTGCTGACCGCTAAGATGCTATCGACGTTGGACGTGCTGTCCGGAGGGCGAGTCATCCTAGGCGCCGGGGTGGGATGGATGGAAGAGGAGTTCCAAGCTCTTGGGTTGGATACCTACGCCCAACGGGGCGCGGTGACCGACGAATACATCCAGCTGTTCAAGGAGCTTTGGACCAAGGACAATCCCGAGTTTCATGGGGAGCACTATCAGCTATCAGAGTCGGGCTTCCAACCCAAACCGGTGCAGAAACCCCATCCGCCAATCTGGATCGGGGGTCACACCAACCCGGCGATTCGGCGTGCCGCCAAGTACGGCGACGGTTGGATGCCCATAGGTTTGCGCCCGCCGGCCATTCTGGAGCCCGAAGAACTGGCGGAAAAGATTGCCCGCCTTCGAAGACTTACCGTCCGGGCTGGACGACCGGAGGATGCGGTTTCGCTGTGTTTCAGTACCGGGGTGACCTTCGATAACTCTCCAGGGGCTACCCGGCGCATGATGAGCGGCCGCGCCGAGCAGATCGCCGCCGACCTACGCCAATACCAGGACCTGGGCGTCCGCAACTTCATCCTGGGCTTTCCCGGCGATAGCGTGGCCGCATTGGATGAGGCGATGGAGCAGTTTTCTAAACAGGTGATGCCCTTGATCCCGCAGGACTGACCGCCTGGCACAAGCGCTCCAGCGCCGATAGAAACCTACCACAGAGAACGCCGAAGGCTCGTGGGTCTGATCTTAGGATTCCAAAGCTCTGTGTTCTCCGCGTTTTCTGTGGTGAAAACGAAGCCCTATCAGCCGCCTGGCCCCCGGTATCCCACGCCGATTGCCTGCCGCATGGCCTGCATGGCTTCTTCCATAGGAATGAAGGTCGTCTTGATTGAGGAGATCGCCCCAGAGGCGCCAACGGCCATGGCTACGCTGGCCACCGCCGTGTTGTCAGGCATGTCGACTATGACCACCGCATCAAAGTCGCCAAAAGCGTAGTCGAAGCTCTCCATCTTGCCGCCCATGCGCTCTATCACCGGCCGGAGGTTAGCAGCCAGGTCCTGAGGGTTATTGACCAAGTCGGACATTCCCTGGGTAGAGTATGATGCCTGAATCATATAACGAGCCTTGTTTCACCTCACTGAATCTTACGGGCGACGGCTGGCCAGCGCCGAACGCATTCTACTCCCGATCTTGGTGGGCCTGTCAAACCACATTTTCCGAACGGTTCTAGGACACGGCTATCTGGGACACTCCGTACTTGCTTTCCAGTTCATATACATCCTGCAATCCCAACAACTCCGCTACCTGCCATCGGGTGCCGTAACGGGAGGTGTCCACTTTTCCTTGGGTTTTCAACTCCTCATATGAAGCCCGCAGTTGCTGATAGATCAGCCAGATGGTGCCGCCACAGATCATTAGTTTGTAACCCAAGGCGGAAACTTCCTGAGTCGAAAAGAGGTCTCCGTTGTACATTCGGGGAAAGTCGGGCAGATCCGTGGCGTAGGCCTGCAGGTCTTCGGCCGACTTGATACCATCGACAAACACCATATCTGCGCCGGCATCCATGTACTCCCGGCAGCGGCGTACTGTGTCCTCCCAGCCAGTGACGGCGTAGGCGTCGCAACGGGCAATGACGACAAAATCAGGATCGTTGCGGGCGTCCAACGCCGCATGAATCTTCTGAACCATCTCGTTCGACGGTATCACCTGCTTGCCATCGAAGAAGCCGCACTTCTTGGGGAAAACCTGATCCTCTATATGTATCCCAGCCACCCCGGCCGCCTCGTACTCCCGCACCGTGCGCTGAACATTGAGGGGATTGCCGTATCCGGTGTCTGCGTCGCATATCACAGGGACATCAATGGCGTTGGCGATGTACTTGGCGTTGCCCACCATTTCGCTCATGGTCAACAGGCCTACGTCTGGAAATCCTTTTTCTGCGGCGGTGCCGGCGCCCGTCATGTAAACCGCGTCGAAGCCCACCGATTCAGCGATCTTAGCATGCAGAGCGTTTATCACAAATGGGGCCACGACCATTTGGTCCGAAGCCAGGAGCTGCCGTAATTTGCTTGTAGTTTTCATGGTCTTCTCCTTATTGTGGCTCGCCATCTAACCGCAGCTTGTTTAGCGAACCCGAATTATAAAGGATAGCTCGATATTATATCCCAGCTAAGGTCGGGCGCCCACCGGCCTTCGCTCCAATCTTCTTCGGCGGCCTGGGATTGGAAACGGACTAATAGCAACCGCCAAGCGTTTGTGGATTCCGGCACGGCCAGGTCATCAACGACCCCTTGGGCAAACTCCAAGGCGTCGGCCATCACCGCCGAAGGCAACTTGGCGTACTGCATCATAGTGACGTGGGGCCAATAGCCCCCTTCCACGTGTTCCATCTCCAGTACAGCGCCGGAAACCCGTCTTACTATGTCAACGACGTCCCCATGCAACTTATGCAGCGCTTCCGGCCTTTGAGGCCCGGAGAGGTCTAGGAAGATGTTGCCGGAAGCGCCGGTCACGCCTTGTTGGTGTAGAGAAAATCGCGGTTCTCTCTGGCGGCTTTCCTCGGCGGCGATCTGCAAACCGGCCTCAACCTCGGCCAGAGCGGCTTCAGAACACTGAAAGAAGCCGGCCACGGTCAGGTGCAACATGTGCATCTCGGCGGCCCAGCTTCCATATTGTCCGCAGATCAACTGGCGCGCCCGGTAGACCCTGGCGGTAAAGGACGGCGATGGAATGAGCAATACGCCGAATCTGATAGACATGGGCTCTCTCGCTATGAACTTCTTGCGGCCGGTAGCGTTGGGCCTGTTTGGGACCGGAGTGGGCGGGTCAGTTTCCCCGTCTTGCCGCACGGCATCAGCATCAATCCTAGAGCAACGAGCTAGACCGATACGAAGCTAGATCTGGCTATACCCGGTTCCCGGCCGGTCGGCATCCACGCCCCTGCCCTTGCCTTCGGCGATCCAGCCGAACTCCTTCAGGATCTGCTGGCTGTAGGTTACCCGTCCGGTAACCCGGTCCAATGGCTCGGTGGCCAATAAAAGGGCCGCCTTGGCCATTAAGTCCGGGCTTTCGCTTCGGGGGTCGTCCATCCCGGTGACCAAGTTATGAAATACCGTACCCGGCGTGGCCACCACCTGGGAAGGAGCTAGGGACGTTACCGACACGCCATCTTGGTAAACCTCGATGGCCAGACCTTGGGTGAACCGTTCCAGTGCCGCCTTCTCGGCGCCGTAACAGGCCCCTCCGCCATCGGTAGAGGTGGCCGGGTAGGGGCCCCTTCCAGGACCGACGGCGGACCCCGACGAAATGTTAACGATGCTGCCGCTACCCCGGGGTATCATGTCCTCTAGAACCATTTTGCTCAACAAGAACGGAGCGTGGAAGTTCACCGCCCACGAGCGCATCCACCGGTTCAACGGGAAGTCTTTAACGGGGTAATAGTAGGTCAGCGCCGCGTTATTCACCAGCACGTCCACCGGTCCATAAATGTCTCGCGTGGCTTGTATCAACTGCTCGCAGTCTTCGGGTAGGGAGATATTAACCGCAACGGGCGTAGCCTCGCCGCCGGCTTCGTGAATATCGCCAACGGTTTTTTCCAGCGACCCTTCCAGGGGGTGGTCCCCCTCACGCATAGTGCGCGCCGCACAGATCACGCTGCCGCCCTCGGAGGCAAACAACCGGGCAATCTCACTGCCGATGCCGCGGCTGGCGCCGGTGATTATCGCCACCCGGCCGTCCAATCTGCCCATGTTTTTCTCCCGAGTTATAGATGGAAGTGAACGTTGTACTTGGTGGACGAACCCTTCAATAAACGCGTTATCCCGAAGCTAGCGCGCCTCGACAGCGTATAGACTACCGTCTCTTGACGCAACGAACAGCGTGTTTTCGGCCACCACGGGACTGGCGGTGACTTTGTCACCGGTCTGGAATTCCCAAATAATTTCCCCGGATCCCCGGTTCAGCCCTACAACCCGCCCATCCTTGGTCCCGACCAACACCGTGTTGCCCGCCACTGTGGGCGTGGAGGTAACCTGACTGCCCACGTTAGTCCCCCAAATCTTCTCGCCCGATTCGGCGTCGACGGCGCTGACCGTGCCTTTCAAGCCACCGGCATACAAAGCGTCAGGAGCAACCGCGATTCCTACGGACATCCCACCTACCACGCGGTTTGTCCAGACGGTGCCATTCTGTACGGGCGGCGGTAGTACCCCCCATATGTACAGGTTCACCCTCCAGAACAGAATACCTCGCTCA
>Ga0208113_1001498_pt1 | contig 11050 bp, 11 predicted proteins | sample Knorr_S7_td_NADW_FD_185598 | JGI IMG/M metagenome (GOLD analysis project Ga0208113, IMG submission 185598) | Marine microbial communities from Southern Atlantic Ocean transect - Knorr_S7_td_NADW_ad_2505m_LV_A (SPAdes) (version 2) | ecosystem: Environmental > Aquatic > Marine > Oceanic | place...
GCCAGGCTTCTTGAGGGCTTCATGGACGTCATGACTGTGCTCGAAGAAGACATTGGCGCCACCAGCGTCATACCACGGACCAAGCAACACCTTTACGGCCAGGTCATTGCCCTCCGTGTTGCCCAGGAAGACCACCTGGAAACAGAAGAGGCGATGGTCATTCCTCTGGTGAGGGAAAACCTCTCCGTCGAGTGCCAGTTAGAGGCCGTCGGCGCGCTGTTGATCGACTATGAATCCGACGACCAGAGCTGGGTCATCGACTGGATCTCCCAAGACATTACCCCCAAAGAGAACGGATTGCTGCGTGATTTGGTTAGTCACGTCCGCCAAACGTAACCGGTGGCCTAGCCGATCCAAAATTCGAAACGTCTTAAGGATGATGTAATGGCGACAGAAAACATCCACACGCTCGAAAACCCCATCGATGTCATGCCCCTGATCTACAAGGCATTCAGGGCGGTGTCCAACCGGACCGAAGCGATGGCCGCCGAAGCGTCGACCTTTGATGACGTACTTGCATTGAACGAAGCATTCGCTTTCTAAATCAAGCAGATTCATCACCACGCCACCGTCGAGGACGAAGTTATGACCGGTCCGATGCAAGACCATCGGCCCGCCCGCGACAACGAGGCCGAGCATGCCGATCTATCCGAAAAGGCCGGCGAGTTGGCCAGTCTCATCGCTTTGGGCAATGCCGCAGGCCTGGAAGAAAGCGTTAGCGTTAGGGAAGCGGCCTTTTCCCTGGACGAGGAGCAGCACAATCTACTTGAGGAGCGCCTCCACGATGTGGAGACCGCCTTAAAAGAGGATCTTGGCGAGAAGAAAGTAACCGTCCGCACCATCCGCCACATCCATAGCCGTCTGATTGGCGTCCGCATCCTTGAGTTGGACCATTTCGAGAACGAAGAGGCCTTCATCATTCGCCTGGTGGTGAACGAGATTGGCGAGGCAGGTCAGTTGGATATAGTTCACCGGCTATTGATAGACGAGGCCGCAGAAGAGCCCCGCTGGGTCATCGACTGGGTGTACTCGGAGCTTAACCCGGCCGAGCAGGCCCAACCCGCTTAGTTTTAGCCTGGCCAAGGGTTCATAGATGAGAAAAAGACCGCGAATTAGACGCGGCCTTTTTCTTTAAGCCTATTTTATGTGCAATGCTAGACCAATACCGGCTCCGAGTTCTTTCGGTATATCTGGAAGCGGTGGCGGGTGGTGTCGGCTATTATCACTCGATTGTTCTGGCTCATTCTCACCGCGCATGGCGCCCACAGCACCCGCTCAGGAGTGAAGTTCCGGATGGCGTTGCGCTGCCTGATCATATCGGGATTGGACCTGAGCTTGGCGATGCCCATATTGGACAAGTGGCCGTCGCCGGTGAATTCAGTGATGAACCGGCCGTCTGGTGTCAGCACCTGCACCCGGTTGTTCAACCAGTCTGCTATATAGATATCGCCGTCCTGGTCGACGCAGACGCCCGTGGGACGGTTGAATTGCCCAACCGGGGCATGGGAGTAGGTGATTCCGCCCTTGACCCGTGCGTTGTAGCAGTCGCCACCAGTGCCCGGCGTTCCGAAGCTAGCCAACCATTTGCCGTCCGAGGTAAATGACTGGACGCGGTCGTTGCGCCAATCGGCGACAAAGATATTGTCGTCGCTGTCCAGGCACATTCCCCAGGGAAGATTGAACTGCCCATCAGCCGATCCGGCTGAGCCGAATTTTCCCAAGAACTTCCCGTCCAGACCGAACTTCTGGACACGGTTGTTGCGGCTATCCACGATGTAAAGGGTCTCATCTTTGCCGATGGCGATGCCGGACGGCCGGTCAACGTCCCCGTCGCCGGACCCCTGGGCGCCCCAGTGGGTGATGTACTCCCCGTCCTTGTCGTACTTGGTGATCCGGTTCAGCCACTCGTCCGTGACGTAAACGTTGGTGTCCTTGTCGAGAGCGATGCCCGTGGGCCAGATGAATTGGCCTTTGCCCTCACCGTGTGAGCCGAAGGTGGAGATGTATTCCTCACCCTCTTCGCCCAGTTTCATGATGGTGAGGCGAGTGCCGTCAGGCCGGTCTTCCCGGCCCCGGTTCACGATGTAGGCGACTTCGTCAGATGTCAGGGCAAAGTCGATTGGATAACGCACCCCGGCGCCGACATGCTCGGCGCGGCCAGCCGTGGATTCATACGTGAAGGTCCGGTTGTTGATGCCTAGGAATACGCTTGCCATGAGCCTACCTTCTATTTAACGAAATAGTATCCGGTAATCTTTTTACCGTAGATCACTAGATAGTGCGAGAGGGGATCGCATAGTCCTTGAGTTTGTTGTAAATCTGTATCCGTTGACGCTGAGTGTCGGCTACGAGCAGCCGCTGATTGGCTGTGTCGAAGACTAAGTCGGAGGGCATATCGAACCGCCATTCAACCTGGGGGTTCGGCACTTCCCGGCGCCGTCTGACTGCGTCTGGGTTGGTTGCGACGGTCATCTTGGCCCAATGGGAAAGCTCATAGGCGTCTCCACGCAAGGTGGTGATGAACCGGCCATCGGAGCCAAACACCTGGACCCGGTTGTTGGACCAGTCGCATACGTAAACATCGCCGTCTGAGTCGACAGCCACTCCGGACGGGCGGCCCAGCTCGCCCCGGCCCGCGCCTTCGCTACCGAATGACGCCACGAACTCGCCTTCCGGAGTGAATTTCTGCGCCCGGTGGTTCATGTGGTCGGACACGTAGATGTACCCTTCAGAATCGGAGGCGATGCCCCATGGCGAGTCCAGTTGGCCCTCGCCGCTGCCCAACCCACCCCAGGCGGCCATGAGAGCGCCGTCCTTGGTGAATTTCTGGACCCGGTGGTTGCGGGTGTCTGAGATGTAGAGGTCGTCATTGGCATCGATGAGGATGCCGGAAGGACCGTCCAGTTCCCCCTCCTCAGCCCCCGATGTGCCCCAGCACTGCAAGAATTTTCCGTCGCCGTCGAAGATGGAAACCCGGTTCAGCCATTCGTCGGCGACATAGACAACTCCTTGACTGTCCACCGCGATTCCCGCCGGCCAGATAAACCGGCCCGGGTCCTCCCCGTATTTCCCAAACTCGGTTACAAGCTCTTCCTCGCCGGATATGCCGCCGAAAATGACTTTGGTGACGCGGGTGCCTACGCCGGTCCTACTCCAGTGCACGTTCGGAATCATCTCAAAACCGCGGCTGATCACGTAGGAGGCAGCGCCGGTCCCAACTCCAGTGGCCACGGCCACTGGCATCCGGAACCCGGTGCCCGAGGCTGCCGACCGGCCGACAGCGTGGCTGAAGTCGTATACCCGGCCTGCTGCTATCTGTGTTTGCATATCTCTACCCTTGCGTTGACGTGAACTATGTCAGGTTAGGTAAATCTGGGAGCCTCGAAGTTTCCTTTGACGATTGGCTTGGCGTCCAGGCCGAGCCAGTCTTCCAGCACCGTGGTGTAGAGGCCGCGGAAGTCCATGTTGGGCACCAGATCGCCCTGTTGGAGGTCTTCTGACTTTCTTGATGGGTACTCGCCGTACTGTCCGCCCTTGATGGCGTTGCCGATAACGAATGCGGCCCCGGCGGCCCCGTGGTCGGTGCCTGAGCCATTGTCGCGGACGCGCCGGCCAAATTCGGAGAACAGCAGCATGATTACATTGTCGGCGGCGTCGTGCTCCCGGAGATCAGCGAAAAAGTCGGTGATGGCTTGGGAAACATCGCTCCAAAGCGTAGCGTGCATGCCCGCTTGGTTGGAGTGGCTGTCGAAGCTGCCGTGGTCGCAATAGAAGATTCGGGTCCCTAGGCCCGCCAGATGGACCTGCGCAATCCCACGCAGTTTCTGGGCGATGGTCGTCTCTGCGTACTCGATGCTGGAGGAGTAGGTCTCAGGGGCAACCTTCAGGATGTCAGCGCCCTTCATGGCTTCCAGTCCCGTTTGACCCAGGTATTCAGTCACGACGTCGTTGCCCATCTCGGGAGCGTACATGCGGGAGAAACGGTCTAGAATCTGCTCCCGCTGCTTCTCACCGGAGATACCGGTCAACAGGCCGTAGGACTCCAGGTCGTCCACGCAGGCGACAGGTACACCCGGCAGGACCAAGGCCCGGAACAGGCTGGGGCCGAAACTGACGGTGGTGACGATGTTTTCTTTTCTTGGGTCTAGGTCTCTGGTGGCCAGTCCCAGCCAGCCCTCAGTGCCCAGGGTCTCTGGCTCGCAGGTGTGCCAGATGTCCATGGAGCGGAAGTGAGATCGGGGCGAGTCTGGATAGCCAACGCCGTGGATGATGGCCATATTGCCCTGGTCGTACATGCCCTTCAACGGCCCCATGGCCGGGTTTAGCCCCAGGCCGCCGTCGATGGGCAGGACCTGATCCTCAGTAAATCCTACCACCGGGCGGGCGTCCTGGTACAACCCATCGCCATAGGGAACGACGGTGTTTAAGTAGTCATTGCCGCCGGAAAGCTGAAGAACCACCAAGACCGGGTCTTTCTTATTGGTAGCCATGATTTTCTCCGATTGGCGAGGATTAGGAGTACTGGAATTCCTTGACCGACGCGATGAGCTGAAGCAGCTCACCGACTCTTGCGGTCGAGGCTGCGACGTCTTTTTCAGTGTCCCATTTCAACTCGCCGCCTTGGGCCGAGTGTTCCACCAATTGTTCGTGGGTGGCTGCGCCGGCCTTGATTGGCCCGACCAGCTCCAAACAACGGTCGACCAGTTCCTCAGGCCCCAGGTTGCCCTGCGCCTGAAGGCGGGCCACTATCCGTTGGACCCCGGGTCGGCTGATGTCGCCTAGCATGTCGGCCACGAAGTTGATCCGCTTCATCAATGAACCGCTATTGATCCATTCCACGCCGGTGTGCCAACCCTCCACGCTGGGCGGATTGAGCAATTCCTGCCCCATGTAACCGGTCTGTTTGGAGAGGTCTCCGATCCCCGGAGGGGGCAGTTTATCCTGGCCCACCAGCCGCAGGGTGCCAACCACCACTTCGGCTGGGCTCTTTATCTTGGTGAAGCGGGCGTCCTTGAAAAAGTCCGAGAGGAATAAGACCCGCAAAACCGACCGGATATCGTAATTGAACTTGGTGAAGGTCTTGGCCAAGGTCTCAATGGCCTTGGGGTCTTTAGGCGGGGTCACCGACCAGGCAGGAACCTGGGGCTCATCGGCCACGAAGAAGTTATAGAGGTGCCGGGCGATGAACTCGGCGGTGGCCGGCTGTTGGCAGATGATGTCGATGATGTCTTCGCCGTTGAAGTTGCCGGTCTGCCCCAAGAAGGTCTTTTCACCGTGGTCGTGATCCTCTTCCTGGTATTCGAAGTCCCAGTCGAACCGGCTGTAGTAGTTCCGAGGTGGCACGGTGCCGATGGTCCAACCGGTGAATGCCCTGGAGCATTCGAAAACGTCGGTCTCAGTGTAGTTGCCTACACCCATGCTGAAGAGTTCCAGCAGTTCCCGTCCCCAGTTTTCGTTCACGCCTGATTTGTGGTTGTCGCAGTTATCCAGCCAGTAGATCATAGCCGGGTTCTGGGCCAAGGCTACCAGCATGTCGCGGTAGTTGCCCATGCCCTTCTCGCGGAACATGTCTATTTGGGCGATCAATTCATGCCAATGATCCACCTTGGACTGGCCGGTGGCGAAGATCTGGTGCCAGAAGAGGACCATCTTCTCTTCCAGAGGAAGCTCAGTGTGCATCATGTCGTATAACCAGGCTGAACCCCCCATGCCCGGAGAGGTGACCGGACGGCGGAAGCCTGGGTGGTAGCGAAGGAAATGCTGCCGGTCGGCCCGCTGCCCTTGGGGATTCAGCAGTTCATCGACGGTGGCTTCATAACCAACGGCGGCGCGTCGCTCCAACTCATCCCGGTCGGCGCCAAACCCCGCGCGCCGCATCAGATGGGCCATCAAGTCGATGCTTTCTTGGTCTACTTTGCTTTGAACGGCCATCGCATTAACTCCGAAACAAGAATGCTTCCCGAAAACCGCCGATTCCATTCAGCCAATTCCATTCATCTAAACCGTATTTTCGGCAGATTAACTTAGATAATACAAAACTTGACGCCCATTTTCCCGGCCTACCGGCGTCGTGTCAAGCTTATTTGGCTGCCGACCAGGGTCGGCTAGAGTCCAGCCTGCCCTGCCGCTTTGCGCATGGTGTCCAGATAGGCGTTGCTGGAGGTCTGGATCAGGGTCTGCACCGTGCCATGGAAGTATTGCACGCCTAGGTCCAGGAACTTCGGGACCAGGTTGTCGGGGCAGCTTACCCCGGCGACCTTGCCGGCTTTGCGTATGATCTCCACTCCCCGTTCCATGACCTCTTGAACCTCAGGATGCGTTTGCTGGCCCACGTAGCCCATGGACTGGGATAAATCGCCCGAGCCGATGAAGAATACGTCCACGCCTTCCACCTGGACCATGGACTCCAGGTTTTCGATGGCCTCCACCTCTTCCAGCATCAGGCAGACCAGGGTGTTTTTATTGGCCTCTTCCGCGTAATCGGACGTTGAGCCGGAAAATCCGAACCCGGCAGGGCGGCCACGGCTGAAGATCCCTCGTGTGCCAAGAGGATAATATTTGACCGCTTCGACGGCGTTCTGGGCCTCTTCGGCGGTGTTCACGTGGGGGACTTGGACGCCCCAGGCGCCGCGGTCAAGGAAGGGGCAGATGAACTCCAACTCGTTGCCGATGGGGCGAACGATGGGCGCCATGCCCGTCAGCTCGGCAGCGCGGATCATATCTTCAGAGTTGTCAACTGTGATGGACCCGTGCTCGTTGTCGATCAAGATCCAGTCGTACCCCAGGCACCCGAGCATCTCAACCACCGTGGCCGAAGGAAAGGTGATCATGGTGCCGAAAACCGCCTTTCCGTCGTTCAATTTCTGTTTTAAGGTATTTTCCCGCATATGGACTCTCCGATCGATATCGCTTTAAAAGCGCGTCCGATTTTGCCTGGAGTATACTACGCCTCACACCTAAGAGCGCCGATATAGATGTGTGTTGGACTTCTGCGGCGTCAATTTAATAACCGGACGGACAATAGGCGAAATATGGCTGAATCTGATTCAGAGTTGAGGCAGGGTGGCGGCGGGCCTGAGATCGGCGAATCTCAGATGCCTTTGATTCTTTCTTTCGTTGCCGACTGGCCTAACATCGTCACCCTGTTTGGGTTATGCTGCGGCGTGCTGGCGATCTTCTTCGCGCTGCACCAGAATTATCCGGCAGCGATTATCTCGATCCTTTGGGCAGTCACCTTCGACTGGTACGACGGCGTGGTCGCCCGCGCCTTGCCGGACAGAAGCGCGCAACACCGGTCGATCGGCGCCCACATGGACTCCCTAGTGGACCTGGTAACTTCGGCTGTGGGCCCGGCCATCCTTTTGCTCAGCATCACGGATTTCAACGCTTGGGCTTATCCGGGGGCATTGGCGATCATCATGGCGGGAGTGCTCCGTCTGGCCTATTTCGATGTCTTTGGCGTGGACAGCAACGGCACCTACGCGGGGATAACGATAGACAACTCACCAATCGTGGTTTCGATGGTCTTCTTCCTGGAGAGTTTCATCAATCACAACGGGTTCGTGGCGATCTTGTACACGGCCATCGTGGTCATGGCGTTCTTACATGTAGCGCCGTTCCGAACACCAAAAGTGGGTAACGTCTTCTACTATATATTCACGGCGTACGTGGTCGCGGCGACCGGCGGATATGCGTATATCCTGGCAACTCAATAACCGGAGTGGATCGAGTATTGGCGGTCCGGATCCTAGCTCGACGGTCTGAGCCTGAAGAAATGATTCTGCAGCTTTGGCCAGGCGATGTGAAGCCGATTAAGGGTTTGAGGAAGCGCCCAGAAGCTGACCGGCGCGACGGCTCTTAGCACTGCCCAGGTGAGAGAGCCAAGCAAAAGAGATTCCTTGGGCAGAAATGAAAGCCACTTGCGGCGTATCCCGACGAATTCTTCGGCGATGGCCATGCTGGCGTATCCAGAGTTGCCACGGGGTTCAACCTCGGTGATTCCTGCTTGTTCACAGAGCTGCCGGTAGACATCAACGCTCCGGTAGATCACTTGGTATTCGCCTTTCAGGGCCAGCACTCCCTTTCGCACCGTGGACTCTCGGAGGATGATGACGCCGCCTTCGCTGAGCCGGGACCTCAATGCCTGTAGCAGTGCCACCACATCGGCGTCGCCCAGGTACATCATGAGGCCACCCAGGAAGATGAAGTCGAACGGCCCTTCGGGCAGGTCTTGCCGGCCGTCCCCTTTGTAAACCCGGGCATTGGGCAGGTGGGCGACTCTTTCCTGCGCGGCTGCCACCATCTGAGGGCTGCGTTCCACTCCGACCACAGACTGAAAACGGTTGGCGAAAATCTCTACCCAAGCTCCGGCGCCGCAGCCTACGTCAAGCACGCTGCCGGATTCCCCTATGTCGTCGAGCCAAGAGGAGATCGTCTCGACCTCTCTGGCCAGCCGGTACTCGACCGCCTTTGACGGCAGATCGAACTCATGGGTCATCATGCTCATGGCAGCGGGGTCCGCGGTGCCGCTGGGGTCTTCGAAATATCGTCTAACGGCCTCGTCGTCTATCTGTGTTCCGGCCGGCTGTTCGAGATCTGGAGCCACTTAGGAAGCCTCTCTTTGGGGTAGACCGCACATACGAAGGTCCAAATCGCATTGCATCCGTGAATTACAGGAGTATACTACGCGGCACATCGAGACTGGACCGATAAACTTCAGGCTGGGAAAAGGGTGATTTTGGCGCTAGAAAAACGCAAATTGCGCACATAACCACCTGTTGTTATAATTAAGATTATCCCGGAAGGTGATACATTTGAACTGTCTCGGCGGCACCTGAACCCAGCTCGAAAACATAGCTCAATTTGGCCCATTAAAAATCGGGGGTGCAACATGTTCCCAGAAGTGACACTGGTAACGCCTACCCGTGAAGACATTCAGCGCATGGCTGATTGGCTCGACGATTCCGAGGTAAATGCAGTCTGGTATGGGGTTGGCGACGACGGGAAAGCCCTGCATACCAGTTACACTCCGGAGGCTATCCTGGCTGGCGGATCCGAGGAATGGGACCAAACGTTCACCGATGAGAACCGCACTATTTTTTCGGTCTACAGCGGGGACGGTGAGCATATAGGTGAAGGTCAATTGGCGATTGAATGGCCGCTGTTGGAAGCGCGGATCGACCTCCTGATTGGCCGCAAAGATCTTTGGCATCACCACTATGGCACTAGCGCGCTCATTGGCCTGTTGGACCATGCCTTCGGCCCCCTGGCGCTCCACCGCGTTTGGGTAGACCTTCCTGAATACAATGAACACGGGATGGTGATGGCCCAACACGTGGGTTTCGTTATGGAAGGGCATCTGCGCAAGACCCACCGCAAGGATGACGAGTGGTATGACTCGACGGTGCTCGGTCTCCTGTCAGACGAGTATCCGAGACGGCGCGCCAAGTTGATGGAGACCACAGTTACCTAGACGATAAAGCGTGATTGGCCATTGACGGCGATCTGGCAGATCGAATTGATGATCGGAGGGACCAGTAATGCCTGTAATTACCATTAACGGCCCCATCGGCTGCGGCGCGGTGACCATCGGCCAGATGGTCTCCGAACAGATGAACCTGAATTTTGTTGACCGGCTTTTCTTTACGGAAGCAGCCCGTATTATTGGCACGCCGGTTGGTACCCTGATCGCCAAAGAGCAACGGGTGGACAGGTTCCGCGACCGTCTTGGCCGGTTCGTTCAAACGATGCTCGAACGCTCCGCGATGTCGGGTGTGAGCGGCGAGCCGTATTTCGGCCGTGGGATCGAGAACCTGCCGCCCGAGACCTATATGGACCTCGCCGGCGAGGGTCGCGTAGCCCAGAAGTTGGATGACAAGACCTTTATTGAAGCCATGACTAAAGTGGCGAACGATCTTCATGCACAGGGCAACGCCGTGATCATCGGCCGCGGGGCCAACCAGATTTTGGCCGACGCTTCGCATACCCTGCACGTTGGCCTGCTGGCTCCAATGGAAGTCCGAGTCAAGACTCTGATCGACCGGGAACACTTTGAGAAAGAAGAAGCCGAGATTCACGTGGAGGAGTTGGAACGGGCAAGAGAAGACTTCATCATGAAATTCTGGAAGGTCCATCCCAATGAAGCTAAGCACTACCACATGATGCTGAACATGGGGAAGATGAACCCCAAGACCGCGGCAGAGGTGATCTGCAACGCCGCAGGAGACCTGACTGCTTGACCGTAGGCAGTCATCCGGGTACTTATCGATAGGGGAACGGGTCTGAACCGCTCCCCTATTTTTAATCTTGGCGCTATATAAATTTGGCTCCATCGGCAGATAGGTAATTAAAGTTGTTTCCATTTTCCGACGCCAGCGTCCATCACCGGACATTTCCTTATGTGAACTCGGCGCTTATCGGCATCAGCGTGCTGGTGTTTCTCTATGAAATGGTCCTGGGCGGCTTCTCGACTCTGACCGGCGGCGGTGGATTGGACCTGGATATCTTTTTCTTCAAATGGGGGTTCATTGCCAAGGAGCTCACCTCAGGAATGCCGTTTGAAGGCTGGAACACCGTGTCGGGACCGGTAGATATCGAGACCCCGGTCCATACCGTTTTTACGATTTTCAGCTCAATGTTCATCCACGGCGGATTCATGCACTTGGCCGGCAATATGATGTTCCTGTGGGTGTTTGGCGATAACCTCGAGGACCGGTTCGGGCACTTAAAGTACTTGGTCTTTTATCTGGTGGCCGGTGTTGCAGCGACGCTGAGTCAATGGGTTATCAATACCGATTCGCAGGTCCCGTTGATAGGCGCCAGCGGAGCGATCTCCGGGGTGTTGGGCGCCTACCTATTGATCTACCCCAACAACAAGGTAAAAGCTTTGATAATCTTCTTTCTGATCACTGTGGTTGAGATGCGGGCCATGTGGCTCTTGGGAGCCTGGTTCGTCTGGCAGTTGATTCAGGGAAGCATGTCTATCGGATTGTCGGACTCGGTAAGCGTGGCGTTCTTCGCCCACATCGGCGGGTTCGTGGCCGGCATGGTG
>Ga0208113_1001499_pt1 | contig 11048 bp, 8 predicted proteins | sample Knorr_S7_td_NADW_FD_185598 | JGI IMG/M metagenome (GOLD analysis project Ga0208113, IMG submission 185598) | Marine microbial communities from Southern Atlantic Ocean transect - Knorr_S7_td_NADW_ad_2505m_LV_A (SPAdes) (version 2) | ecosystem: Environmental > Aquatic > Marine > Oceanic | place...
TTCAGACTTTTTATCTTTGGTACCTTCAGTCATGGATGAAAACTTTGGTGCGGCTGAAGCGGCCAGGGCAGCCATTAGTGCTACCACAACTGCAAACTCAGCCAGGCTTGCGCCGTTGGTTTTCTTTATGAGTCGTTTTAGTGTTTTCATTATCTTTCCTCCGATTTATTTTTAGTTTCGGTTGCTCTTATTCTACAAGATGTGTGCCAAATAATTCATAAAAGTGAAAAAAGTTTGTTTACCGACGGAAAAAATATTCAAAAAAGTGATTTATGGGCTAAAATAACCCAGAATAAGGTGTTTATGTAATATAATGTGACAGGGCAGTAATTATAAAAAGGTACAATACGTATAATAATGATACATTAACATGGTAACTGAAATGGGTATGATACCTTTATATAACAATATGCAACAGCTGATCAGGCGGCCCCGGCCTGATTAGGGCATGAAGGATTTAGTCCAGATCAGTGGATATTGTCCAGAAGGACTTCAGGGGGATCTCGGACTTAATGTAATTGTCCAGTGCATCGTAGTTTTGGAGCACCTGGTCGATCAGGTCGTTCTGGTTCCAGAGCCGAACCTTGAAGAATTCCTGGGCCCGTTCCTGTTCCACCCGGCTCTTGAATCCGCCCCAAGATACCAGGAGACCGAATTCAGCATTAACCCGGTGCATGGTCCCGATAAACTGGTCCAGTGTCGCCACCGGGGTATCGCTGGATTTGACCTGGATACAGATTTTGGGGTTGTCAAAGCCCATGCCGCCACGGGCAGCGAGGATATCAATATCCGATTCTTCACCTTCTGAAGTGCTCATGTGGGTGGCATAATTCTTGGCGGCCATGATCGCTCGCACCAGCTTTGCCAGGCGGTGGCCTTTAAATTTTGTCCGGATCAGGGTTGCGATCTGGTCTCGGGAAATTTCCTGTAGAAGGGCGATAAGCTCATTGGTCGTTTCGTAGCTGGATTCATCATGCTTGGAAGGCACCCAGTCATTTTCCCGCATGGCTTTGAACCGCGGCTGTATCTGGCTGATGTTAAAGATAGAATTGAACCCGCCCAGAGAGTAGAGAACATCCTGTTCGAAGTTTGAACGGGGGATATCTCTCTCGATCCATTTAATATTTCTGGAATGATAATAGGGATCTTCATTTGCCTTGTTATACGTATACTTGGATACGATCTGCCCCACATGGATAACCGGGCTCAGTCGGCTGGGCAATACCAGCCAGTCCTTCGGCTTTATATCATGAATAAAAGACCAGATCTGATCGGTCCAGTTCTTTATCTTATTTCCAGATGTGTCGGGATATTGTTTGCTCAATATGGCATTAAGCCCATCCTTATCATCAGCTTTGTTCAGGTCAACATTGAGCCCGTCCCAGGTAAGATATACCTTGTTCTCATTATGGAACCGGGTTTCATATTCACCGATCGTTCCGCCCCTGATGACCCACATTGGCATGTGATATTTCCTTATGTTAATTAGCCGGCGATGCTGCTCAGCGTGCAGGGAAACAATTCCCTATCCGTCAGAAGTGCAAACCGACTGTGTTTAAATTGACACGTGTTAGAGCTTACCTCGGAACAGGTTGCAATAACATACCATCCTTATAATACCAAAAAGTATGCCAAAAACCAAAAAAATTATCAGTTTAATTTTTTATTGACGGAGAGATACTAAAATTAACCACCCCAATGGACATGCGAGGTCAAGTGAGATGTCAACATATGTTACATTAGGGAGAATATTTCCTAATTCGTTGCCAGAGCTTCGTACATATCCCAGATAGGCAGGAAAATTGACAGGGCCAGGGTCAGGATCATGATGCCCATAAATACCGTAATGATCGGTTCAATGGTTGCCGTCAGTTTCTTGACCCGGTCCTTGGTCTCATTATCAACCATGATTGCGATCTCCTGGAGCATTTCATCCAGTGAGCCGGCATTCTCGCCAACCTGGATCATGGTCAGCATATGAGACGGGAAAAAACTGCTGCCGTGTTCCTTCAGCGATTCAGCGATCTGCTTACCGTGCTCAACATCTCTTTCAGTGTGGATCAATTTTGATTCTATGTGCGCATTACCAGCACTCTTGCAGGAAATATTAATAGCTTCCAGGATGGGAACACCGGTACGGTCCAGTGTTTCCAGCACATGACAGAACCGGGAAATCGCCATGCTTTTGATAATGCGTCCAAAGACGGGAGATGACAATAAGAAACGGTGATAGGCAAGCCGGCCGGGCTTGGTTTGAATTGAACGGTAAAATGCAAATGCTAGTACCACCAGTCCAAAGATAACAAATAATAAATAATCCTGCAGGAACTGGTCAATACCAAGGAGGATTCGGGTGGGCAGGGGCAATTCAATTCTGGTTGAAGAAAAAAGCGCGGAGAAACGGGGTAAAATGAATGTAACGGCATAAACACCCACAAGGACGGTAATGCCCACCACGATCATGGGATAGCGAATGGCCTGTTTTATGCCCATTTTCAGTTCCAGGTCATAGCTGATGAATTCAGCAAGCTGCAGGAGAACTTCATCCAGGACTCCTGCGCTTTCCCCCGCCCTGACGATATTTACAAACATATCATTGAATACCTTAGGGTGTTTTGCTAATGCATTGGAGAGTGATACACCTGCATTAATATCATCAATCACTTTCTTAATGGATTTTTGAAGCATAGGGCTGGAGTCATCATCGGCCATGGATTTCAGGGCTTCCAGCAACGGTACACCCGCCCGGAGCATGACAGAGAGCTGGCGGGTAAAGTTATAGATCGCTGAAGGGGAGACACTTTCAAATAGATTGATTTCCAGATCCCAGATGGATTTTTTCTTTACAGTGAGAGAGATGGGTTCCAGGCCAATTCTCTCCAGTTGTTCTATGGCTGCCGGCTTGCCTGATGCCTGCAGTTCGCCCCGTTCAATGCTATTGCTCGTGTTCCGGGCAATATAAGAAAAATTAAGGACAGAACTAGTTTCTTTTGCGGAGGCCATACTGTTCTAGTTTTCTATACAGGGTCATGCGGCTGACGCCCAACTGCTGGGCGGAATGAGTCAGATTCCATCTGTTACGCTCTACAGTGGCTTTGATGGCCTTCATCTCGACCTCTTTGAGACTCATGATCGGTTCAGGGATCTCCTGCCCCGGTGACATGCCGTCACTATCGGCTGAGTCTGACGATTGACTGGAGCCTTGTTCTAACTGTAAGTGGTTATCTAATAGGGGTTCAATATCCTTGGCGCGTAGATGGGTTTCATCTGAAATCAGCACGGTGCGTTCCAGTGCGTTCTCCAATTCACGAACATTCCCGGGCCAGGAATATTCCATAAGCAGTTCCTGCGCATTCGGATCAAAATAGCAGACTGAAGTATGATGTTTCTCTTTGAATTTATTCAGGATATTGAGTGCAATCAGGGGAATGTCTTCTGGTCGGTCCCGAAGCGGGGGCATCGTCACCGGGAATACATTGATGCGATGGTACAGGTCCTGCCGGAAGGTTTTTTGACGGATTTTTTCCTGCAGATCCTGGTTTGTAGCCGATATCACCCGGACATCCACGTTCAAGGTTTCAGCGCTGCCCACGCGCTCAATTTCTCCGCTTTCCAGCGCTCGTAATATTTTGGCCTGGAGGGAAGGGCTCATATCTCCGATCTCATCGAGAAAGATTGTACCGCCGTTGGCGGCAATGAATTTTCCATCCCGGCGTTCAATCGCACCGGTAAAAGAGCCTTTCTCATGGCCGAATAGTTCACTTTCCAGCAGCTCTGATGGGATGGCCGGACAGTTAACGGCAATAAACGGTCGCTGATACCGACGACCATTCCGGTGAATGGTTTTTGCTGTCAGGGTTTTGCCGGTTCCGCTCTCGCCATAAAGGATGGTAATCACGTCCTTGCTCTGGATCTGCAGCAGCAGCTGGAACACTTTTCGCATAGCCGGAGACACCCCGACCAGGTCGGATAAACCACAGGGGGTCATTTGTTTTTGCTGCCCTTTCGGTAAGCCCTGAACGAATTTTTGAAAATCAGCGGCATTACCAATTAGTTTTTCCAGTTGGTCAACGGATGAATTTTTTGGTTCAAACCAGCCGAAGAGACCTATTTTGAAATCATCCATCAACTGATTTCTTCGCTCATTGTCGCGCAGCAAAGAAATAACCGGAACCTGGCTGTGATTTTTCAATTCACTGATCAGCCTTGATGCGGATATCAGGGGTAGTTGATCTTCAATAACCACTGCGCTGTATGGATTACTGGAAAGTGCGTTCATCGCGATCATACCATTCTGTACACTATCCACGGTTCGACCGGTCTCCTTCAGCATGCTTTCCATTTCTTTTGAGTTTCCAACGTAAAGTATTGTTTGCATATCAATCTCTCACTGTTGTTCCTAGGGTTTCTATCACTTCTGTCATGGTAGTATCGCCCCTTTTTACCTTTGTAAAACTATCTAATCGGAGGGTGATCATACCTCTTTGAATGGCTTTTTCTCTGATGGTGTGTGCCGGTGAATTTTTCATGACCAGGTCTGCGATATGATCATCCATCATGAGTAATTCAAAAATGGCAATGCGGCCCCGGTAACCGGTATTGCGGCAGGCAAGACAACCCTTACCCCGATAAAGCGGTATGGATGTATCAACCTTAATACCCATTTTAGCAATTTCTTCGGGCGTGGCCGGGTATTCTTCACGACAGGATGTACATAATCTCCTGACCAGTCTCTGGGCTAAGATTCCCTTTACTGTTGATGTGATCAAAAATGGTTCCACACCCCAATTCAACAGCCGCGTAAATCCTGTTGCCGCATCGTTGGTATGAATAGTACTGAATACCAGATGCCCGGTCAGGGCAGAACGGATGGCCAGCTCTACCGTTTCATCATCACGGATTTCCCCCACCATGATAATGTCCGGGTCCTGACGAAGTATCGCCCGCAAGGCAGAAGCGAATGTTACTCCCGATTTTACATTGACCTGGGCTTGGTTGATGTTCTTAAGGTCAAACTCGATCGGGTCTTCAATGGTTACAATGTTGGCTTCCGGGACTTCCAGTTTGTTCAGTGTTGAATAAAGGGTTGTGGTTTTACCGCTACCCGTAGGACCGGAAACCAGAATGATTCCCTCGCCGCCTACGAGCATGCTCTCGTATTTCTTCAGGATCTCTCTCTCAAATCCGAGGTTAATTAGTGAGTGCAATGCCTCGGAAATATTCAATAAACGTAACACACATTTTTCGCCGTGGAGTGTTGGATAGGTAGATATACGCAGGTCCAGGCGCTGGTTATCTGTCTCAAATAGGATTCGACCATCCTGTGGCCGTCTAGTTTCGGCAATATCCATTTTGGCCATTATTTTAAAGCGGGATAGTAGAGCATTACTAACGGATGATGGCAAATTTTGGAATTCAGTCAGTTTGCCATCCAGGCGAAAGCGGACCCTGATGTCATTTTCTCGATTTTCAACATGAATATCGCTGGCCCGGTACCTGATACTCTGTTCAATGATACTATTAACTAATTCTACAATCCTTGATTCATCAATGTCTTCCGGTGCACCGTCTTCCACTGTCCCTATACTTTCCTGTCCAATGAACTTGGACATGCCATAGTGCATGTCAATGGCAGCTTCCAGCTCGTGTTTGACTGCAATAATCGGTTCCGCCTTAAGTCCCGATGCACTTCGAGCTGCAATAATGGGTTCTGGATCCACAGGGTCAGCCACTGCCACATTCAGGGTGTTATTCAATTTAAATAGCGGCAGGACTTTATACTGGCGTACAATACGTGCCGGGATCATTTTAATTACTGCTTCGTCGATTTGGTAATATCCAAGATCTATAACCGGTATTCGCAGCTGCTGGCTTAAAAATCTATTGCGCTCCGGCTCATCTAACAATCCCATTCCAATTAATATCTCACCGATATAAGTGTCATTTTCTTCTTGTTTCAGAAGTGCCTGGTCAAGTTGAGCCTGCTCGATCTTTCTAGCCTGGATCAGCAGTTTTCCGATTGTTTGTTTGCCAACTACCGCCATCTTAAAACATGGTTGTATAGTACCAGTTAAGAATGTAATTGCCGCCACCAGGCGTTTGAGATAACCATGTAATAATGGCTCCGGCAGAGATGAATGGTCCGAATGGAATGGGATTTTCCCGGCTGATCTTATTCAATACCAGTAATACAATACTGAAAAATGCCGCAGTGATAAAACTGAGAAACAGGGTCAGAACTGACCATTCAATGCCAAGAAAAGCACCCAGAACAAACCCCAGTTTTACATCGCCGAAACCCATCGCATCTTTCTTAAAAATCCAGTCGCCAAGAATCCCCAGTAGGAATAAAGCCCCTCCAAACCCAAATGCACCCATTAATCCATCTTTCCAGTTGATTGGAATCAGATTCAATCCATGAGCCACGATAGCAAGTGCGAGAAAGATCAAGACAAATTCATTGGGAATGATATAATGATCAAAATCAATGAATGTGATAGCAATCAGCATATAGGTCAAGGATAGTAACAAGATAAATAATATTGAAAAACCATAAATGGAATAAAGCAGAACGGACAGAATTCCTGCCAGAGTTTCTACAAAAGGATACCTGAGATTGATCTTTTCAGGACAATAGCGGCATTTCCCGTGCAACAGTATAAAACTCAACAGGGGAATATTATCTTTCATTTGGATCGGTTCTTTGCAGCTTGGGCAATGAGATCTTGGCTTGACAATTGATAGATCATTTGGAAGTCTGTAAATAATAACATTAAGGAAACTGCCGATAATTAGTCCGATGATAAATAAAGCCAGGTAAATTAATTCAGGGTTAATAGGCGGGTTCAATTGATCGATTCCTGTATTAAACCTAGTATTTCCTTAAACTGAAATGGCTTTGACAGAAATTTATCAGCGCCAGATTGGGAAAACACTTTTTCTGTATTCGCTCCCGATGAAGAACTCATGATGATGACCGGGATTTGCTTATAGCGTTCATCAAACTTTAACAACCGGCTAATTTTATATCCGCTTATGCTTGGTAATACATCATTCGCGATGACAACTTGGGGTTTTTCATCACACGCACGTAAATAACCCTCATAGCCATCTGGTGCAGTCATGACTATCATTCCACGTTTTTTTAAGCCGTTGGAAATATTTGCCAGGATTGCTTCATCGCTATCCACGACTAGGACCGACTTTTGTTTCAATTCCGCCATTTTTGTTGAGCGCGGGATACAGTTCTAGGGTACACCCACCACCTCAGATTACCCGAATATAATAACATAAATAGACATTATAAAATAAATAAGTGTCTCAATTGTAGACGTTCACTGTGCAAATATATTCTCTTTGGCTTATACTGAGACAGATATTGCTAACCTATATCCACTATATTGTAACAGATTTAATTTGAGCTATCTATTGATTCAGCTGGGTTCTTTATCAGAATCATCCGAATTCTTTCCAGAATTAAAACCTCTTTTGGTTTGATTCCAGCAGCAATAAACTTTTTCCTTGAAAGCATCAATATTTTATCTAAAAAAGTAAACAAATTTTGATCTGAAAGTCTTTTGTCGGTTTTTAATACACCTGCCCCCAATTTATCCAAAAAGGAAATACAATTAATTGTACAAGGCAATTATAAGCTCTCTGTTGATGGGCTAAACCTCACCGGTGAACGAGATCAAAATTTTTTCTTGATAGATACATCTGGGAATGAATACATCCTGAAGGTGTTCAACTCTGCCGAGGAAGTTGCGGTGGTAGATATGCAGAGCCAGGCCATGCTCCATGTAGCTCAGCTGGATTCTTCCATACGGGTATCATCGCATGTAAAAACCATGGACGGCAGCGATATATTAGAATATATCCATGATAATACTGCACACATGATACGTGTTGTAAACAATATACCCGGCAGGTTCCTGAAAGATATAGATCACAGCGCTGTATCACTGAGTGCCCTGGGTGCTTTTATGGGAAAGCTTGATCACGCCCTTAGCGGGTTTCATCATCCCGCAGCGAAGCGGGAATTTCCTTGGGATATTCGCTGTATTGGATTTATTGAGACCCATCTTTCGGAACTGGGTGATGGGCATAAGAAGTCTTTGGTGGATCATTTTCTCAATCAATACAAACAAAATATTCTGCCGAACGAGACCCAACTGAGAAAAGCGGTAATACACAATGATGGGAATGATCACAATGTTCTTGTCAATGAAAGTGGAAACACCACAGCAATTATCGATTTTGGGGACATGGTTCATACCTTCATTGCTTGTGAGCCGGCAGTCTGCATAGCTTATATGGTGTTGGATAAAAAAGACCCGTTCGATGCCGCTGCCCAGGTTCTGGATGGGTACCATCAAGTTTTCCCACTGTCAAGGGATGAGTTAATGGCGGTAATATATCTGGTTTGTATCCGCTCTTGCATCACGGTGACCATGGCGGCTTATCGTAAAAAATTGTTTCCAGATAATGACTATATTTCAGTTTCAGATAGACAGGCTTGGGAATTTTTAACCTATATGCACAAGGCAGACCTAAACGATTGGGCAGAAAAATTATTACAATATGTTAACTCATAAGGAAATTCTTGAATTACGGAAACAATTTATAGGGCCTTCCTTAAGTATTTCCTACCGGGAACCTCTCCATATTGTCCGGGGCGAAGGACAATATCTGTTCGATGACCATGGTAACCGCTATCTGGATGCAGTAAATAATATCAGCCATGTAGGTCATTGCCACCCCAGGATTATTGCTGCTGCGGAAAAACAGACGAGGTTGCTTAATACCAACACCCGCTATCTCCATGACAGTATAGTTCATTATGCGCAGGATCTTACAGGTACGTTTCCAGATGGGCTGGATGTTTGCTATTTCACGAATTCCGGGAGCGAATCTAACGACCTGGGGGGCTTTGCGCATGGCGCGTCTTATTACTGGCAGCAGGGAATCAATAGTGCTTAACGGGGCCTACCATGGCCATACAGCTGCCCTGATCGAAATAAGTCCTTATAAGTTCGATGAGCCGGGCGGTGCCGGTGCTCCCGAATATGTTCATGTTATACCCATGCCGGATCCATACCGGGGGAGATTCCGGGGAAATGATCAAGAAACCAGTACTCAATATGCCGATCTCATCAGGGATGCGATTGAAAACATTAAGAATAATGGTAAACAAGTGGCTCTGTTTATAGCTGAAGCTATTATGGGGTGCGGTGGGCAGGTCATTTTTCCTCAATCTTTTTTGCAGCAAGCATTTGAATTAGTAAAAAAGGCCGGCGGTATCTGTATTGCCGACGAAGTACAGATTGGTTTTGGACGGGTCGGCACCCATTTCTGGGGTTTTGAAACCTGTGGCGCGATCCCGGATATTGTCACGGTGGGGAAATCTATGGGAAATGGTCATCCGCTCTCCGCAGTCATTACCCGAAAGGAGATCGCCAATGCCTTTGATAATGGGATGGAATATTTCAATTCGTTTGGTGGGAATCCCGTTTCCTGTACGATTGGACAGGCAGTCCTGGATGTTGTCCTGGATGAACATCTTCAGGAAAATGCTCTGGAAGTTGGCTCATATTTGCTGGATTTATTAAAAGAAGTAAAGAAAAAACATCCGATCATCGGGGATGTGCGTGGCCAAGGCCTGTTCCTTGGTGTGGAATTGATCAAGGATCATGATGATTTAATTCCTGCAGGAGATGAAGCGGACCTGACTGTTAATTTGATGAAAGATGATGGCATTCTGCTCAGTTCGGATGGCCCCGATCATAATGTTTTGAAGATCAAACCGCCCATGGTGTTCACGAAAGACAACGCTCTAGAATTGGCGGAGACATTGGATAAGGTGCTCAATCAAGATAATTTCAGGATAGATTGATGAAAAATCAGGCACTCATTGGTGTTGGAATTTTTGTCTTGGTTGCAGTTTTGATCTTTATGAAAGATGTAAGCGGTAATAAGAATATTCCTGAATGGGAAAACCCTCTCATTTTCCAGGTTAACCGGGAAGAACCACGTGCTCATTTCTTTCCTTTTGAATCTGGACGGTTGGCTTTAAAGCGGGATTTTGAACAGTCAAAGTTTTTTGAACCGCTGAATGGTGTCTGGAAGTTTCATTTTTCTCCTTCTCCGGATCAGAGACCAAAATCATTCCATAAACCTGATTTTGATGCTTCAGGTTGGGATGATATTAAGGTGCCTGGCCATTGGGAGCTGCAGGGCTGGTCCGTCCCCATTTATCTGGATGAGGAATATCCATTTCCACCTGATCCGCCCTTCGTTCCCCGCGATTATAATTCAGTAGGATCTTACATACGGACTTTCCGCATACCTTCCTACTGGCAGGATCGGGACATCTTTATCCGTTTTAGTGGTGTTCGCTCCGCATTTTACGTATGGATCAACGGGCAATTTGTGGGCTATAGTCAGGGTTCGAAAACTCCAGCTGAGTTTGATATTACCTCCTATGTAGGTAGTGGTGAAAATAAAGTGGCTGTGGAAGTTTACCGTTTTTCTGACGGTAGTTATTTGGAAGGACAGGACACCTGGCGGGTCAGCGGAATGGAACGGGATGTCTATGTCTATTCGATGCCGAAAGTTCACATTACTGACTTTTTTGCACGGGCTGGGCTGGATTTAAAAACTAAGACCGGCATCTTTAAGCTGAGCATAGACCTGAGGAACAAAGAACGGCTTACAGGTAACTATTTGATTCGAGCCGTGTTGACAAGCTCCGGCCGACGTACCAGGACGGTCTACGATTCTACCGCCAGTTCAGTGCTGGATTCAATTACAACAGTTCAATTTAAAACACGCGTACAAAACGTTATTCCCTGGTCTGCCGAAGATCCTCATTTATACTTGCTGCAGGTCACTCTGACTGACCCTTATGGTAAAGTTGTTGAAAGTTTTGTTCAGCAAGTGGGGTTCAAGCGGGTGGAAATAAAAAATGGTAATTTATTATTGAATGGAAAAGCGGTCATGTTCCGCGGGGTGAACCGACACGAGTGGGATCCTGTACTCGGTCGTTCCAT
>Ga0208113_1001501_pt1 | contig 11037 bp, 8 predicted proteins | sample Knorr_S7_td_NADW_FD_185598 | JGI IMG/M metagenome (GOLD analysis project Ga0208113, IMG submission 185598) | Marine microbial communities from Southern Atlantic Ocean transect - Knorr_S7_td_NADW_ad_2505m_LV_A (SPAdes) (version 2) | ecosystem: Environmental > Aquatic > Marine > Oceanic | place...
AGATCGGGTCGGCGACCGTTGCTTTCATACTGCCCGCCCCCTTCTTCCAGTACTCCAGCCTGGTCGTGACCCAGGAGCGGGTCGACAGCATTGGACCACAGCCCTCGGATGTGCAGTTCCTCTCCGCCGAAGCAAACTGATCGCCCATGGCTGACTCTGGGGAATTTCTAGACTTCTCGGTGTAGTGGATTTCGGCGCGGTCGCCCGCGTCGCTACTGACAGGCCAGTTCTCTATTCACAATGACGTCTCCTCCCGGGCGTCCGGGGTTCACCGTATGGACACGACAACCCGGTCTGGTACACATACCTGGATGTGCGACTGCTGTGGTGCGGCAATGATCGAACTGCACTGCAAGCTGAGGTGCGATAACTGCGGCTTCATGCGGGACTGCAACGATCCGTAAAACGTTCCTTCGGTGATTCGGCCTGGGTACGTCGACCGCGGGCGAGTGCGTGTCGTCTGGGTTAGGCTGTCTGCTCAGAAATGAACACCGTTCGCCCGAAACTCCGGGCCCAACAAATATCGAAGGCACTGCTCGTGGCGGTGGCACTGGCCGTGTTCGCCCTGGCAGGCTGTTCGAGATCGTCGGATACCGAACCAGTGACCGTTCAACCGACTGCCACAACGCCACCCGTACCACCTGTCACGGCACCCGAGGCCGTGGCACTTGCGCGCGAGGCCATGACGGATCTTGCAAGCTTCAGGTTTGAATTGACCCACGACTCCGGATTCACGGCGCTGTCTGGAGGCCTCGAACTGTCAAGAGCCGGAGGAGTTGTCGCCCAGGACGGACTCGACCTTGAAGCCGAGGCCAAAATCGGCAGGGCCTTCGTCCGTATCGAGGCGATTGTCATCGACGAACAGACCTGGATGACGAACCCCCTCACAGGGGCATGGTCGGAAATTCCTCCGGAGGACAGCCCATTCTCGTTCCTCGACCCGGTAAAACTGGTTGCCGATATACTCGGCGATACCCGTGATGCAGTATTCCCGGATGACCCCGTTTCGAGCAACGAACTGACCGTGACGGGACGAATACCCGCAACCACTCTTGCCGCTCTCGTGGGGTCGGTCGACCCCGATGCGGTCCCTGCCGTCACCCTGTCACTCAACGCGGAAACATACCTGCTGAACAAGATCGTCATCTTCGGGGTGGCCCAGCCGGATGACGACGAGAACACGACACGCGTGATTACGCTTTCCGAGTTCGACAAGCCGGTTTCGCTGGAGCAGCCGATCTAACCGATGTTCAGCAGAGCCGGTCGAATCGTATCCCCTTACAGGCTGCTCCTGCCGCTCTGCTTCGGCGTATTTATCGCAGCCGACGACATGACGGTGGTCGTAACGCTGCTGCCCGACATGATGGCCGATCTGCGCGTCGGGGTGAGCGAGCTGGACCGCGCATCGTGGTCGATCACCGGGTTCCTGATCGGTTTCACCGCGGCAATGCCGCTGATGGGACGTATCTCCGACCGCGCTGGCTACCGCCTTGCATTCCTGGCGGCGCTGGGTGTGTTCACACTCGGCTCCGCGCTCGTCGCAATGTCCCCGCAGATCCCCGGCTGGCTTTTCGGCGGACCGCCAGAGTTCAACTGGCTGGTCGGCATGCGGGTGTTCCAGGCGATCGGCGGCGGTGCCATCATCCCGATCTCGATAGCTGCGGTCAACGAGTTGGTCGACGGCAGGCACCGTGCGATCGCATACGGGCTCATCGGCGCAAGTGCCGAGGCCGGGGGCGTGTTCGGTCCTCTCTGGGGCGGCGGAATCACGACCTGGCTGTCGTGGGAGTGGGCGTTCTGGCTCAACATCCCGGTTACGGCCGTCGCGGCGCTGTGGATCATGCGTAACCCGCCCGGCAGGCGGAACAGCAACGTCAGGGTCGATGTCCCGGCGGGAATCGTGTTCGCCGCGGCACTCGCGCTGCTGACCGTGGGACTCGTCCGGATCGGCGAACCCGACGCCCTGATGGCGATTTCGCTTGCCGTCACGGCGGTGCTGGTAGTGCTGCTGGTCCTGATGAACACCCGGTCCGCCGACGCCCTGTTCCCCCGACCACTGTTTCACCTCGTGTCGTTCAATTTCGCAAACGTAACCCACTTTCTCGTGGGAGCGGTGTTGATAATCGGCATGGTCACCGTGCCCTTGATGGCGGCAACCGTATTTGGAATGACACCGATAGAAGGCGGGCTCCAACTTCTGCGTTTGACCGTCGCAATCGGTGCGGCGGCAGTGGCCGGGGGAATCATCACTCAGCGAATCGGCCCGCGCGTCCCGGTCCTCGTCGGCCTCTTGGTCACATCGGTCGGGTTCCTGCTCATGTCCAGCTGGGCCGTTGACGTTGCTGAACCGACTCTTACAGCCCACCTCCTGCTGACCGGGCTTGGACTGGGACTCCTGGTCTCACCCATCGCCGAGACCGCGCTCTTCAAAGTGGCTGACGACCAACGGGGCGCAGCATCGGCCCTGATAACCGTGTCCCGCATGGTCGGTATGACGGCGGGACTCGCCGCGATGACGGCGCTCGGCACGGTGCAGTTCCAGCAGCTCGTTGCCGACGTCCCGGCATTCTCGCTCGACCCCGTGGTCCAGGAACAGATCGTCGAATCAGCACAGAACGCCGCGATGGACGTGTTTACCAGGTTCTACCTGTACGCAGCAGCTCTATCGACACTGGCCCTGATCCCGGCTTACCTAATGACCCGACGAATGGGGTTCACCCTAGCCGTCTCCTTCGGAGGGAGACGGCTAGGGTGACGGTGAAACCTCCGATACGCAAAGACGGAATATGTTCGTAGCGTGACCTGCCCGCCCCTCAACCCGAACCGTTCGCCCGCCGCTTCTCTGCCCTGCGCTCGGCCTCGAGCCGCCCGAGGTCGTAGCCGTTGTGATCGATATACGACATCGCGTCGGCAAGTGCCCCGTGACCGGCCTTTTCCCTAATCAGCGTGTGCATGGCCTGGCAAACCCGTCGGTAGTCGGGGTGCCCCTGCTGGGCGGTTCTCAGCTCCAGCATATGAAACGCCTCCCTGGCGTTGAATTGCATCGAATAGCGCAGGTTGAACCCGAACGGAACGACGTACTGCGCAACATCGGCGCCATGTTCACCGTTCACTGTGTTGTGAAACTCGGCCATCCGGCCCATCGCATCGTCCCAGCGCTGCGTCCTACCGACCCGCTCGACAGTCGGGGGCGTCGAGTATCCGTGTTTGACCCCCAGCCGCTGCCAGTCGAGCGTCATCATCCGGTGGCGCTGCAGGTCCCGGAAGCTGCCGAAATCGGAAAGGACATCGAAGCGATAATACGACCGTTCCATCCCTCGCCCCGGCTTGTGCCTGCGGTTTCGCCGATTACCGATATAGCCACGGATTACCTCGGACTTTTCGTCAGTGCTCATGTTTTTAACGACCGCGTGAAGCTGCTGATCAGTGAGATCTGAATGTGAATACAGCGCTGCTGCTGCGATCTTGTCTTCGGCGTCGGGATCCCATTCGACCAGCGTCACCTCATCGGTTGGTTCAGGTTCTGTCTCGATTCTGGCGGCGATCCGCTCCATCGCTTCGTGGTTTTCCTGGAAATAGTCCGACCATGCAACACCGCGATCTGGCAGATCGACCCGTTTCAGGAACGACGGAATCACTTTGCGGAGCTCTTTTAGCATCATCTGCGCGTAGACCCGCGCCTCTTTCAGCGGGTGACTGTTCATGCGAATCAGCATCGACTCAAACGCCTGGCCCGACCCGAAAATGCCCACGTTTGAAAATGTCGCCGCCGGAAGGAGCCCCCGCGCCACATCGCACGCATTCGCCCTGATCGAAGAGTTGTAGATGAAGTTCGAATCGCCTTCCTGTTTCGGCGTCTGCTTCTTGAAGTAAGGCACACAGGTGTGCACCAGCTCCGAGTATTCGTCGAACAGCCAGTCCATGGTTTTTTCGTACTCGCCGGCAAGCGGCCCGGCTTCGATCTCGGGCGGCGCAAGATACCGGTAGTGGTCGCCTAGCTTCTGGTCGTAAAAGATGTACCGGGTCGACTGCTCCAGGTACGCCGCGAGACGCCCCCATTCGAGGACCTTGGTAAGAATGTTGGAGGCCTGCTCACAGGCGATGTGCGCACCGCCCAACTGCGCCACCGAGTCGTCGCCATACTGGGAGAAGATCCGGTCGTACAGGCCCTCGGCGCGCTTCAGCGACACCAGCGATGCGCTGCCCGAGTCCTCGCCAACCTCTTCAATAGCTACTTCGGGCTGGTTATAGAACTCGTCGAGGAAAAGACGTCGCAGCGATTTTGGCGACCGGCTGTAGCGGGCGAACAGCGCGCCTTTCACCACCTCGGGCAGGTTGATGAGAGCGAAAACAGGACCGTCGGTGTTCGTGAAGAAACGGCCAAGAATCGACCGTTCTTCAGCTGTGAAATCGTCGTGTACGTACATCGTGCGGTGATTCTATCGACTGTCCACCCCGGCAGGCGCACAAAATGACACCCCGGAGCATCGGTCCTGCCCGTTACAACCGCAACGCGCCTATAGCATCAACCGTGCCGGGTTTTCCAGGTTCTTCTGGAACTCGCCCAGGAACACCGCCGCTTCGGCACCGTCGCCAACCCTGTGGTCGGCCGAAATCGTGGCGTTCATCATCGAAGCCACAACGACCTTGCCATCACGAACGACCGGCTTTTCCTTTACCGTGCCAACCGCGATGATCCCCGCGTTCGGTGGGACGATGATTGCCGAAAAAGTGTCGGTCCCGAACATCCCGAGATTGGAAGTGCCGAAAGTCCCCTGCGTCAATTCCGCCTGGGTCAGGTTCCCGCCATCCCCGCGGGCACGCTTGCCGAGATCGCGAACCGCACGGGAAATCTCGACCAGTGACATGTTCTGGATATCGATAACCGCAGGGACGATCAGCCCCTCATCCAGCGCGATGGCAACCCCGAGGTTGATGCTGGGGTGTCCGATCAACTTGTCGCCATCGAAGAACGAATTCCATTTCGGGTACTTGATGAGCGCTTTGGTCAGAGCCATCAGGATCAGGTCGTTTACCGATACGCGGTCGCCCTCTTCGGCGAGGGCCTCGTTCAGCTGGCGGCGGAACGTCATCGCCGCCGACATATCGATTTCGTGCGTGACGTAATAGTGCGGGGCCTCGGTCTTCGATCGGACGGTAACCCGTGCGATGGCCTGCCGCATGGACGAGAGCGGTGTGTCGGATCCGTCTAGAACCACCGGTGAGCGGCCGCCCGATACGGCGAAACCGGGTGAAGGCGTGAAGTTTTCGACATCGGACTTCGTGATCCTCCCCCCCGGGCCCGTGCCGGTTATCGCGGCAATGTCTACGCCTTTTTCTTCAGCAATCTTGCGGGCGATAGGCGATGCCTTGATCCGACCGCCCTGTGAAGCAGGCACAGCTACGGGGGCCAGGGCAGCCTGCTGAACGGGCTCGGGTGTGGGCGTGGGAGCGGGAGCAGGGGTCCCGGCCGGGGCTTCTGGCGCTGCCTCAGCAGCGGGCGCAGCGGCAGCTACCTCGGGGATGTCATCGTCTGCATCACCGATGAACGCAATAACGGCCCCCACCTGGACCAGCGAGCCCTCTGAAACGACAATCTTGCGTAGCAGGCCTTCTGCATAAGCTTCCATCTCGACAACTGTCTTGTCGGTCTCGACCTCTGCCAGCTTGTCGCCGCGGCCGATCTGATCGCCCTCAGCTTTCAGCCACTTCACTATGGTGCCCTCGGTCATATCGGCACCCATCGAGGGCATGGTCACTTCGCTAATCAAATCGGCACTCCTGCGGGAACAATCGGCTGGTGGTACACAAGAGACTGCCGTGATCGCAGCCCGGATCGAAAAAAGACCCGCAGATAGAGATTACACAACAAACCGCAGGTAGTGCGCGAAATTGCCGGTCGCTAATCAGATTCGCTATCCCTGTTGAGTCGGGATTTCTGGCGCTGTGATTTCGCAAGAATCCGCATGCGGGCCTGGTGATCGGTTTTTGCGGTGGGGTCGTTTTTTGTCTCTTCGTGCTGGATTTCACGTTGCATCCGTCGGTACGAATCGAACCGCGACTGGAGAAGCCTGCCATCGGCGATGGCCTCGGCTATCGCACATCCGGGCTCATCGCCATGAGAGCAATTCCGGAACTTGCACATCCCGAAATACTCTTCGATCTCGGAAAAAGTTCTCGCTATGGCCTCTTCGCTACCCGCGACGAGGCCGATGGTCCGGATCCCCGGTGAATCGATCAGGACGCCGCCGCCGGGTAATGGCAATAGTTGCCGCGTCGTCGTCGTGTGGCGGCCACGGGCGTCGGCCTGCCTGATTTCTCCCGTGTCCATCACCTCTTCGCCCATCAACTGGTTAACGAGCGTCGATTTCCCGACACCCGAAGCCCCGATCAGGACGACCGTCTTGCCCCCAGCGGTGAATCTGCCGAGTGGACCGGTACCCTCGCCGGTGATTCCGCTGACTGCAAACACATCGACCCCCGGCGCGACGGACCCGGCCTGTTGCACAAGCTCACTGCGCGCGGCCGTTCCGTTTTCGTCGGCGTCCGGCAGCAGGTCGGTCTTGGTCAGAATGACGATCGGAACGGAACCGCTGCCCCACACTAGGGCGAGTTCGCGCTCGAGGCGGCCCGGGTTGAAGTATGTTGCCGATTGGACCACGAAGACCGTATCTACATTGGCCGCAAGCAACTGCTCGTCGCCCTGCTCTTTCCCGCGCATCACCCGCTTGCGGACCATGAGTGACGTACGCGGGAGTATCAGTTCAATGGTGTCGGGTTCGCCTGACTGCCCCGGCCTGACCAGCACCCAGTCGCCTACCGTGGGCTGGGTCGGACCGAAATTCGTCGCTTCGTCGCGTTCAGAATTCGATTCGGATTCATTCGTGCTGGCGAACGCAGCGAAGGTACTGACCGCGCGGTATTCTCCCTCGCCGGTGTGTACGGATGTCGTTATTCCATCGATCCTGACCACCCTTCCCGGCACCAGGGCGGGGTCGCGATCTGTGATCTGCCTGAAATGGGCGCTTACAGGTTCGGTCAGACCGTAGTGGTCGAGGCTTGCCGACTGTTGGATTTCGATGCAAGGGGTGTTCGCATCGCCCTGGTCAGATCGTTGCGGGGTGTCGTGAGAGGGTCTGTTCAACGTGGGGATTCCTTGGTGCGCCCGGGAAGGCACTCGGGGAAATCTGCGGCACGGATCAACATAAACCGTTAGATGAGAAATCGAGTCGACAGGACCGAGGCTGCTACCGGGCGGGGCGTGTTCTTCTGGAGTTCAAGTTCAAATACATTCATTGAAACCGTCCTCCCACTTCCCGGCGACCGTTTCTTGCGGAACCCGTCTAATTGCCAAAAATCACACTGCTGATTCGATAGATCATACCGTGTTGGTCGAATCGGCACACGGCAACTCACCAATATTTGTGATCGACGCGACGCAGAATTAGCGTCGTCAGAAACCCTCGAACCCTACAGCCCGTAGCCTTCGCTGACCGCATTGAGCACGTCGTCGCTGTCGGTCAGCACTTTCTGCTCAAGGTCGTGACTGTACGGCCACGGAACGTCTACCGATCCAACCCGCATTACCGGACCGTCGAGCCACTCTGCAGCCCGCTGCTGGACCTCGGCAGCCACTTCGGCCATGATCCCACCCGTTCGGCGGGCGGAATCGACGACCACTACCCGGTGAGTCTTCTGAACCGAAGCGACGATGGTGTCCATATCGAGCGGATTGAGCGAGCGGAGGTCGATCACCTCCGCAGAAACTCCCACCATCGACAGCCTGTCGGCCGCGGCCTCAACCGGCCGCATCCCGTACCCGTACGAAACGAGGGTGATATCGCTGCCGGCGCGGGCGATCCTGGCCTTCCCGAGTTCTATTTCGTAATACTCGTCGGGCACTTCGGCCTTCGCCCCGTACAGAAGTGCAGGCTCGGCCACGAACACAGGGTTGTTGTCCTTGATCGCCGACCGGATCAGCCCGAGCGCATCGTATGAGTTCGACGGACACACAACCTTCATGCCCGGAACCTCGGCAAGCCACGTTTCGAAGCTCTGTGAATGGGTCGCAGCCAACTGTACTCCCGCACCGGTTGGCGCGCGAATGACCATCGGGACTGAAATCTGCCCCCCAGACATATAGCGCAGGTTCGCGGCCATGTTCACGATCTGGTCGAAGGCCACAAGCGAGAACGAGATCGACATTAGTTCGATGATGGGTCGGAGACCGGCAGCGGCGGCCCCGATTCCCGCGCCCATAAACGCCTGCTCCGAAATGGGAGTGTCTTTAATCCGCTCGGGCCCGAACTTCTCCAGGAAACCGTCGGTCACGGCATAGGCGCCTCCGTATTCCCCGATGTCTTCCCCCATCATGAACACGCGTGGGTCTCTCTCGAGCGCTTCCTCGAGACCCCGCTTTATTGCCTCTCTGTAAATGATTTCAGGCATGGGCGTCAGGCCAGCACATCGGTGAATATCTCGGCCGGGTCGGGATTCGGGCTTTCCTCGGCAAATTTCACCGCGTTTTCCACAACAGCGGTGGTTTCGGCCTTGACCCTGTCGATCTGCTCTTTGGAAGCCAGTCCCATCTTGATCAGGTTTTGCGGGAACGTAACAACCGGGTCGCGCTCCTCCCATTCGGCAACCTCTTCACGACCCCGGTACTTCTGGCCATCGGCGTAGGAATGGCCGACGAACCGGAACGTCTTGGCCTCGATAAACTGGGGGCCGCCGCCTGCGCGGATGTTACCCACGGCGATCTCGGTTGCTTCTTTCACCGCCAGCACGTCCATGCCATCGACTTCGACAGCGGGGATGCCGTAGGTCGCCAGTCCGGGGTAGAAATCCTTTCCACCGGCCCGCACACGTTCGATTGCCGAACCCATGCCATATCCGTTGTTTTCGAGAAGGAACAGGATGGGCAGTTGCCATACCGCAGCCAAGTTCAAGGTTTCGTGATAAACGCCCTGGTTGGTCGAGCCGTCGCCGAAGAAACACATCGTGATACCTTCGGTCTTCTCATACTGCTGGGCCAATGCGAGTCCCGCGGCAAGCGGCAACTGCGCCCCGACTATGGCGTGGCCTCCCATGAAGCCCTTTGCGGCGTCGAACAGGTGCATCGAGCCGCCCTTGCCCTTCGAGAGCCCGGTCGAGCGCCCGAACAGTTCGGCCATCGCCCGGTTTACGTCGACCCCTCTTGCAAGCGCATGACCGTGATCACGATAGGCGCTGACGATGTAATCGTTTTCCCCGAGTGCAGAAATGGCGCCTACGCCGGTCGCTTCCTGGCCTATGTAGAGGTGAAGGAACCCGCGGATAAATCCCCTAGCATAGTTTTCGCCGCAGGCAAGTTCAAACTCTCGGATGAGGAACATTTGCCTGAACAGTTCGAGGTGGTCGCCCTTAATTGCTACATCACTTTCGTCGAGCCCAGCGGCACCGCTCGCGCCGTTCTTACCGGCTTTCGGTGAGTTCGCTGTTTTTGAGGAGTTTTTTCCTCTGGGTTTGGTTCGACTTGCCATTAAGTTTTTGGTGCGTTCAGATGGGATTAAGGACGAACAGGCGTGCCCGGGTAAACGGAACAGTAATAAAGGTGAACCAGCGCTGCGTTCCAATCAAGAACCGCAGGGCATGGAACGAAGCTTCAAACCACCCATTCTACCGGATAGTTCGGGCATTCCAATCGTGAACTCAGTTTGAATTAGCCAGTTTCGCGGCCTGCAACACGTTCACCAGCAGCATGGCAATCGTCATCGGACCCACCCCGCCCGGGACCGGGGTGATCGCCGAGGCGACTTCAGAGACACTATCGAACTCAACATCACCGGTCAGGCGGTATCCTCGCTTCCGTGTGGGGTCGTCGACACGCGACACGCCGACATCTATCACGACAGCCCCCGGTTTTACCATGTCGGCTGTAACCGTACCGGGAAATCCCGCTGCCGCTATCAGTACATCGGCACGCCGGGTTTCGGCAGCAATATTAGTCGTCCCGGTGTGGCACACGGTGACGGTCGAGTTTGCGCCTGGACCCTTTTGGAGCAGGAGCAGGGCCAGTGGCATCCCGACCAGTTTGCTGCGACCGACGATCACAACCCTCGCACCCTTCATCTCCACCCCCTCTTCAAGGAGCATCCGCTGCACTCCGAGCGGGGTAGCGGGCGCAAACCGTGGCTCGCCCAGCACCAGAAGGCCGGCGTTTTCGGGATGGAGCCCATCGACGTCTTTCATGGGATCGGTTGCATGGATTACCGCGGCATCGTCAATATGATCCGGAAGCGGCAGTTGCAAGAGAATGCCATGGACCTTCGAATCGTTGTTCAGGTCGTTGACGATCCCGATTAACTCTTCCTGCGTGATAGAAGCGTCGCGCAGTATCGTCTCGCTGCTTATCCCAACCCGCTCGCACGCACGTTCCTTGCCCTTTACGTACGAATCTGAAGCAGGGTCGTCGCCCACCAGCACAACCGTCAGCCCCGGTGCGCTGCCGTGTTGCTCCCGGTATTCCGTCACCCCCGCCGCCACCTCTTCGTGAACCTTCGCGGCCACTTCTTTGCCATCGATGATTCTCGCGGTCATTCTGGCAGGTCCTTTTTTACGGAATTGGATCCTGTCTGGTGGAATCGGGCAGGACCGGGGTATCGAACTACGTCGGAATTGATAATAAATCGTAACCGAGAAATCTGAACACAAGTATTATTCCGAGAATCAATTGGACACAGTTCACAGGTCGCTGGCGGAGTCGACCGAAACATGTTTTACACAGGAATCGACCTGATCGAAATTCCCCGGATTGCCGGTGTTCTCGAACGCTATCCGGTTCGCTTTCTCGAAAAGGTGTTCACCGCCGGCGAACAGCGGTACGCACGCGGTCGCCCACACCAGCTGGCAAGCCGTTTTGCCGCCAAGGAAGCTGTAATGAAGCTGCTCGGCACCGGCGTACGCGGGGTTCCGTGGAAGTCGATCGAGGTGACCCGCAAGCAGGGTGGACCACCCGAGATAGTCCTGCATGGCCCGGCCAAAGTCCGTGCCGACAAA